>Ga0272448_1002131_pt1 | contig 25403 bp, 23 predicted proteins | sample YNPCB0191_FD_202220 | JGI IMG/M metagenome (GOLD analysis project Ga0272448, IMG submission 202220) | Hot spring sediment microbial communities from Yellowstone National Park, WY, United States - YNP-CB-019-1 | ecosystem: Environmental > Aquatic > Thermal springs > Hot (42-90C) > Sediment... | reverse complement strand
CCTTCTCTTAGTTTGCCTTTTTTTTATAAAAGGAAGTAAAGCCTCTAATCCCATTTCCAAACCATCATAAGCATTACCTCGAAACCCACCGGCAAGTATAGGAACGAGTTTAGCATTTACTTCTGGCTGAAGATTATTGCATAAACCCTCAATATCCTCACCAATAATATCTGCCGCACAAGTACCAACGACAAACATCACCTTAGCATGAAAAGATTGATCCGCCTCTTTAATCAGACCTTTGAGCTTCTCAGACGCTCCCATCACAATATCTGATTCAAAAAGACGAGTACAACCGACTTTGCGCTTGGTAAAATCAACCTCATGGTGATCGTACCCAGCCGCCACAGTTGACGCACAACCTTGGGGAGAATGAATCACAATACTGACATCTTTAATACCAGCAACCATGTTGGCAATACCTTCCAAGGCACAGCCGATCATTGGGTCTTTACTGCGATCGCAATTGTCAAAGGTTAGTTGTTCTTTCTGGGAGGATATTACATTGAGTACCTGAGAATTTTCGCTTGTTATTGCTGAGAGCATTTTCCTTTTCTCTTCTTTGCATATACGGTAAAATTGACTAAGTTATTACTCGTTAAAACATTTGCCTCGCTTCTTCCCTGCATATACGGTACAATCGGGCAAATCTTGGGCTAATTTTCCTGTCAGTGATTGAGCAGATGCTAACCCTGAGTTTTTCGGGAATACCATTTGTTTGGTTAAGGAACTGCGAGGTCTAAATCCATACTGGAGTGCTGTTTTAATACACTTAGCTACCTTTAAGGCTCCGCGATAGCCGAATCTCGGACGATTTAAGATGGCATTTAAATCCACAACGGGAATGTGGGGGAAACTCAAGGAAGAACCAAAATATACTACTGATTCTGCATCAAGACCACCAATAAAATTCAGTAATTCATCTTCAGTTTGTTTCATCGACTCATACTTACCAAAAGCCAGTGTTCCTTTGGTAATCAAGATCTCCGGATCTAACCCTGTTTCCAACAGGTAATCTACACTAGTTTCCCGCGCCTCTGTACTCCAAGGATGGAAGTTATAGATGACCGCACGCATCCCAAAATCACGCTCTAACATATGAGCAATGGATAGGGACTTGATCGCATCATGTCCTTCGATAATTGCTAACTTCCCTTCTATATATTTTTTAGCTTCTTCAAATTCAGTCTCGATCGCGGCATATTCTCTTTTCATCAAGGCATTTGCCTGTTCCTCCATACCTAAATATTTTGCCGCTCCTTGCAGCCATTTTTCTGTAGCAGAAATTCCGTAGGGAAGGATAGTAGAGTTCAGCGGAGTACCAAATTTATCTAACATAGCTTTACCGATGGTATAACCCAGGTCTAAGCATAAGGTACAGTTAACTGCTGCACTTGGTGCTTGTTTAAGTTCCTCTAATGTACAGTTACCAGCAATCACACTGTGAACTCTGGCTCCCATTCCTTCGATTAGTCGCACTAGTTCTTTAACATCAGTTTCTACTTCCGTTCTTTCCGGTCCCATTTTTGCACCGACAATATTGACAGCATCGGCTAATTGTGCTTTGCGTTCAGTAGTGGGTGGTTCCATAAAGTCTACAATTTGCCGAAACACAATATCAAATCCACTGCGATACTCTCCAGCAAAGCCTTCACAATGTATTGTCATAATTTCAGACTGGATTTCGCTGCGTGCTTTATTCACCACGTCATCAACGCAATCACCGATAATTCCAGACGCGCAACTAGTGGCGACAACGATCGCATCGGGATGGTATTTTTGATCAACTTCTAGAATCGCACCCCGTAATTCTTTTTCCCCGCCAAAAATCACCGCTTTCTCACTCATGTTGGTAGTGACTACAGGTTCATAAGGAGAACCACTATTACGGCTGTTAGTCAGTTTATATGCTCGCTTGACTCCATAAGCACAGCCACTGGGTCCGTGAGAAATTACAATTGCATTTTTAATGCCACTTAAAATCTTCGTTGCAGTCCAGAATTTGCAGGGACGGGTATGACTACCTTGCAAGCTAGTTTTAATCTTACCGTCTTTTGCCAAACGATATAGTTCGCTTAAATTTCCGTAAAATACAACATTTACATCGATATTTGTCGCCATAATACCTCTGTGTGATGTTTGATGGAAACGGGCGTTGCATAAATGTGGGATGATTTTCTTGTATTACTCGCATACTTTGCGTCTTTGTGGTTCATTATTTCATCCCTAAATTCAGCAATACCTGGAAACGCAGAGGACTTGATTTAAAACTCTGCGCTCCTTTATGTTACTCTGCGTCACCAAACGTTTAAGATCCATTCGCGATCGCGCTTGTATTCCATATCTGCAAATAACGCGTTAGCGATCGCATCTCCCAACCATTCCGCACCACGATAACCAATTACAGGATGTTTCCACATTCCTGCACGGTCAAAGGTAGGGAAGCCTACGCGTACCATTGGGATTTGGTTGTCAATCGCAATATATCGACCCTTAGAATGACCCAAAATCAAGTCGATATCGCCCCTTTCCTTAATGCGGCGCTCCAATTCCCACAAATCTGCATTCCAGATGACTTCGATATCATATTCAGCGTGATTTGCTCTGTTGTCCAACTCAGTTAGTCTGGGATCTTTAGAAGGAGCTTGGTTATCATCACCCAACAACAGCAACACTGGCTGCAATTCTACTTCTTGACAAAACTCTGCCAAGCCAATTACTAAATCGGGATCGCCGTAAATAGCTACTCGCTTGTTAGCAAAGAACATATGAGCTAAGTCAGCTAAGGAGTCGATCGCTTTGCCTCGTTCTATTACCAAGGATTCTGGTATTGGTTTGCCAGTTAGTTTCTTGATATTTTGTAACCAAGCGTCAGTGTTTTTAATACCAATTGGTGTGGGGCCAATAATTGCGGGAACACCAAACTCCCTTTGCAAGAATTCTGCTGCGTTACCACCTTCATATTTGCATAGAGCAATGGTAGCGATCGCATTGGCAGAATCAGCAATATCTTCAATGGTGGTATTACCAAAGGTAAAGCTGTTCCTATCTGGCATGGTGGGAGCATTGAAGGTTTCCGTATCTAATAAAATGTTACCTTCAACACCCATTTCTTGGAGGATGTGTTTCACTTCGGTAACATCACCAGGGTTAACCCAACCGGTAATGATGTTTAATTTGCCATTCGGTTCACCTTTTTTGGCTAAGTTAGCAATCAAAGAGGTGACACCAGCATCATATCCAGTCACCTGACTGCCACGATAACTGGGAGTGTGTACGGGAATCAACTTCACTGGGCGATCGGGATACTCTTTCTTTAAAAATTTGTTGAGCTTGTTGATTGTTCCTTCTACGTCATCCCCAATGGTTTCAGTGGAACAAGTAGTAATGATAGGAATTAACCGCAGGTGAGGATATCGCGCTACCAAAGTCTTCACTCCTTCCTCAATCCTTGGCATACCACCAAATACTGCACTAGCTTCATGGAGTGAAGAAGATGCAATGTCAAAGTTTTCTTTCAAATGCTGGGCAAACATGAGTCGTACAAACATACTACAACCTTGTCCACCATGCACCAGAGGAATGCAATCTTTGACACCGATAGTTGCATATTCTGCACCCGCAGGCTGACAGGTAAATATGGGATTGATTACTCCAGCACGCTCTTTCTTTTTGACAGCTAAAGACATTTTTGTTGCCTCCGGAAGAGTGTAGAAATTTTGAAGAAATTTGCTGGTGGAAGTTAAATTAAACTTGCCACCTTATTCTATAGAATTGAATTTCGCTAGAATTATTGGTGAGTGATTATCTGAGTTTGGTGGAATTGATAGTAAGAGAATTGCAAGTACTCCACCAAACTAAATGCAAGCGGTTTGCACTCAGCAATGTATTGCTCAAATCTAGTAAAGCGAATGATTCAATTCAGCATTAAGCGAACCAGTGATGGCAATATGGAGCAGCTTTTGTTTAACTAACTCCAGTACTGTTTTTATGTGTGCTTTCTTCATCTCACTTAACCATGAAAACTTGGTTTTGAGGTCTGCCACAAGGATTTTGGCATCTGCATAATGAAGCCTTTCGGCCAAGGTTTCATTAACTATCTCTTCTCCTGTGGCAATGGCAATCGCTTTGTTGATCACACCATTGATGTTTTCTTCTCTATCCCAGGAACGAGAATGGAACTGCCACAAACAACGCTGTTGAATGAAGTTTGTGATTTCTTCAGTTCGCTCTTGAATGTAGGCTGTGATTTCTTCAGATTTTTGTTTCAGACTCTCATTGTTTTCATCTTTCGATGTATCTTTTTTGGTTTCATAGTCGCGGATATCAATAGCAGCCAGGTTCATCAGAGGAGAATAAATGGCATTGTACAAGTCACGTGCCATATTCACTGCACCCTCAAATCCCATGTATGGTCCATTGTGATAACCATGACCATTGATATAAGGCAAGTGCAACTTCTTGACTAACGCACCCACACGTGGCCCGGTCAACACCACATCTGGTCGAACCATCTCTAAGACTTCAAAGAATTCCAATTCGTTACCATCATCAATGTAGATAGTGCCTTCTTGACCTCTGGCGATTACCTTCTCAAAGTCTTCTTGGTGTCCAAACTTGGAAGACATGGAAACTACTTGCATTCCCAAATCATCTTCCAAAGCTTTTGTCCAGTGCCATAGTCTGGGGCCACCTGTCCAAATACATACCTTTTTGCCTTTGAGCTGTTCCTTATACCAATCCATCTTGTCTTGGTATTTGGCGACTTCTTCAGCAATCACGGCTTCGGCTCTTTCTTCAATGCCAAAGAAGGCACCAATTTTTCGCAAAGCTTCTTTGCCATAGTCAAAGCCCCAAGTATCTACATCCAAACGAGGGATACCATATCTCTTCTTTAACTCATTGGCAATGTATCCGGCAGAACGCGCACAGTTGGTGACGTTTAACTGGGCTCTGTGCATACCTCGTAATGAGTCATAAGTAGCATTGCCGGTAAAATGGGCAATAATTTGTACGCCCATTTTTTTCATATATTTTTCGAGGACAAAGCTATCACCTTGAATATTATAGTCACCGATGATGTTGATAGTATAAGGACTGTGGATTTCTGGTTCCAGTGTTCCCACTTTCTCATTCACCCAACCAATGTTGAGAACGTGATGTCCTTTGGATTGGCTCACGCCTGCAAATCCTGGACACTCAACACAGAAAATATCTACATCGCCTAATTCTTTTTCGACACTTTTAACGACGGCTCGGATATCATCACCAATTAGGGCGGTAGCGCAGGTGGTGTAGACTATCATCCTCTTGATATCAGGAAATTCCTTAAAGGCTTCGATCATCGATTTGCGGAGTTGTTTTTCACCACCGAAGACGATATGTGACTCTTTCATGTCACTTGACCAAACATATTTGAGTTGGAAGTGACCGTTGTCGCTGGGATAGCGCTTGGTATGCCAAGTGTCGTAGGCGCAACCAATGGGACCATGAATCATTTGGATGGTGTCTTTAAGTACTCCACCTATTACTAGTTTGGCACCACAGTAGCTGCATCCCCTTTCTGAGAGTGAACCAGGTATTGTTTCGACGTTGGAAAGAGGTAGAAATTGTGTTGTGTCTTCTCCTTTTTCTTTGATATAAACATGCTTTTCACGTTCGGGAATGGATTCATCGCATTTCAATAATTTCAATGGCATTACTAAGTTCTCCTGATAAGGCATTAATACATGGAGAAAAATTTTTCTTCTATTGATTAAGAAGAAAATATTTTTCTTTTTCTCTCAAAAAAAATACTAACCTTAGGATTGATTATTAATAGTAATTAAAACGACTTTTTCTAAAAAAATATAAAATAAAAAATATAAAAGAAGTAGAACAAACTAAGTTCTACTCCCAGAAAAATAGATAATTTAAAATTAATGCGAAACGTCATTAACTTAGCATACCTGATGAAATATTCATTTCTTCTTGAGAAGAAGATACATAATAATTGTTTTGCTGCTCTATAACTTTGCGCAATCTAGGTGGAGGATTACCATTCATACTTCGTACCAGCATGTATAAAATATCAGGAATTCTATCGTATTCTTGTGCTCTAATAATAGTTACTCCTTTCTTCATCAACTTATTTCCTATGTCTTTGCCAATCGCCTTGACATAGAGAATTTTGCAATCAATAATTGCTGCAATTTTGGATGCAATATTATCGTCAGTGCTTGTTTCTTTTTCTTCAAAAATTATAGTCTCGACGAAATTAAATCCATCCTTGCATACTTTATAAACGTCAATTTCTTTGGCTAGACCAAAGTTAGTGTTGACATAGGTTCCATTGCTTGTCGTAAAGGCTACTTTCATTTATTGACTCCACAAACTAAGTAATTTTTATGTGTAGGAATCCTGAGAGGACGAATGCTCAACTTAGTATTTTTGATTCCAAAAAGCAGGTTTTCTGACTTGCTTCCATACAGGGCTGTGTAATGCTTGATATAATTTCTTGGCCATTTCTAGCATTCCTGCATAACCAGCGTAAGCGTGGTAACGTTCATGGTTAACGTCTAAGAAAGGAATCTGCGCTTTGAGGGCTGTGTATTGATTGCTACCTCCAGACATTAACATGTCAGCTTTTGTATCCTTTAGTACCTGTAGTAATACGCTCGGACTTCCCTTGGATAAAACAATGCCATCTTGACCAAGTAATTGCTTAATTTTAGCTTTCTCTTCTTTTGTACTTTTTCTGTCACTAGTAGCAATAATGTCCATGCCTAAGTCTCTTGCTGCTAAAATCATTGACCAACTTTTGACACCACCAGTGTAAAGAACAGCGCGCTTTCCTTTTAAGTGTGAACGGTAGGGAGCTAGAGCAATCTGTAGTGCTGCAGTTTCTTCTGCTATCAGTGATTCTGTACGTTCTTGAAGATAGAAGTTACCTAATGCTGCTGCAATATTGCGCAAGCAACGGTTCATGTTTTCAACGCCGTAGAAAGATTCTTGAATGTAAGGAATGCCATAATGTTTATTCATTGTTTGCGCCATTCCTAATGATACATTAGAGCAAATTACTACATTCAATTTGGCGCGATGAGCATAGCAAATTTCTTGATAACGAGCATCACCAGTAATTTTGGAGAGAACGCGAATACCTAAATTTTTAAACAGGGGTAAAACATTCCATATTTCACCAGCAACATTGTATTCGCCGATGATATTGATATCAAATGGTGTAGTAATTTCTGGTTCCGCAGTTCCAACTACATGTTTCAATAAAGCTTCACTAGCAATACGGTTACCTAAATTTTTACTACCAAGAAATCCGGGTGCATTTATGTAGATAACTGGAATGCCAATTCTTTTGGCAGCTGCTTGACAAATAGCATCCATGTCATCACTAATCAAAGCAGTAATACAGGTAGAATAGACAAAGACAGCCGCAGGATGGTAGCTTTGAGCGATGTCGAGAATGGCTTGATAAAGTTTCTTTTCACCACCAAGAATGACATCATTCTCATTCAAGTCAGTAGAGAAACCTATTTGGTGTAGTTTGGAACCTGATGAGAGACTACCGCGATTTACCAAAGGATTGCGAGTACAAGCAGCAGAACCGTGTACTAAATGAGCAGTATCAGTAATTGGTACTAAAGAAAGTATTGCTCCTTCTAGAGGACAATTTCCTTGAGCGAGTCCTGGTTGCGGAGTTTTTTTGCAAGGTATTTTTTGAGGTTGTTTGTTGATTTTGACTTGAGTATTATTCATTTTTTACTTTTGTTGATAAGAGCTTGGTCGGGTTTGGAAAGCAACAGTTGGAAGTAATAACTATTGTGCTTGCAAAAAGGTTAGGTGTTTAGCAAGGTATTTCTTCCCCATCCCCTATTGATAAAAATCTATAAAATATCATTTTCATGAGAGTAATGAGAGGAAATGGAAAAGGGAAGATTCCCTTTTCCGAGCTACTTTATCCAGCAAGCAAGCTTTTCGCGTTCGCTAAGAAGTCACAAAGCTGATTATTTCGCCAAGCTCAAGATAGGAGAGATAACTTGTACTGGGCGAGATGTTTGCGACATGGCGGTTATCTATGACCACAGATTATTCTTTGGGAAATTTAGAAACAACGGACATGATTAGATAGCACTTTGCATGAGAATAGCTAAGCCTGTTTAGGAAGACTTGTTTATGCTTTCGCTATTTTTATTCCCCTTACTGCAAGTATAACATACATATCGCAAATTTATTTGCTATTTTCTATTTTTTGCAGTAATTGTGGAGTTTTTTTGTAAAAACAATTACAAATTGAGATTCTTAAGTAATCTTAACACGCCCAGTCTGTAGCTTGATTGCTTTGTTTACGGGTATTGTCTTTCGTATTCCTTGTCAAAGAGATATTTGGGTTTTAGTGGGGAAGGGGGAGCAGAAAAAATCATTATGTTTCTTATGTTACTGACAAAACGTCCTCCAGCGCGATCGCCGGGTACTACTAAGCGAGCAAATCCTTCCTCTGTCAAATATTCGACTTTACCATCCTCTGCTTTTTTCGCATATGCGACTAACACCTTTTTCGCTTCAAAATTAGGGTGAATTTCACCAATACTCACAACCGCTCCGTAGCAGTCGGTGGCTTCCACGAGAATATATTGTCGCAGAAAAGCGTTTTTTGGATTTAGACCTGAATTACCAACTTTAAGTCCTGTTTGTTCGCTATTAATCAATTCCCACAGGGATACTCCGTAGTATGTTTCTGTTTTCAGTCCTGTTTTTGTTTGGAAGCTGACTGTGACTGCGGTGGTTGGTAAAGATTGAAGATGTGACAAATTTAGGGTTGTGGGATTGTTAACTTCGCCACCTAAGCGAAATTTTTCTGAAAAACCACCCGGACACTGATTTTCTTCCCAAGGAGCGCGGTCTTTTGGCTTAACTAAATCAGGTTGCCATAATCCTAGCACGGATAGTGTTAGGGACGCGATCGCAAACTGGCGAGTAAAATGCATAAAACAAGTTTCAGTTTCATATTCAAAAAATTGGGCAAGTTTTGCTAAGGGTCTAGCTAGTAACTTAGCAACTCTTACCAACTTTGGAGAATTATACCAACTTTTTTATACCACAATGCTGTTTATTTATAACTATTTATTTTTTGATTTTTAGTTTGGTCAAATTGGCATTTTTTATTTAATTCCTAATAAAGGTAACAAGCGTGGATACAAATGCGATCGCCTACCTTGAGACTCAATATTTATAAACAGCACGAACTCTACGATTGGGTCGTAAATTTGTACCAAGTGCTGTAAATATTCTCCATAAGGTTCAAGTCTAAAAATATTGCAATCTTTAGCGGGATAGTATTTTCCAAGTTCTTGCGTATCTTTTTCTGAAATCCAACGCACAAAGCCACGCCCATATTTGGCGTAACCTTCGATGGCAAGATGTGATAATTCGCTAGGCATGGGTAATTGATTAATCATATTCTTATTAATTTTGGAGGGAATATCTGTTAGTATTGCTGATTTCAATATCAATAAATAGAAATGGGAAAAGCGATGCAACTTCCCCTTAATATTTCAATATGGTTGCAAGCAAATAATTCTTAGGAACTATGAAATCGCAATGTTTTGACAGTTAAAGTCCCCAGTTGGGTTGTGGACATGGAAATATAGTAGAATTGAGGAGGTCAGAAAAATGTAGCGAATTTAACTATTTTCTCGTTTGTACCAAAAAAATTGGTAATGAGCGTTTTGTAGTTTCATTGTCGATTTACTGGGTAGCTGGACTGGAAATAGTTGCGACTACTTCCCCTATGTTGCTTGTGTCGTAACCGCCGAGAATTTCAAATTGCGATCGCACCAATCGATGTTCTAAGGTACTCAGTAGCTGCTGTACTGGTGCTTCTTCTAGATATTCTTTGAGAATTACCAAGTCATATCGCGCTCGGTGCAAGGGAACAAATCCCAAGCCAAAGATAGTAGCTATGGATGCAGTACTTATACCTGCATCGGCAATTCCTGAGACTATAGATAAGGCAACGTCTCTATGACTGTGGACGATGTGATTGAATCCTTTGAGAGATCGAAAGGGGATGCGTTGTTGTTGGAGTTTTTGTTCCAAAAGCATCCGACTACCAGAACCCTCTTCGCGGTTGACAATGGTTGCTTTTGAGTCTGCTAAGTCAGAGATACTTTTTATCCCCATGGGATTCCCTGGTGCAACTAGCAATCCTTCTTCCCAGACTCCGATGGCGATCAATACAGCATTTTTACCTGCTAGGGTTTGTTGCACAAAAGGAATATTATGTTCACCGGTTTGGGGATCGTACAGATGCATTCCTGCAATGTGGACTTCCCCTCGTTTGAGGGAGTGCAACGCAGCCATGCTGTTAGCAAAATTGTAATGAACTCGCAGCTGGGGATGCCAGCGTTCGGTAGCTTTTGCCCATAGGGAAATGACAGGTGTACAACCAGCGATCGCGACTGTATTGTGCAATTTTTCCATATCATCCAAAAGCTGAACTCGGACTTTATTTGTTCCTGTTTGACTTTGAACTTCACCATCTGCTGGAATCATTTCCAAGCGAAAAGCATCGTTCCCAACTAAGGGGTAAGCTATCCACTGGTCTCCAACTCGTGCTAAACTGACTCGCAATCCCTCTTTGGTGGCTATGGGTTTTGTTACAATTGCTTCTGTTTCCGGCAAATCTTCTTCGAACCAAAATAAATTCTCGACTTGACAGCCAAGAGCTTTAGCCAAACGCAGGGATACGGCAACTGAAGGAGCGTACTGTCCTGATTCTATGCCACTAATAGTTTGACGGGTGACGCCAGCTAAGTTAGCCAAGTCTTGCTGACTCATACCCAAGCGAGTCCTGATCGACTTCAAGTTGTTACAAAGCTTCCCGTCTTGCTTCATAAACCTGTTTTTCTCCGTCACAAATGGCTGCAGCTCCTTTGGAAAGACCTTTCACTGCTTTGACAATTTCAGCGCTCGCTGGAGAGCAATAAATTCATTTTTTTCTACGGCAAGTTTAACATACATGTTGCCAAAATAGTTGCTCAAATAACACAAACGAACTAGGAAACTGCAGATATGCTGGTGGTAGTTTTTGAAGGGAGAATTTCATTACCGCATTTAGGATCGAAATTCTATGAAAGAGAAATTTTGCGCTACTGTATGAAACATGAATTAGGATATTCCTATGAAGCGTTTACTTGCCCACGAACTTTGGGAGTTGCTTTGGAAAGAATACAGTGCCAGGGTAAGTTATGCTCAAACCTATACCAAAATGATAACTAGCGCTGGTGGAACTGTTGTTAACGATCATATAGCCTTTCGGTCTTTGCGCCTAACGGTAGATAGTTCCCATGGCAAGGTTAATTTAGGAATTGACTATTTAGCTCAGCTAGCCGAAGCTTTAGGTTACGAAGCAGCAGGAGAGTACACTTTTCCAGAAAGTCATATTTACGCCCGTCATTATCGCCATCCCCAGCAAGAGGAATATGATTTGCCTAAGTTATTTATCAGCGAATTAATAGTGGAGGAATTGCCGAAAAAAACTGCTCAATTGATTGAGAAAACAGTATCGGGTGTAAATTTATTTAGCTTTTCTGCTTTGTTTGATACATACAACCGAAATAGCGATCGCCTGGCCAAGGAATTGCAAAAAGTTTTCACGTGTCCTTGGCAACCTCCCCGGCGTTCTGTGCTAGAAGAAGTCAACAAAGATACTCAATACGGCGCTTGGGTGTTGCTGCACGGTTATGCAGTGAATCACTTTACAGGCTATGTCAACCGTCAAAATACTCCAGAATATCCCGATATAGATACTACAGCTCGTGGTTTAGCTAATTTAGGCGTACCGATGAAAGTCGAGATTGAAGGCGATGCTAATTGGGGTTTGCGACAAACAGCAACCCAAGCAGTTATGGAAATCGTGACAGTATTAGACGATTCCACAGATACGGAAATTCAAATTCCTTGGACTTACGCCTATTACGAAATAGCCCAGCGTTATCCCATAGAAGTAGAACCTGGTAAGTTCGTGCTTTTTGATGGTTTTTTGGGAAAGAACGCCCAACAGCTGTTTGAAATGACACGTTTGAAATCGGGAATAGATATGGGGAAATAACCTTCCCCGTGCAGCTTATTTATCTTCCTCGGTAGTTTGATTTGGCACTAATGGATACAACTTTTCCAAATCACCACCGCGCACTATTAATGCTGGCCAAAGGAACAAGAAAAACCCCATCCACGCAAGAATGGGAATAGAAATAACAACTGTGAGCCAGACAATTTTAAATACTATCCAACTGCCAGCAATGAGGGTCAAGCCTGTCAAGAAAATTGACCACGGTTGACACCACCAAGGTTTGTATTTCCAAGGGTTTACGGGTTTTGGCGCAGACATTGTATTGGGGCGATCGCGTAGTACAACCAAAGATTTAATTAGGTTTCCATCGATCTAATGATACGTATTCATTCTGCAAAATATCCAGTACCTGAATGGTACCGCTGGGAGTCAAAACCCTGAACCAGTAAATTGTGTGAACATAGTTTAGATGATTTTCAAATACTTTAATTGTGTAGTAAGGTTGCTCTGAAGTAGGATAACTATCAATAGCTGCTGCTACACGTATACTTCCTTTAGAAAGTCGTTCAATTTCTTTTGCTTTGCGTTGTACTTGGGGTAATTTCCATACTAAATTCAGGGCAGTTTTAGCATCAATCTCCTTAGTGGCTTGAGAAAATTTGACGTTGTGAAAATGGTTGTTGGGGTCTTGCTCATAGCTAGCTGAGCAACCGAGGAACGGGACTAGGAATACAGTTAGTAAAGATACATAACAAACCAGAAGCATAGTTATTATTGGTTCGCAATCACAGATGAAGTTGAGTAAAATTAGTTTACCTTTCCACTACTTCACGCACCAACTGTGCTAATTTTTCGGCGCTATCAAAAGTTGCGATCGCCTTGGCTTTTTCCCGCATTGCTTGCAGTTGTGGCGGTGAATTCAACAAACGCAAAACTTCTGTTTGTAACAGATGAGGCGAAACTTGCGATTGCGGAAACATTAACGCTGCACCAGCTGAAGTAAAGACCTTGGCGTTGTAGGTTTGATGATCCTCAGCTGCAAACGGGTAAGGAATCAAAATAGCAGGCGTACCGCAGGCGGCTAATTCTGCTAAACTACCAGCGCCAGAACGACTAATAGCCAGATTTGCTCGTCGCAATAGCGCGGCCATATTGTTGTAGAATGGCAAAGAAATATACTGGGGATGCTGCAAACTGTTTGCTTGCGGATCGTTATCGCCAGTCAAGTGCACAACCCACGCACCAGCATCAAACCAAGCTTTTGCGCACTGGCGCACCAAATTATTTATCGCTACTGCACCTTGACTACCACCAAAAGCAACAATGAGAAAAACATTCTCGGGAATGGGTAAATCCAGGGTTGCTTCGATACCTTCTTGCCAAAATTGAGGGCGTACGGGAGTGCTAGTGTAAACAGTTTTTACGCGGGGTAAATACTTAGCTGCTTCTCGAAACCCTAGCGCCACAGCGCTACACCAAGGACCAAAAAAGCGAGTTACTTTTCCCGGGAAAGCGTTAGATTCGTGGAGAATCACTGGTATACCGAGCGATCGCGCTGCCATTACCGCTGGACCTGCAATATAACCTCCGGTGGTAAATACTCCCTGAAATTGGCCTTGTTTTAACAATTTTCTGACTCTGGCCACAGCAGCAATGAGTTTTCCGAAAGTAAGCAGCGATGCAAATCCCAAACCTTTTTGAAAGCCTTCCACAGAAATAACATTCAATTTATACTGTTGGGGAACTAATTGAGTTTCCAGACGGTTGGGAACGCCGAGCCATTCAATGTGATAATCTGACAATTGCTTGGCAACAGCGAGCGCCGGAAATAAGTGTCCGCCAGTTCCGCTTGCAGCTATTAATAATCTTTTTGGTGTATTTGCCATTTTTCCGTTACCATATTCAGTTTTTGGCTTAACTTAAGATCAAGCAACTTTCCTATTTTCTAGCAGGCTATTTTGCCAATGAATGTACCACGGTTTTTACCGGATGCGTTTTACTGGAAAACAAGGAAAATTTTTGGGAAACAAAACTGACAATCACCTATGAATCAACTCATCTCCTTATTGTGGAAACGTCCCTACCGTTGGTTGATGCTGTCGATACTGACAGTTGGTTTGACAACCACAACCACTTGCAAGTCTGTGGGAGCTAATCCACCCAGCAGCGCACCTGCAGAAGTGAAAAAATTATTAACGCAAATTGATTTAGCCGCCAGTCGGGGTGATGTGAAAGCAGTGATGCAATTTTACGCTCCTAATTTTACCCACGGAGATGGACTAAATCGCCAAACAATGGAGCAATCTTTGGTTTCTTTTTGGAAAAAGTATCCTAAATTGAAATACACTACTATCTTGCAGTCTTGGCAACCAGAAGGGAAAGCGATCGTCACCGACACCGTTACCAAAATCACTACTTTACCTTCCCCCGGCAATGATAATTTGGCTTTATCAACTACCATTAGATCGCGTCAGCGTCTTGTCGGTGGAAAAATTGTTCGTCAGGATATTCTGTCGGAACGTACCCAAATTACCTCTGGTGCTAAACCACCGCGGGTAGATCTACGGGTACCGCAGCAGGTAAAAGTCGGTCAAAAGTATAATTTTGATGCGATCGTTCTCGAACCGCTCGGAGACGACTATCTTTTAGGAGCAGCACTGGAAGAACCCGTGCAGGCAAACAAATATCTCAAACCAACATCGGTAGATTTAGAATTACTTACATCTGGAGGACTTTTTAAAATTGGAAAAGCGCCTTCCAAACCCGGTAGTCAATGGGTTTCAGCAGTAATCTTGCGCGGAGGTGGTACGACAACAATTACCGAGCGCATGCAAATAGTGAAATAGTGGCGAATGTAACTGCTGTTGGCATTAATTCTCAATTATTGACTAACAATGCTTTCTGTACAAAATCAAGTAGTTTTTATTACTGGCGCCAGTAGCGGTATTGGCAGTGCCTGTGCCAGAATTTTTGCTAGTGCTGGTGCGAAATTGATTTTGGCGGCGCGACGCTGGGAACGTTTGCAAAATCTAGCTGCAGCACTTCACAAAGACTTTGCTACCGATGTTTATTTGTTACAGTTGGATGTGCGCGATCGCCAAGCAGTAGAATCTGCTATTTCTAATTTGCCTCCATCCTGGTCTGACATTGATATTCTCATAAACAACGCAGGTAAAAGTCGTGGCTTAGACAAACTTCACCAAGGTCAATTCCAGGACTGGGAAGAAATGATCGACACCAATCTCAAAGGTTTGCTTTATCTGACTCGTTACATTGTTCCTAAAATGGTGAGTCGCAATCGCGGTCACGTTGTCAATATTGGTTCTATCGCCGGTCATTATACCTATCCCAGCGGTAATGTCTACTGCGCAACAAAAGCAGCGGTCAAAGCCATTTCTGAAGGATTAAAACAAGACTTGCTAGGAACGCCAATCAGGGTAACTTCTGTCGATCCCGGTATGGTGGAGACTGAATTTAGCCTAGTGCGTTTTCACGGCGACACGCAGCGCGCCAGTCAAGTTTATCAAGGATTAACTCCCTTAACTCCTGACGATGTGGCTGATGTGGTATTTTTCTGCGTTACCAGACCAGCACACGTAAATATCAATCAAGTGATTCTCATGCCTGTGGATCAAGCTAGCCCGACCTTAATACATCGACGCCATTCAAATTAAAGTTTACTGCCATCGCGGATGAAAATGTATCCGTGATGGAATCAGCAGCAAACCCAACTTTGGATAGATAAACTAGTAACAGCTCAAGAGTTAGTTAGTTATATTAGCCCTGTTTCGATTTCATCTTGCTCGTCTTTAATTCACCTTGGCTAAATATTGTTAATTGGTTAAAAAGTATACTAACACCTTCCTATTTGACAGTTTGGTTGTAAAGAGGAGAAGTTCCTCATTTCCTGAAAAACGCTTGTCCGAGGTAAATTATCGCGCATTGGCAAAAGTGCAGGGTGGGCAAATAATTAGTCTTGGAAGCAAAATGCAACAGCCAGAAGTTTTTGTCGAGCAACCTTCAAATCACGTTTCTCCTACGAGCGCAGCACCGGTAAATTCCCCAAACACCTTCGCAGCAAGTGTTTGGACCGTTTATCTCATCTGTGCCGCGGTGGCTTTGGTAACAATTTTTTTACATCCCAACTTTAGAAAAGCTGTGCTTAACCGCATGTTTCCTATTAAGTACAATCACCGAATTCCCTGTAATAATTGTAAATATTTTAAAAATAACCGCTATCTCCAATGTGCCATACATCCTACCAAAGTTCTGAGCCAAGAAGCAATTAATTGCCCTGATTATCTACCTAAGCAGAATCGAACCAATTGTAAATAAGACACTGGCAGGTACTTTTGTGTTGTTGAGGAGCGAAGCTTTTGCTACCTTGGTAATGGTGTTTGTTGGGGTTTGATGTTTCTGGCTTTGTAGAAAGTTTCCAGACTGTCGCGATCGCCCACAAAACGCCAGTGCCAAGGTTCGTAACTGACACCTTGGGGGTTATTTCTGGGAAAAGACATTTCAAAGCCAAAACGAGCAGCATTGGCTTGCAGCCACTGAAAAGCTCTAGTCTTTTCAAAGCTGAGAACCAAGTTTGTTGCTGGTGCGGCGCCATCTCCAATATCAACTGCGTACCCTGTGTGGTGCTCGCTATGGCCGGGAGGAGCACTTAAAGCCGCTCTTTGTGCTGGCGTTTGATTGCGCTGAGCACCAATGGTAAAAAATAATTGCTCTTGTTCTTTGATAGAGCGAAAACCAGAAATGGGTACCAAATGTACGCCTTGGCTGCGCGCTGCTGCCACCATTTGTTCAAATTTTACAGCTGCTGCTTTGCGCATTTTGATGCGCCGGTCTGCAGAAATTGGTACCAGGTCCGATCCGGGTGCTTCCGAGTATGCTAAATGTCCTAGAACTTGATCGTTTTGGTCTGTATTTTTGTTGGCATTGCTGGCAGAATTACCAACTTGGGGACTACTAGAGGAGGATAAAGAGTCTGGATTTTTTTTCGGCCCGATCGAGGCAAATAAAAAACCACTAATAATAGCTAGAATTATAAATCCCGCTACTCCCCCGATTGTTAAAGGCAACAAGCGAAGACCCATCTTCGATTCTGCATCGGCAGCATCTCGTAAAGCCACCGGAATATCTTCTCCCGACTTGGGTAATGAGTTTCGCGGTTTGCCAGAGAATTCAGCGTTATTCAATGGTTCACTCCTGCTTTGTCGAAAGAATTCATACCAGATTGTAAACTGGAGAATAGTAAAGATTGTCAGTAATGATAAGTATCATTTTATATACTGAAAATTAGGTGTACTTTTGACAAACTTGTTAGAACTATACTTCAAGCTGGCGGGTCTGGTATGCTTGGGATTCTTTATAGGACGTAAATTACCGACCAGTGTTGCCACCCGTGTCGGCCAGATCCTCTTCTGGGCAGGAATACCAGTAAGTATTGTAAATTTTTTACCAAAAGCCGATTTTTCCGGGCAAATTTGGATGGCAGCGGCGATCGCTCAGTTAGCTGTTTTCCTGGGAGCCTTTTTAGCTTGGGTGGGGATAAAATGGCAAATTTGGTCTGGAAAAATAGTTCCCCCACCAGCAACCCAGGCTAGTTTGATTTTGGCAGCGATGGTAGGTAACACTGGCTATTTAGGCTATCCCATTACTTTAACATTAGTCGGCACCCACTACTTTGCCTGGGCCTTATTATACGACTTGCTGGGTTCAACCTTAGGTGCCTACGGCTGGGGTGTAGCACTAGCAGCACATTTACGCAGCAAAAATCCCGACTTCAAACAAGTTCTCAAAGCCATCGGCATTAATCCAGCCCTGTGGAGCTTTGCTTTTGGCTTGTGGTGGCGTCACCTGACAATTCCTACCACCATTCAATTTTGTTTGGAAATATGTGCTTGGACTGCTGTGATTTTATCACTGCTATTAATTGGAATGCGATTGAGCAAGCTTAATTCCTGGCAGAGCTTACCACAAGCGGGGATCGGCTTGGCAATAAAAATGCTGCTGGTGCCGCTGGTGATAGGTAGTATCTTACCACTATTTGGTTTAACTGGGGAACCAGCACGAGTCATGGTGCTGCAAACGGCCATGCCTCCAGCTTTCGCTACCCTGGTAGTTGCCGAAACCTTTGAGCTCGATCGCGACCTAGCAGTAACAGCAGTGGCAGGAGGTACGATAGCATTACTATTTACCCTACCTTTGTGGTTGTGGTTGTTTTAGAAGCCAGGAGCAGCTAGCTAGCTGTTGGCGCTGTTTTAACTCGATGTATTTCCTAACACGGTTGACTCACTTTCTCCAACAGTTCCGCTGGACTCATTAACTCATAAGGTTCAAAAGGTTGATGAATCCAAGGGTTGTCAGGCAAATAGTCAACATAGTAATCGGGGACAATAATAGAACGAGCTTTATACCAAATAACAGCAGTGCGAATTTCCTCAATAGGATAATCACAATAAGCTTTCAACCAAGGTATAGTTTGTTTGAGCGTGATTCCCGAATCTACTAGATCATCCACCAAAAGAATGCGCTCTCCTAACTTGTCGGTGGTCATGGTAAGGTGTTGGGAAAAAATTAACTTTCCCTGTTGCCCGGTGCTACTGTAAGATGATGTGGCTAATATTGCTAAAGGCTGCTTGTAAATACGGGAAATAATATCTCCTACCCGCAGTCCTCCTCTAGCTAGACAAACGATTTGATTAAATTTCCAGCCGGATTTGTATATTTGAGCAGCTAGTAATTCAATTTTGTGGTGATAATCTGACCAAGAAATGTAAAGGTCTGGCATAGGAAAGGTAATTTATCGCTGATACTGGAGGCAGTGCTTTGCGGAGGTTTCCTCCGAAACACGTAACTAACTGTGCCGTAATGGCAACCAAGCTTTTTATTTTAGTATGAGCGCTAGGTAATATGAGCGATTCTACCCCTTTTCGTTATTCGCAATACAACGCTAATGGTGAAAAACTCGATCTGAAAACTAAACTTGCTTATGGTGCAGGCGATTTAGGACCGGCCATTACTGCTAACATAGCGGTATTTTTTTTGCTGTTTTTTTTTACTAATGTAGCTGGAATTCCGGCAGGTTTGGCTGGTAGCATTTTAATGATAGGTAAAATTTGGGATGCAGTAAACGATCCCATTGTCGGGGTCTTAACCGACAAAACCAAATCTCCTTGGGGACGCCGCTTACCTTGGATATTTTACGGAGCTATTCCCTTTGGAATTTCTTTCTTTCTGCAGTGGATTGTACCGAGATTTAGTGCTGACCAAAGTACCAACCAGTGCTGGTTATTTTGGTATTATGTGGCGATCGGATTAATTTCTCAAGTTTTTTACACTGTTGTCAATTTACCCTACACGGCGATGACTCCCGAGCTCACCCAAGATTATGACGAGCGCACAAGTCTTAATAGTTTTCGCTTTGCCTTTTCCATTGGTGGCAGTATATTCTCGTTAATCTTAGCCAAAATTATTTTTGACAGAATTAGCGATCGCCAGCAACAGTACATGGTGTTAGCAGCAATTTGTAGCATTATTTCTGTTTTAGCGTTGTATTGGTGCGTTTGGGGCGTACGCGATCGCATTTTGGCTTTTGAGGCGAAACGCACTTCATACCAGGAAGATACACCTATTGCTTTTAGCGAACAATTAAAAATTGTCTTCAAAAACCGACCTTTTTTGTTCGCGATCGGTATCTATCTTTTTTCCTGGCTAGCTGTCCAGGTAACAGCCAGTATCATCCCCTACTTTGCCATCAACTGCATGCGCTTGAAAGAATCGGATGTTCCTACGCTCTTGATTGCAGTACAAACTACTGCTTTGTTAATGCTATTTGTCTGGAGTGCTTTGAGTCGCAAAATCGGAAAAAAAGCTGTTTATTTTCTGGGGGTGAGCTTGTGGATGGTAGCACAAGCAGGACTGTTTTTCTTGCAGCCAGGTCAAATTGTTTTCATGTACGTATTGGCTGTGATGGCGGGTTTTGGAGTTTCTGTTGCTTATCTAGTTCCTTGGTCAATGATGCCAGATGTGATAGAGTTAGATGAACTCCAAACCGGACAACGCCGGGAAGGAATTTTTTATGGCTTTATGGTGATGCTGCAAAAGTTCGGTTTGGCCTTTGGACTGTTTTTGGTAGGAATAGCATTAGAAGCATCCGGTTTTCGAGAAGCTATACCGGGACAAACTACCTTACCAGTTCAACCCGATTCTGCGCTCTTTGCCATTCGCGTTGCTACCGGTCCTGTCTCGACAATTTTTTTAATTTGCGGTTTATTTTTGACATTTTTCTACCCCATCACTCGAGAAATGCATGCAGAAATATTGCTCCAACTCAAGGAACGCCAATACAATCGACAGCAAGAAACTGAAAAATAAACCATTTGCTGGCAAAAGCGATCGTATGTTCGAGCGGGTATTAACCCGCTATTTTGTCAATCCAAGGAAAAGAAAATTAACCTAATTGATGCAAATAAAAATCGACATCCACAGCTAAATTTTGCCCTAATTTCAACAATTGGCGCCATTTAGCAACATCCCCGTTGCCAGCAATTTTGTGTTGCAACTGCGGTAAAATCTGACTCTGCAGATAGCTGTAATAAAGTTCTTGAGAACGAGCAAGAGAAATACCGATATTTAACTGATAGGTTACCTCTATTAACCTTTCCAACCGTAGCAAATCAGCTTCCAAACAGCCGTTAACATCGTGTAATACTTGCCACAGTAACTGCAGAATTATTCGTTCTAAAATTTGCTTGCCTTGGGTAATATTTAACCGACAGTGCAAGTGTTTTGCTTCGTTGGCGATCGCTTCTAATTCCAGGATGTAATTCATGCTTGATTGCAGTTGGCCAAGTTCTTGTTCCAGCGCTCGCAATGTTGTCATGCACCGATAGCTCAAGGCGATTTCCGCTGCTACCTGCAATTCTTGGGGTGCTTCTAGTTTGTCTCGGTGAAAGGCCATCAACACGCCGTAATTGTCCCGATACGCTTGCGTATAAAGCTGATCTAAGCGTGACAGTGTTTCCTGACTGAGCAGTTGCATCAAGCGATAGCGTTCTTCAACCAACAGATCGTCTAAGTTAAATGCTCGATCCCCAAACAACTCTATCATGGTAGCAATAGTGCGGGCAGCGCTAGCTTGTTGCAAAGACGCTAGCAGTTTTTCTTTGAGCAGGCTGTAAGCACGCCTTCCTTCAAAAGGTTGAATGCAACAATGAAAATCCCATCCTCCCAAATGCAGCACTGCAAATACCAAGTGCTCCTTTTCCCAGGTAATTTCCGACACTAATTGCAACTGACCTATTGCCATTGTTAGCGAGCCCAGGCGCTGCAGTTGGTAATCTAACTCGCAGACATTGTAACAATAAATACGCTTTTCCCGGGAATGGGAAAGTCTGGCTGCACCATTGTTGGTAGAAGAGACGCCTTCGCACCTTTGAGCTTTGTGGTGGTTAAACAGGGAAGCGATCGCGTAATGGGCAGCAATTTGCTTAAAACTAACTTGGGAAGTCAGTACGAGTTGGCGATACACTTCACCACCGTGCTTGAACAGCTCGACATTACTAGGCGCCAGACACAGACGCTTGAGAAAACCTTTTTCTAGTTGCACTCCCGCTACCTCTGCTGCTAATTCCAGCGCCCGTGCAGCATAACGCAAAATTTGCGTTCCTTCTGGACGTGATATTTCTTCAAAAAACCAGCCGCAGCTTGTAAACATCAGCAAACCATGACGCTGCATTTCTAACAAGCGCAAAGCGTCTATCCGTTCCGAATCGGACAATTTGTGGGTTTGGTGGCGACAAAGAAAACGGTGCACGTTGGGAAAACTGCGATCGCGAATCACTTGTATGTATTCATCCCGAGCTTTCCAGGGATCGCAAAAAAACAGCTGGCCGTGTTCTTCATACACTTCTACGAGCCGATCCCGCAGCCAATTGAGGGCGTTTCGTAACGGACGGCGCCATAGTTGATGCCATTGACCGCCACCACCACAACCGCAATTATCTTGCCATCTGTCAACGCCATGAGCGCAACTCCATGCAGTCACTGGCTTTAATTCCACCTCCCAAGTAGGAGGATTTAAGCTCAAATAGTGGGCAAAGTTTGTCACTTTCCAACCTTGACGGGGAAATTCTTCTGTAAAAGCATAAGCAAGAGTTTTTTCCGTTCCTTTTTTGTGGTGTCCGAAGGTTTCCCCATCTGTGGCAACAGCAATTAATTGCGTAGGGCGACGATCCCCGCGCACTGCTGCACCGATTCGTCCCACAAAATGCTGGGAATTGTACAGAACGTCGCTAAAGCCCATATCCCGCGAAATCGGACCGTCATAGAAAAAGATATCAATGTAGGGTACAGATTCGGAATCGCCGTCTGAGGTCAAGATATCACTCTTTTTCGTATCTTCACCATCATTCCTGGGAGACAAACTCAGCGGTGAAGATGCGGTATTGAGTGTTGGTTTGAGATAGCAACGATAAGGACGTGTTGGATCGATTTGACCACCACCAACTTCGTGCCATTCTGGATGGGGATTTTCCTTGGTAGGTAGGAGACGGCAACGCTGGGCTTGGGAAGGTGCCAGGATGATAAAGCGAATGCCTTCTTTAATTAAAGCTTCTATGGTTGGATAGTCAACTGCAGTTTCTGCCAACCACATTCCTTCGGGATCGCGTCCAAAGCGAGAGCAAAAGTCTGCTTTTCCCCAGCGAATCTGCGTGTACTTATCACGCTCGTTAGCAAGAGGCATGATGATGTGGTTATATACTTGCGCGATCGCGTTGCCATGACCGTTCAAGCGTTCGCAACTTTTGCGATCGGCTTCCAAAATTCGCTGATAAACCTCCACATCGTGACGTTCTATCCACGACATCAAAGTCGGACCGATATTAAAGCTCAAATACTCATAATTATTCACGATCCCCACCACTTCACCTCGATCGTTTAACACCCTGGCAAAAGCATTCGGACGATAACATTCGTAGTGAATCCGCTCGTTCCAGTCGTGAAATGGTGATGCATCGGCTTGGCGCTCAATCGCATCCAAATAGGGATTTTCCCGTGGTGGCTGGTAAAAATGTCCGTGCACGGTTACGTAAATACCCGTAGCCTGCTTGTGGCTGGCGGACGCAGACGTCATGGTCTGTTGTTGCGATGTCAAATTTGCACCAGCACCAGCTGGTAATTCAGCAGCAGAAGTCATGTAGTACGATCCAAAATAAAAAATACTCGCGGTTATGCCGAGAATGAAAAATCCATCTACCTGTTGGCATCTTACAAATCTTAGCCCGAACAAAAACTAGCTGATAAAAATGTAAAATGAGAAAAACCTATCTGACTAGAGCAGCTAATCTGCATTGGTAGCCAGTTTTCTCCAGACATTAGCAATTTTTTAGTCATTGAAAAAGCTTATATAAGTGAGTTCTCATTGCCAGTATTAACCAACTTTATTGTCTTTTGATATCTTAGACCGATTTTTTGGTATAAAATTTACGCCCAAATCAAAATTTTTGTCATAAATAACTACTAACTATCCATAAAAAGCAATTCAACTTTACAAAACTCCCTTGCAATCAAAAACTTGCGCCACACCAAAGCAAAACGGTACACTTCTTGCCAAGGTTAGCTACCCTTTAAGGACAGAGATGTTTATTCCTGAAATTACTCAAAAGCTCTTAGCAGCAAAAAAAGACAAGGAACTTACTTTCGCCGATTTAGAAAAAATCCTGGGACGCGATGAAGTATGGATAGCAGCTGTAATTTACCGTCAAGCAAGCGCTTCTCCCGAGGAAGCAAAGTTACTAGTTGAGGCGCTGGGATTGGATGCAAGTTACGCTCAACAATTGACTGAATACCCTGTAAAAGGACTAGGACCAGTTGTTCCCACCGATCCCCTCATTTATAGATTTTATGAAATTATGCAAGTATACGGAATGCCCCTGAAAGCAGTAATTCACGAAAAATTTGGCGACGGGATCATGAGCGCGATTGACTTTACCTTAGATGTGGAAAAAGAAGAAGACCCAAAAGGCGATCGTGTCAAGGTCATTATGTCTGGAAAATTTTTACCGTATAAAAAATGGTAAGATTGCAAGTTGACTTTTGGATTGGTGGAGTGCGATCGCACAACCACTCCCCATCACCCCTTTTGCATACAATTTTTCCAAAAGCTATTGCACTTTTGCGGTTTATTGCACCGTTCCACCTAAATGAATAAGACTTTTCATCATGTCCATCATCAAGACTGCATTACTCGCTGGAATTGGAGAATGTACAACCACCTGGGAAACATACACAATATATTCTTCGCCATGGATACAGTGAAGCTAACGAGCAAGAATTGATTGTCAGCGATATTAAAAATGGCATGGCTAACTATGATCTGTCAGCAAAAGGTATTCAAGAAATTCGAGACCGCTTCTACCAATTCCTAGCAACTACCCCTACTAAAGATGAATTTATCATTTGTAGTTCACCATTTTTAAGAACGGTTCAAACGTCATCGCTGATTGCAGAAATCATCCTAGCTAAGGAAATACATTAAGATAGTCGTCTGCGAGAACGTTTTTTTGGTGAGTGGGAACTCACACCATACATTAATTACCAAAAAGTTTGGCTAGAAGACTACCAGAATCCTTGTCATAAAAAATGGGGTATTGAAAGCACCTATGAATGTTAGAACGGGTAACATCAGCAGTTAGAGAAATCGACAACCTATACAAAGATAAGCAAATTATTTTTGTCACCCACGGTGATGTTGCTCAAATTCTCGTATCTGGATACTTAAATCAAAATCCTCAGAACCACAGACAACTTAGTTCCATCAAAACTGGGGAATTGAAAATATTACACCAACCGATTGGCAAGAAAAAAGCGATCGTTAAATATTGTATTGACATGAAGATATTTGAGTACGAGTAGATTTTGATAAATAGTAAAAGTTTGTAGTGAGAGCTTTAGCCCTTGAAATAATCCTTATCATCCAAATTTGGAGGGTTTTCCGCTTGAGTCGCTACTTTAAACTTGCACCGATGTCCCCTTTGTTCAGAGGACTGACGATCGCACTGTGGACATTGCCATTTTTATTTGGCATATCTGCACTGGTATGGCGCCAGCAGTTGGCAGGTATCATATTTATATTCCTCATAACTCTTTATGGAGCTGTATGGCTATGGTATCGCCCGTCTTGGTTTGTAGTTTCCAGTAACTGTGTGGAGATTGTGTTTCCAGCCTGGCGGCGCCGGATCCCCGTGCAAGATATATGCGCTATCCGCATTATCAACAAAGACGCTTTTCAAAGGGAGTTTGGCTGGGCTATACGTATTGGTGTGGG
>Ga0272448_1002130_pt1 | contig 25407 bp, 21 predicted proteins | sample YNPCB0191_FD_202220 | JGI IMG/M metagenome (GOLD analysis project Ga0272448, IMG submission 202220) | Hot spring sediment microbial communities from Yellowstone National Park, WY, United States - YNP-CB-019-1 | ecosystem: Environmental > Aquatic > Thermal springs > Hot (42-90C) > Sediment... | reverse complement strand
CGGGGCATATATGTTCCGCCACCATACCTCGGATATCGAGCGCCTGTGCCGTAATAACTGCCGATTGCTTGGAGTGTTCGACGCAGACAAGAGCGAAATAGGGCAGAGGGTTGGGGAATTTAACGTTGAACATGTTGACCGTATGGCTGATGTTATCGCAGGGGCTGAAGTGTCGGCGGCAGTGATTGCTGTGACCTCTCCAAGAGCTCAACAGATCGCAGAAACTTTGGTGAATTTGGGCGCTAAAGCAATTCTGAACTTGAGCGGCCAACTGATCAATCTTCCGTACAACGTGCGCGTGAGCAGTTTGGATGTTGCAGGGGAACTCCTCGAATTGTGCTACTATTGCTGAATGAAACTGGCTAGCGTTATCGGCAGCGGATTATGTTCGGCAGCGGATTATGTGTGGTAGAGCGCAATAGCGCAGCCTATTACTGCGAAATTGGCAAGCAGCATTAGTCCAAGCCCAACTATTGTTCCTATCCTCTTGGCCCTTTCACTCTTCAGGAGTCCGTCAAATCCGAGAACCCACAAGATTCCTATCACTCCTGCCGACGATAAGAACAGTCTTCCCTGCAGGTTAGTTCCAGAGTCTACCTTAAGGATATAGATTATCAAAAGCGCCCAGGTTAGAATCGGTGCTGTCGTCAAGAAAGCAAGAGATCGATAGTCTATGTTACCGTTGCGCCACAATCTTATTGCCAGACCGACGATTACAGGCACAGTGATTGCGGATAGCAAGTAGAAGTAGACTCGGAAGCTCATAAACGGCCATACCAGCCAGAAAGGAGTCCAAAAGTAGCCATATAATCCGCGCGTACAAGCTGCTATCAAATTCAGACCGCCGAACGGCAGGAACACTAGGTTCACAAGGTCAGACTCCAACATAGGCCTGTAGAAAGAGTGTGGCATCGGCGTGCCGTACACAAACCAAGACCTGACGAACCACCAACCGCTTACAAATGCAGTCGTGCCGATTACCAGCATATTGGTTCGAAGAACCTCCAGCAGATTTTTGTATCTGTTTCTTCGACAAACCGCAAAAGATGCGATCAAAAAGAGCGGCAATAGAACGAGCCCTTGTGCCTTTGTGAGCATGGCGAGTCCTATAAGAAGACCAGAAAATATTGCCTGCTTGGGCGTCAGTTTCCCGCTTCTAAGGAAGTTCAGCATCGGCACCAGCGACCAGGTAAATATCAGCGAGATGAGGTTCTCGTTGTTAATTACTCCCGCCATATAGGGAGCGGTCGGAATGAGCGCTACGAATGCCGTTGTCACCTGGGCATAGCGATTATCCCGGAAAAACACATGCGCCAGCGTGTAGACCAAGCATATCCAAATCATGCCTAGTGGAATATTCAGCAACCGCAATGCGCGCCATATTCCGTCATTCGACATTCCTGCAGCCTTGAGTGCCGTGTAAGGGATGGCCATCAGTGCGTAGTAAAGCGGAGGCTGATGACCTTCGTGACTGGATATAAAATCGTCCGAATGCGAGCCTGTGTGTGAAATCGGCGGTGGCTTAAAGTCGGTTGCCATCGAGCGAATGTAGATGAAGTGAGCTGGCTCATCCGGTCCCCACTTCAGGCGATCTGCAAACGAATAACACGCTGCCAAAACGGCGAATACCGAAAGGATAACCAGGAAAGACCGGTTGTTGCGATATTTGGCAGTAATTTCCATAGGTGGATTATATCATGCCATGACTACCTCGATCTTCTGCGGATCGCACACGCCTACTCCGCGATCTTGGGCCGATTGCAGCCACGCCGTAGTATTTGCCTCAATCGGCTTAAGCCCGACATTGGCGCGTTTCTCTTGGATGATACTCAAGCCTTGGTAGTCGATTGCAACCGGGTCTCGGCCCACGAGCAGGCCACAATAATTCCATTGCGCATCGACTTTGAGCCCTGGCCCTCCGTTATACTGTGGTCGTAGCGCATCTACTACAATAAGGCGTGACTTCTTCTTTACAACCGGAATTGCGCTGAAGTCCGCAAGTGCAGGATTGCAGTTGTTGCTGTGGTGACTTCCTGGATTATCGAACGATCCGTAGTGGTTCTTTAGAGCGATCGACACTCCGGCTATTCCATGAGTTTTAAGTATCGGCACATTGACGAAAGCTGTTACCTTCTCACTTATAATCTTGGTGATGCGGCCTTTGAACGATCCCTGCTCTATCAGCTCGCCCCAATCGCCATCGTCTCCGTAGCACTTCACGCCTGGTCCATTCTTGTTGGGCTTGTAACCGACCTTCACAAGGTCGCCAGTGCTCCGATCCCAGATTATAATATTCTCCGCCTTTACTCCAGCCGACAGCAACCCGCTCACAACGGCCCACGCAACTTCAGGGCGAGTCGATGCACCCTTGCCAAACAAACAGTTTACCTTAATGCCGACAACGTCATCTGGCGTAAAAAGCTTCTTCCAGCCTTCAACGCCGCTCTTGGTGCCAGTAAGTTTGGCGATACTTCGGTCCATCATCTTTTGAAGTACTTTAACGTCCACTTCGCCGTTATCTCTCAAAACCGCAGTATCTCGCGCAATCACCACACGCGATTTTTCAGGTCTTATTGTCGCTTTTTCCGCCGCCTCCACAGCAGCGGGAATGCCGGATATTGCGACTCCCGTCAGTGCCGCTTGTTTCAAGAACTCTCTTCGAGTAGTCTTGGTCATACCTTTCCTCCTAGCGTTGTCCCTTTCGTCATTCCCAGCTATAGCCGATTACGTTCTCGTTAGCAACCAACTCCGCTACCACTGCAGAAGCGTTGAAGCCCGGTCCGACACGCAATCTCGTCCTAAGAAGATGAGTACCGTCTCCGCGCCTTCTTTGCATTCTAAGGTTCGGAGCTGGGCATCATGCCGTGCGATTATACTAAGCACATCCGGGATCGTTTCGCCTTGCTTGCGGATAACTACGCTCAGTAACTGCTCGTTACGCCTTCCGAGAGTGCGCCTTTCTACTCGGGGAATTAGAAACAGTGTTATAACGACGATGGCAGTAGCGACCATGCCCAAGAAAAGCATACTATCTCCGATTGCTACCGCAACTCCGATTGCAGCCACAGTCCAGATACTTGCAGCCGTTGTCAGACCTCTAATCACGCTGCCCTGGCGGATAATCGTTCCCGCTCCAAGAAAGCCTATCCCAGTCACTATCTGCGCAGTCACTCGACCCGGATCAAATAACGTTCCGGCTATGGCATACGAACTTAGCGTAAAGAGAGTTGAACCAAGGCAGACGAGGATGTGTGTTCGCAAGCCAGCCGGCCGCCCGTGCGTCTCGCGCTCTAGTCCGATCAATCCGCCAAGCACAGCGGCAATTACCAGTTTCAGGACCATTTGTCCAAGAGGAAGATCGTTCATCTCATCCAGAACGCTGACTCCAGTACGCTCTATAAAAGAGGAGCGCTATTTACTTTCGAATTTACCTTTGTATTGCGTCCGCCTTCTCCACCAATTCGCTATACAGACGCCTGCGAAGCTCCATTACACGCTCAGTCGCCTTGTCCAGCGGAATCTCTTCTTTGCTCTTGTCCGCGCGCAGGCGCACTTCGACCTTGCCATCAACCGCCAGCTTACCGGCCACTATCTGGATCGGGATTCCCATCAGATCCGCGTCCTTGAATTTTACTCCCGGTCGCTCATCACGTTCGTCAAGCAGCACATCGACTCCAGCCTGCTGAAGCTCTTCATATAAACGTGTCGCTGCTGTGCACTGATTCTCGTCGTCTCGGTTCAGCAGCAATACGATGACCTCAAACGGAGCTACACTGATCGGCCAGATCATTCCGTCGGCGTCGTGATGCACCTCTGGAATTGCCGCAAGCATTCGACTTACGCCCAGCCCGTAACAGCCCATGATGAACGGCCTTTCTTTGCCCTCGTCGTCGAGGAACTTGGCATTCATCACCTCAGAATAGCGAGTGCCAAGCTTGAAAATATGTCCAAGCTCAATACCCCGACTCTCTTTTAACGTGCCATCACACCGCGGACATGGGTCTCCGCTCGAAGCAATTCGCAGATCGGCATACTCGGCGACTTGAAAGTCGCGTCCGATATTCGCGTTCACATAGTGAGCGTCCGTCTTGTTCGCGCCGACCACGAAATTGACCATATCCCGCACTTCTTGGTCGGCGATAATGCGAACACCTTCGAGACCGACAGGACCCGCAAACCCAACCTCCGCTTTCGTGATGCTCTCGATAGTTTCCGCGTCGGCCATTTCGACCTTCTTAACGCCAACCGCGCGGGCGAGTTTGAATTCGTTCAAGTCACGATCGCCTCGGACCAAGGCGGCAACAATCTCATCGCCCGCTTTGTATATCAACGTCTTAACAAGCTCTTTAGGCGACTTCTTCAAAAACGAAGTTACTTGTTCGATGGTCCGCGCATTCGGCGTATCGACAAGCTCCAACGGCAGCAGTTCGGAATCCCGCTTCGTCTCTCGGTGTCCGATCTCGCATTTCTCGGCGTTTGCGGCGTAGTTGCACGCCGTGCAAAAAAGGACGGTATCCTCTCCGGCATCGGCAAGCATAATATACTCTTGACTATCTTTGCCACCGATAGCGCCCGACTCCGCTTCCGCTACGATAGTTTCCACACCACATCGCGCGAAAATACGAGCGAATGCAATATACATCTTCTCATACGCTCTGTCCAAGTCTTCCCAGTCGCGGTCGAAGCTGTAGGAATCGAGCATAATGAATTCTCGTCCTCTCACAACGCCGCCCCTGGGTCTGGGTTCGTCGCGCCCTTTGGTTTGTATCTGGTATAGGTTCAGCGGCAGCTCTCTATAGGATCGAACGTCACGCCGGACAATATCGGTTATAACCTCTTCGTGCGTAAAGCCGATAGCGTAGTCGCGCTCGTTGCGATCTTTAAACTTGAACAGAACGTCCTCTTCCCAACGGCCGCCTTCTTGATAAAGTTCAGCGGGGACTATCGCCGGCATCAGAAGCTCCTGAGCGCCTTGGGCATCCATTTCCTCGCGAACAATCTTCTCAATCTTCTTGATAACCCGGTAGCCGAGCGGCAGGTAGTTGTATATACCCGCTGCCACTTTGCGTATGAACCCTCCGCGCAGAAGCAGCTTATGACTGGTCATCTCGGCATCCGCCGGAACCTCGCGCAAAGTTGGAAAGAAGAGTTGTGATGCTCTCATATACTCCTCGTTTGTCGATTTTCTTTTAGATGTCTTGCACTCAAAAGGTTAAGATAACTGCCTCCTCTCCGCAGTCAGGAAATTTCGGACAGTTAATACACTCAGACCATATTTTGTGCGGCAGCGTGGCTTTGTCTACACGCACAAAGCCCAACTTTTCAAAGAATTCAGGCACATAAGTCAACGCAAAAACCTTCGGCACGCCGAGTTCTCTTGCTTCGGCAAGGCAAGCCGCAACCAAGCGCCGACCGTAGCCTTTTCCGTGGAATGCCTCATCTACCGCAAGTGATTTTATCTCGGCAAGGTCCTCCCAAGTGATGTGCAACGCGCAACATCCGACTACGCGACCTTCATGTTCAAACACGTGGAAATCGCGGATGTTCTCGTAGATTGCGTTTAGCGATCGCGGAAGCATTGCATTTTTCTCCGCGAACGAGTTTATCAGCTTATGCAAATCTTGAACATCCGCCAATTTTGCCTTACGGATCACTCGACAGCTTCTCCATTTCTTTCATCAACTCATCTACCAGTTCTTCTTCCGCGACTTTTCTGATCATCTGACCGCGGACAAATAGCGCCGCGCTGCCTTTTCCCCCGGCTATTCCAATATCGGCAAGCGAAGCCTCGCCGGGACCGTTCACAACGCAGCCCATAACAGCAACAGTTAGGGGCTTTTTCGGCGGGTTAGCTTCCAATCGTCGTCGAACCTCATCCACTGTCCCGCTTATATCGATCGCACATCTTCCGCATGTCGGGCAAGAAATCAGCGTAAAAGGCTTCTGATAGAGCCCCAAGCTAGCAAGAATCTCCTTGCCTACTCGAACCTCTTCGACCGGATCCGCCGTTAGCGACACTCGCAACGTGTCTCCGATACCTTCAGCAAGTAAAGCTCCAATTCCTACTGCGCTTCTGATCGTTCCTTCCCATGCGGGACCAGCTTCGGTGACTCCGAGGTGCAGCGGATAATCGCAACGTTTGCTTGCGAGTTCGTAAGCGCGGATAGTCATCGGCACATCGAATGCCTTCAAGGATATCACAATGTCCTCGAAACCCAATCGCTCCAGAACGCGGACCTGATCCAATCCACTCTCCACCAGCGACTCAGCGCTGGGCATCCCGTAGCGATTTCTATCGATAGACCCCGCGTTTACTCCGATCCTTATCGGTACTCCGCGTTCCTTTGCCGCACGTGCTACGATCTCGACACGCTCTTCAGATCCGATGTTGCCCGGATTGATTCGCAGTTTATCTGCCCCGGCCTCGAGCGCAGCCAGTGCAAGTTTATAGTCGAAGTGAATATCCGCAACTATAGGAATGCGGATCTGTTCTTTTATCTCCCGGATTGCCTCAGCGGATTCGCGATTCGGAACCGCCACGCGAACGATATCGCAGCCGACCGCCTCCAATCGCCGAATCTGTTCAACCGTCGCATCGACATCAGATGTAGGCGTGCTGGTCATAGACTGCACGGAAACCAGTTGTCCACCGCCAATAGCCACGTTCCCGACCATAACTTTTCGGGTTATTTTTCGATCCATCTTTTGCTTCGCCTACTTGAGTTTTTGCACCAGAGCTATGTCGATATTCGACGGTTCGGATATAGCCGACTTTGTTCTTTTTGTTAGGCCTTTTCGATCGTTACATTCTCTCCACTGCGGACTTTCTTGAACTCTTTCGGATCGCCATCGAGCTTTCCAAAAACTTCAACTGCGCTCGCCGGGCGAATCTCATCCCCCATAGACATCGGCGTAGGACCGAAGAAGATACAGAAACAACTCCCTTCGAGCCAATAGCCCAGATCGCCAAGCTCAACGGTTGTTTTAGGATTTTCCGCATCACATTTTACGGGAATTTCGAAGTAGATCTCGTCTCCCCACGTGCTTGCACGAGCTTCTAGAGGCAGAGCATCCCATATTTTCTTCGCGCAGGTGCTATCGTTTAGAGTGGCGGTCTGAGTAACCGAGCCAGCAGTTATCTTGATTTTGTTAGCCATCGCAAACTCCTTTCTCCCATGAGCAATTTTGCAGGCGTATCTTCGGTGTTTTTCGATATTCCCAACAACCATACGCCTTTTTTAAGCTTTACGGGTGTGCTGCTCGTAAAACTCCTCATAATCCAGCAAGCTCTTTCTTAGCAGCGCAGGAGTGTCCAAACCGTAAGGGCAGCGTTCTCGACAAGCGCCACATTCGATGCAGTTTTCGATACGCCGCATTTTCTCGTACCACTCGTCCGAAAGAAACTGCTTATACGGCATTCGACGCAAGAGCAAATGCATTCGAGCCGCCATAGGTATTGGTATATCCGCCGCACACGGCAAACAGTAGCCGCAAGCCCGGCAAAATTCGCCAGCAAGCTCGCGACGATCTCGCTCTATTACAGCCCACATTTCGTCGTCCAGCACCGGAGGATTAGCGTCCAATTTTAGTATCTCCTCCAGCTCGCTCATACGCTGCATTCCCCAGATTGGCACCACGGTCTCATATTGTCTCAGGAACGCGAACGCCGCACGCACGTTGGTAATCAGCCCGCCAGAAAGCGGCTTCATTGCTATGAAACCAACGTTCGCCTCCCGACATTTTTCAATCAATGCCAGATCGTCTTCTTGAGATAGATGGCACAACGGGTACTGCAGCGTATCAAACAAACCAGAAGCAACTGCGGCATAAGCATGCTCGCGACTGTGGCAAGTTATGCCTATGAATCTGGTGAGACCCTTCTCTCGCGCTTCCACCAGCCCAGCATAGGCGGATTCAGAATCGTTAGGATCAGGCGGCGCTGCATTGTGGAGCTGAAGAATGTCCACATAATCAGTTTTAAGCTCTCTAAGGCTGGTCTCCAGATGATCTAATAGTCCTTTGCGATCTTTTGCGCCGCTCTTGGTTGCAATAACAATCGAATCGCGAACATCGGATAGAGCGTAGCCTATCTTCTCTTCGCTGTCTGTATATCCGCGAGCCGTATCGTAGAAGTTGATACCGGCATCATACGCCGCGCGCAATATCCGAGCGGCTTCTTCCTTTTCTGTGCGTTGGAGCGGGAGTACGCCAAACGCAGTCCGCGTGACCCTTAGTCCCGTGCGTCCAAGTGTAGTCTTGATCAATTTCGTTCCCTTGCTAATCCGACAGACCGCCGGAGCGTCTTACACGCCTCAACTGCCGCCTCTGAATCCCATAGTAACCTTGTCATCTTCCACAATGGTCGGCACACGGCGCTGCCCACCGTTAAGGAGCAACATTTCTTCGAGCGCTTCAGCATTACCGGGAACGCTGACCTCTGTGAAGCGGATTCCTTTCTTGATGAAATCCTCTTTGGCTGCCGCGCAATACGGGCAACCAGGCTTGGTGAAGATTTTTATCTCCGGCATTGTATCACCTCCAGACAGAGCTAATCCTCTACTACCCGAATATGCAGTTCCTTCAACTGTTCTTCGTCTACTTGTGACGGCGCACCGGTCATGGGATCCACTCCGGTCGCAGTCTTTGGAAATGCCATAACCTGACGAATATTGTCGTCGTCGGTTATCAGCGTAAGAAGCCTGTCTATTCCGGGTGCTATGCCTCCGTGCGGAGGAGCGCCGTATTCGAACGCTTCGAGCATGTGCCCAAACCGCGCCAGTATATCCTCGTCCGATAGGTTCAGCAATCGGAACACTTTGTTTTGAATGTCGCGACGATGGATTCGGATGCTTCCGCTTGCAAGCTCGCTTCCGTTGCACACCAAGTCATAGGCTTGGCTTGTCACTTTGCCAGGATCACTATCCAGCAACGGCAGATCTTCTTCATTTGGCATTGTGAACGGATGGTGGGAAGAATCCCAGCGATTCTCGTCCTCGTTCCACTCAAAAAGTGGGAAGTCTACGATCCATGCGAAAGCCAAGATACCGTCATCTCGTAAGCCAAGTCGATCTCCCATCTCCAACCTTAGTTGTGCAAGCACTTCAGCAACTGTTTTGGGCTGATCCGCAACCAACATCAACAAATCGCCAGTCTTTGCTTGCGCACGATCGATAATAGCCTGCATCTCTTCCTCTTTCAGGAACTTCGCGCTGGGAGATTTAATGCCTTCCTCGGTGATCGCAATCGTCACTAGTCCCTTTGCTCCCCACTTCTTTGCCAACTCCGTCAGATCGTCGATTTGGCCCCTGCTGTAGCCTGCGCAACCTTCGGCGCGGATTCCCTTAACCTGTGCGGCATTCTTGAACACTTGAAACTCGACAGTCTTAGCGATATCAGTGATGTCGAAAAGTTCCATTCCAAAGCGAAGATCGGGCTTGTCGGTTCCGTATCGATTTATGACGTCGGCGTATGTAAGCCTTGGGAACGGTTTGAACTTGATCCGCTTGGTCGAAAGCTGTTCGAATATTTGTATCATCAGAGGCTCGACGACGTCGAATATGTCTTCCTTTTTGACGAAACTCATCTCCAGGTCGAGCTGAGTGAACTCGGGTTGGCGGTCTGCACGAGGGTCCTCATCACGAAAACACTTCGCTATCTGGAAATACTTATCCAATCCAGAAACCATCAGAAGCTGCTTGAGCTGTTGTGGACTTTGAGGCAGAGCATAGAAGCGCCCGGGATAGAGTCGTGCAGGAACCAAGTAGTCCCGCGCCCCTTCAGGAGTACTTTTTATCAGCACGGGAGTTTCCACCTCGACGAAGCCCAGAGAGTCCATGTAATCGCGCATCATCTTGATCACGCGATGGCGCAAAATCAGGCGTTGCTGCATTTCTGGTCTGCGTAAGTCCAGATAGCGGTATTTTAAACGCACCATCTCATCGGTTGTAATGCCGTCCTGGATGGGAAACGGTGGAGTGAGCGAGGTGTTTAATATCTCAATGCTATCAACGTGAACTTCAACTTCGCCTGTTCGCAGGTTAGGGTTTTCAGTGCCTTCCGGCCGATGTTCGACGGTGCCCTTGACCTCTATAACATATTCCGGGCGCACGTTCTCGGCAAGTTTGAACACCTCAGGCTGTTTTTCTGGATTGACCACAGTTTGAACAATGCCTTCGCGATCTCGTAGGTCAATAAAAATTAACCCCCCGTGGTCTCTAACCCGCTGGACCCAGCCTTGCAGGATGATCTCTCGTCCAATATCTTCAATACCAACTTCTCCGCAATACTTGCTTCGTCGATTCATTCGTCCTCCCGACCTGGAAAATTACGCCAAAGTATCGGCAAGTTCCGAAAGCGATACTGTCCTTTGTTCGGAGCTCGCCATGTTCCTAACAGTCGCCGCCTGTCTTGCAAGCTCATCCTCGCCTAGAATGATAGCATACTTGGCGCCAAGCTTATCTGCTATCTTCATTTGCGCCTTCAGGCTACGACCGGTGTAGTCCATATCGACCGATACACCCTTATTTCTAAGCTCATAAGCCAGCTTTACAGCCGCCATGTGCGCCTTTTCGCCCATACTTGCGATAAACGCGGTTATCCCCATCTCAACAGGCAGCTCGATCCCAAGCGATTCCAATGTGAGCATCAAACGTTCCAAACCGAGTCCGAATCCTACAGCCGGAGTCGGCGACCCACCGATTTCCTCCACGAGATTGTCATATCTCCCACCGCCTCCGAGGGCATTCTGCGCACCCAGCTTTCCGGAAACGAACTCGAAAGCCGTTTTGGTATAATAGTCGAACCCGCGCACAAGCTTCGGATCGATAACGAAGGGAATATCCAGGTCTCGCAAATAACTCTGCACTTTTTCGAAATGGTCCTTACATTCGGGCCCAAGGTAATCTATCAGCTTGGGTGCATCGACCAACGCTGATTGGCAATTCTGCTCTTTGCAATCGAGCATTCGCATAGGATTCTGTTCATATCGACGCACACAAGAGGGACAAAGCCTTTCCAGCCTGTCTTTTGCGAAGTCCACCAGCGCCTGACGATACTTCGGACGGCACTCCGGACAACCTATGGAATTGATCTTGAGCTCAAACTCCTCAAGGCCAATGTTCCGATAGAAGCAGACGGCTAGCGAGATCACTTCGGCATCTATTGCCGGGTCGATGGAGCCGAGCGCTTCAATTCCGAGTTGGGTGTGTTCACGATAACGGCCGGCTTGCGGTCGCTCGTAGCGAAAAATCCGCCCTATATAGTAGATTTTATTAACGGGCAGACTCGCGCCAAGGTTGTGCTGCACGTACGCTCTTACCGCCGGTGCCGTACCCTCGGGGCGAAGAGTGATACTTCTTCCGCCACGATCTTGGAAAGTATACATTTCCTTGCTGACTACGTCCGTAGTTTCGCCGAGGTTTCGGGTGAAGAGATCGGTATATTCGAATGTCGGCGTGCGCAGTTCCTTGTAGCCGAACAGACGACAAGTTTTTCTGAACTTGTCCTCTACATATTCCCACTTAGGGCTTTCGCTCGGCAGGACATCGTTTGTCCCCCGTGGCGCCACGTATTCCGGCATCATCAGCTCCGTCGGATGAAGTCGAAGCGAGGAACGCACCCCGCATTCCCCGCTCCAAGGCTTATTGTAAGTAAGAACGCACAGATTGTCAAACCGCCCCAGGATATTTCGTTCTCCATCGGCGTATAATTAAAGAGCAATGGAGCAACTCTCTGCAACTTCACAGTCTTGGCTGAAGCGACCTATCTTGGCGGGGATAATTACTGTGTTATCCCTTAGCGCGATCATGTTCGTAGACAACGTTACAGGACCGACAGCAAACTTGTCGATCTTGTATTTTGTGCCGATTACTTATGCAGCTTGGTCGCTTGGGCGCCTTGCAGCATACACTTGTGCCCTTCTTGCAGATATACCACACTGCGCTGACCAGTTTATCTTGGCGATGCGTGGCCACCACTCGATAGCGACAGCTGTTATTAACATCATTGTGCGACTCCTTGTATACGTGTTTGTTGCCGAAGTTACCTTACGCCTGTTGGCAAGTCGAGCTGAAGCCAAACAAACGGCACAAGAGCTTGCGATTGCAAATCAAGACCTTCAAAACGCATACTCTCAATTGGACGAAGATATTAGGGCTGCAGGCATGCTTCAGGCCAGCATGCTTATTCCGACTCCCATAAGTGTGCCCGGATGCGAGATAGGTGTCAATATCATGTATGCGGGCATGACTGGCGGCGACTTTGCCGATGCAGGAACCATAGACGGGCGTGTATATGCTTGCGTGGCCGATATAGCCGGCAAGGGGACTCCGGCAGCATTGTTTACCACGCTCCTAAAGTATATCCTGACCGAAAACATCCGCCGTGGCGCAAAAGGAGCGGATGTGGTTAATCGCGTCAACTCTGCGCTGTCACGCGTTCTGCCGCCAGAGAAATTCGTCACGTTGTTCTACGTGGAAATAGATCCTGCAACAGGGATTGTAGAATACGTCAACGCCGGACACACGGAAGGACTGGTATATCGTCCCGGAACGGACGTTATCCAAGAAGTTCCCGCGACAACTTCGCTGTTAGGTTACCGAGAACTGCAAACCGTGGCTTCAGTCTCTTCCCTTCGACTTGACCCCGGCGATACGCTTGTTTTATATACTGACGGAGCCGTAGAATCCAAGACCAACAGCGGAGAACGAATTGGCAAAGAGTTTCTTAGGCAGACTATCAGACATCACGCTAACAAACCCGCGCAGGAGATGGCTGAGACGATAGCGGCTGAGATCAAAGCGAAAACCGATCCAGTCCACCGCGACGACATGGTCATCCTTTGCATCAAGTTTACCGGAAGGTAATTATATCTTCCCATCTTGTTCGCTTCTCTCAGATCTACTATTTCGACGCCTTTGCCTCGGTTCCGCTGAGCTTTTTGCAAGCGTAGGCAGCCCTAAAACCATACGCTCGATCATAATGGGTGGCGACAGTGGCGCCAAAAGGCCTTTTTGCGAAACTTTTCCATGTATGGAGAAATTAAATATTTTTCCGAAAACGCGGTTTTGCCGCCACTGTCGCCACCCGACATACCCAGTCAGTATATAGCTTCCAGAGTTCGTTAATCTTGGTCCCCGCCGTTTTGCAGATAATAAAGTGTGGTAGTTTGATTAAAGTTTGTTCACAGATTGTAAGCGCTGTATGCGACTATCTCGTCGGCACAATTCCCTCTTGACTACGAACCTGTGTTCGCGTAGAATACCCCGGATATGCTTGAGGAGATACGCAGACTTCTCGGCCCTGACGGAAGATTTGCGAGGCTATGTCCGGGCTACGAATATCGGCAAGAACAGATCGAGATGGCTATGGCTGTCGCCGATGCCTTTCGCCTTAGGAACCATCTTCTGGTCGAGGCAGGAACAGGAGTTGGAAAGACTGTTGCCTATCTTGCCCCTGCGGTACTATATGCTCTCGGTGGAAAACGGGTTGTCGTTTCTACACATACTATCAACCTTCAAAGCCAGCTAATTACCAAAGATATTCCGCTTATGCAGGAGGTCATGGAAGACCATCCTTTTACTTCGGTGTTGATGAAGGGTCGCGCGAACTTCGTGTGCTTGCGCGAGATAGATCACGCGGCATCGCTTTTCGACGATGATCCGATATTTCAGAGGCTAAAGGAATGGGTGTTACGTACCAAGACCGGTGACGTGGCGGAACTTGACTTTCCGTATCCCGATTGGCACGAGATATGTTGCAATCAGGATACCTGTAGACATCAAGAATGCCCTTACTTCGCCGACAGGTGTTTCTATTATGCTATGCGCAAGCGTGCGGAGGCTGCGGATATTGTGGTAGTCAACCACTCGCTTTTCTTTAGCGATCTTGGACTTCGGATGACTGATCCCAAAAACGCAATCATTCCTGACTACGGTGTGGTTGTTTTTGATGAGGCGCATCACCTGGAAGATGTAGCAAGTAGCACGTTCGGAATCGAGTTCTCAAACTATCGAGTGCCGCAACTGTTGAATCGTCTCAGGAAACGCCGTGACATAGCCGTTTCGCAAGGCGAATATCAGCTCATAGAGCAAGCCAACAACGCGCTGTTCGAGAGTTTTAGCCTATACAAGAAGCAAGAGTTCTTTCTTGATGAGGTATATAAATCCGTCGGTCGAAAGACAATTGAGGATAAAGTCAACGAGCTGATTACGTTGCTGGACAGCCTAAATACTCAGCTTTTGGAGCAAGATACAGAAGGAAATCCGGATCTTAAAGAGCGTATAGACGGCTATCGACGTATGCTGGCGCGAATGCGAGATGAGCTCTGGGGCTTATTTTTTGCTCAGGATTATAATTATTTTCGTTGGTGCGAGAAACCAAGCGGCGGACGATACGTAAATTGCTACCTACATTACTCGCCTATAAGTGTGGCCGAGTTGCTTAAAGATTCGTTGTGGGGAAGCATAGATTCGATTGTCTGCACATCCGCTACACTATCTAACTCCGGCACGTTTAAGTATATCAAGAGCAGGCTTGGTGCGCCGGATTGTGCTGAACTCATCTTGGGTTCGCCGTTTGATTTCAAGAATCAGGCTTTGCTATACGTGCCCGACGATTTGGAGCCGCCGTCGGATAAACCCGAATATGCCGACGCAGTTGCCGAGCGCATTAGAGAACTACTGCTTGCTTCTAACGGCCGAGCGTTTATACTATTTACGTCCTACCGGATGCTGAACGAGGTATACAATCGTCTGTTTGGCACTGTGCCTTTCCGACTCCTAAAACAGGGCGATATGTCAAACGAACGCTTGATTGAAGAATTTCGCGAAGACACAAACACATGCCTTATGGGTGTTCACAGCTTTTGGGAGGGCGTAGACGTGAAGGGCGAACGCCTTTCGTGTGTAATAATCGATAAGCTGCCGTTCTCGGTCCCTGACACGCCTATCAACAGAGCTCGGTGCGAGCAAATCGAGCAAGAAGGAGGCAACTGGTTCACCGAATACGCAATCCCGCAAGCACAGATAAGGCTCAAACAAGGGTTTGGTAGACTGATTCGCACCAAGACGGATGTAGGAGTTGTTGCTATTCTCGATGTTCGCATCCATCGCAAATACTACGGTAAGGAGTTTGTTCGCTATCTGCCCCAGTGTAGAGGAACGAAAGACATAGAGAGAGTACAAGAATTTCTGGGGACCTTTGACAAGACTAATACCATATCTAATAGATGTGACAGGAAGTGATGTTGAATACGGTTCTCTTAGCAATCGGCGGTGTTGTAGTTGCGTCGCTGATAATTTACATGGTTTTATACGAGCAATTCAACGTTCAGGTAAGGAACCTGCATTTATGCTTTCCGAATCTTCCGCCTGCTTTTGATGGCTACACCATACTCCATCTTTCCGATCTTCACCTCACGAAACTTGGGAAGCTCGAGCGCCGCGTAATGGATATTATCGGAAGCCGTGAGGTAGACACGTGTTTCATTACTGGCGACGTGACTGCCAAGCCTAGAGCATCCGACATATTCCGACGCGTATGTTCCGCTATTCGTCACCGCGATCCGATCTATATGGTTCTTGGCAACTCCGAGCACAAGCCTTGGCTAGACACTTCGATGCTGATGGATGCACTGAAGTTCGATGGTCTTGAAATACTTGTCAACTCTTCCGCGATTATTAGTCGTGGGGGTGATCATATTAGGGTCGTGGGTATAGACGATGCTTATTCAAGACTTGATGACGTAGAGGCTGCCTTTGAAGGAGTCTGTAGTGATGAGTTTGTTATATTTTTAACGCATTCTCCGTGCGCTACGCCTAAGGGCATAGAAAAAGGAGCCGATCTGATCCTGGCCGGTCATACCCACGGTGGACAAGTGAGGTTGCCGTTTATCGGTGTGGTATTCACGCATACTCGTTCCCACAAAGCTCTGAACGATGGACTTTATATGTCGGATCGTCTTGCGAAGCTGTTGAAAACTGACCCGGGGCATTCGGTTCTCTTTGTTAGCCGCGGAATAGGCACCAGCCGATTACATATTCGCTTGTTGTGTCCTCCGGAGATAGTCTACATAACGTTGCACAGAGGTTGATAGAGCTTAGCCTTTAAGCGCACCAGCCGTTAGCCCCTCTGTAATTTGCCTCTGGAAGAAAAGATATACAATGAGCGTGGGCAGCATAACGAGAACGAGCCCTGCGAAGAGTGCTCCCCAATCCGTTTCGTAGTGTTGCTGCATGAGAAGGTTAGCTATTCCGAGCGGTAAGGTGCGAAGCTCGTTGGAAGAGATGATAACCAACGCAAGAGGGTATTCGTTCCAAATGCCAAAGAAGTTGAATATACCTGCTGCAATTAGTCCCGGTTTGGCAAGCGGCATCATTACTCGCCAAAAAACGGTAAAGTGTCCACATCCGTCAATAAGACCCGCCTCGGCAAGTTCACTTGGAAGCTGTTTGAAAAATCCTGTGAGGACGAAAATGGTAAACGAAAGCGAGTAGGCGACGTAGGAGGTAATGAGGCCAGTATAGCTGTTCCAAATGCCCAAGTTACGCAGCAAAATGAAAAGTGGGACAATTCCCAGAAATACAGGGAACATCATCCCGCTTACGAATGCGCTATGAATAATTCCACGGCCGCGGAATACAAACCGCGCAAGCGCATAAGCGGCCATCGATCCGATTAAGAGTATGAAGAACATCGAAACTGCAGTCACAAACACACTGTTGATGAAACATCGTCCGATGCCCGCCTCAGTCCAAGCTTTCGCAAAATTTTGCCACTGTGGAACAGCAGGGATTCCCCACGGTTTCTCAAAAAGCTCTCGAGATGTTTTGAGGGACGCCGACAAGAGCCAGACCATCGGATATACTACAATTGCCGAATAGATCAGCAATACCAGATGCAGTGCAATGCGAGCCAAGAGTTTTTTCTTCCTTCCGCTCACAGCTCAACTGTCTCCCTTTTCATAAGCCGACTGCAACCTATCGATATTGCGAAGATAACAAGAAACACTATCACGCCCAGCGCAGTTGCATACCCGAAGTTGCTTTCCTGAAATGCAAGACGATACAGATAGGTGAGCAGTGTCTCCGTATGATTACTAGGTCCGCCTTCGGTCATCACCCAAACCAAACCGAAAATTCCCAGAGTGTGAATGATCAGGTATACGACTGCGAGTTTGAGTACCTCCCAAACCAGTGGGATAGTCACATGTCGGAATTGTTGCCAACTTCCCGCGCCGTCGATCTCTGCAGCTTCATAGAACGTGCGTGGAATGCTTTGCACACCTGCAAGCAGCAACACTATATAGAATCCTAGTGAGTACCATATACCAGTTGCAATTATTGACGGAAGCGCCGTATTCGCATCACCAAGCCAACCGTTAACAGGTCCTTGCATCCCGATTGCTTTGAGCGCGGAGTTTAGGATTCCGAATGTCGGATGGTATACGAACGACCAAAGTACTGCTACCGCCACAACCGAGATCACGTTTGGGAACAGATAGATAGCCCGATACACCTGTGCGCCTCGTATTCTCCGGCTCAGTGTTACCGCAAAGAAGAGGCCAAGAGGAATAATGACTACTAATGACACTACCAAGAACATCAGGTTATGCCCTAAGCACTGCCAGAATAAAGGATCATCCGTCAGGAGTTTGCGAAAGTTTTCCAGTCCTACATACTCCCTTGCGAGCGATAGTCCTCGCCATCGGAACAGCGCCACATAAAACGCTTGTGCCATTGGGAATACAAAGAACACTGAGTACAGCACGACGGCAGGAAAAAGAAATACGAACACGGCGATATGCTTGTCACGTCCGATCATAGCTGATTCCTCAACTACGTTTAACTACAAAAGTGGAATTGACGGAGACGCGGGTTGGCAACTACATCTTATGTTTCGGGATCGACTCGTCCTTCCGCGTGCGCTCTGCCGCTTCTTCCATGCGATTTACGCACTCTTCCGGCGTAATTTCACCGCTAAGGAGTGCTGCAAGTGCGTTTTCAATATCCTTGTTCATAGCTTTGTACCACTGTGCGAAGTCGGCATCCCACGTGGCTTTGGCGTTGCGCAAGCATCGAGCAGGTTCAACAAGATATGGTGGGAGTTTGCACTGATCGCTGCCTACTATCGCCATAAGGGTATTCTTACGCTCGACAAACTTCTTAGCCATATCAATAGAGGTCATGAACTTAAAGAAGTCAGCGGCCTCGTCGGGGTGCTTTGCTTCCTTCGGAATAATCCAGGTTTCCGCTCCTGTGGAAGTGATAGTTGGATCTCCTTTACCGTTTGCCAGCACCGGCGGATTGATGTATTGCATTTTGAACCCGGGTGGGATTTGCTTTTTCATCTCAGAGGCAAGCCACGTGCCGCACGGTATCATAGCGGCGCGTCCGAGCAGGAACTCCATCTGTGAACCGGTGTGGTCCATTCCCATCGCGCCCTTCTGAAAGTAGCCTTTGTCTCGGAGTTCGGCAATCATCCGGGCGGCTTTGAGGAATGCGGGGCTTTTCCAAGCACCCGGCTTTAGATTCTGGGCATCAATGAAAGTTTGCAGGCCGCCCGCGCTGATTGCCCACGGAATTAGGAACCCGCGAAGCATATATGCCGGGTATTTGCCTTGGTAGGTGATGGGTGCAATCCCCGTCTTCTTGATCTTTTCGCATAATACAAGCAGTTCTTCGTAGGTCTTTGGAGGCTGCCAACCGTTTTTTTCGAACATCCCGGCGTTATACCACCAACCGAATACGTTATTGTTGAACGGCATTATGTAGTAGTGGCCATTATACATGCCTTTCTTGAGAAGATCCTGGCGGAATGTGTCCTTCCACGGTTTGTTTTGGCCGTAGGCTTTTGTTGCAAGGTATTTGTCCATCTCCATGACCTTGCCGTCGGCCACAAGCGCCCAATAGTCCATTCCCCAGCCGGGCCAGGTGAGATCGGGAACATCTCCCGCCACGAACCGAGGTCTGAGCTGTTCCCATATCCGTGGATTGCCCCAAATCTTGATCCTGATGTTGGGATGCATTTTTTCGTACTCCCGCGCAGCGTATTCGAAGAAGTCGAGACCGTAGCCTCCCTGAAATACAGCGACTTCGAGTTCGATTACTCCGTGCTTACTGCTGGATTGTTTGTTTCCGCAACTCGCAACAATCGTTGTCGTCAGCGCTAAGATGGCCAACCATATCAGCTTTCTCATTGCACTGCCCCCTCTGAAAGATTACAGGAATCATTTATGCTAAACCGTTTCCTTATCCTGCCGAGGTGGTCGTCAATACAGCGCAGTAAATTTCTTAGCGCATTGCTTGTTTCAAAAACTCGACCATTTGGCTGGGAGTGCGTGCGCCTTCCAGCTTGCGTACTACGCGACCTTGCTTGTCGGTAATGACAGATGCAGGAGGCTTGCTCAAAGAAAACTCGTCTATAATGGGCTTTGCTTTTTCGTCTTCCCAATTGATGCTCCGGAAATAGGCACTGTCTTTGAGGGTCGCTTGAGTCTGGGCGAAGGTTTTGTCCATACTCTTGCCGTTTTTTATTCGTTCGGAGCGTACGAGCAGCCACATTGGTTTGCCCTTATGGAAGGTATAGTTCTGCTTCGGAAGCGTCGCCGACGCTTCTATGGGCACGCTTCACCCTCCTTGAGTAGCGTTTTCAGAACCGCAAAAGTCGGTATGGGACTTAGGTTCCAAAGCGTTCAGGCCAATCCAAGCTCCAACTAATATACCAGCGATGATGATAAACTTAGCCGAGTTGCTCAATTTTATACCCCTTCTAAATCTTTTCTTTAATGTCCGATGATTTTATTCCCGAACACCTTGCGGTCGTTCCGGCCTTCGCGCACAACAATAGCTTGGCACGTGTGCCGTTGTAATGCTACACTTTCTGAAAATGCTTCAGTTTGAGGTTAGCAATTGCATTCACTTCTTTCAGGATACATCAGTTCACTACCGATTGTCAGTACGCATGAGCATCATAAACCGTTCCCTCCCCAGGGAGAAGTCGATCTTGATTCTCTTTTTGCCTGCGGATATATTGCTTGGTGCGGTGTAGACACAAGCAATCGAGCAAGATTCCTGGACTTGATATGCGGCAACTCATACTTCGTATGGTACGAGAAAGCCTTGGACGATCTTTTCCATTTTGGAGGGCAAATTACGCCCGACAATTGGGATTCGATCTCGCAGATGGTGAAGGAGGCTCTGGCAAAGCCGGAGTTTCATGAATACGTCTTCAAAGAGAAATGCCGCTACATTCGCGCCATTAATGATACTTATTGGGACCCCGGATCGGATAACGGACGCCCAGATTTGTATGCGCCTGCGTTTCGCATAAACAGCTTCCTTTACGGAAACCATCTCGAATCGTCAGATCACAACGGCAACAACGCACAGGTGCTTTATGGGAAGTGCGATTCGCTTGACGAATATCTTGGTGTGATTGACCGTGTAATCAGGGAGAAGAAATCGGCGGGGTGTGTGTGCCTGAAGTCGGCTTTGGCTTACGATCGCGCATTGGATTTCAGTTCACAAAGTAAACGTTCGGCGGAAAGAGTGTTCAACAAGCCTCCGAAGAACGTAGCGCCGGAAGAACTGAAGGCTTTTGGGAACTTCATATTCGACTATATATGTGGTCTTGCGGCAAAATACGATCTTCCTATACAGAACCATACCGGTCTTGGGAAGTTGCCGGGTTCGAATCCTATGAACCTGATTCCGATGATTGAGAAACATCCGGAGACGAAGTTTGTGCTTTTCCATGGCGGTTACCCGTGGACTGAGGAAATTGCTGCGCTTTTGCACAACTATCCGAACGTCTATGCGGACCTCTGTTGGTTGCCGGCTATTTGCACGACTGCGGCTGAGCAGTTGTTGCATTCACTCATAGAGGCCGCGCGAGATTCGAGCCGCATCACCTGGGGTGGAGACTGTTGGTTGGTGACTGAAAGCTATGCGCACGCGCTGGCTATGAAGCACGTGTTAAGTAAAGTACTATCAGCTAAGGTCATGGCAGGCTATCTGACGGAGGAGCGTGCGCGTAGGTGGGCCGAGCGGGTGCTTTATGTCAACGCCAAGGAACTATACCGAATTTGAAGCATCCGAACGGCATTTGCCTCGCTTCGATAATTTTATGAGTAGGCTTTCCTTTGCCTGTTAATCTTTGGATTGAATTGGAGGGCAGTATGATTAGGGTTGCAATGATCGGTGCGGGGAGCGTAGGTTTCACGCGGCGCCTGTTTATGGACATTCTTGCCGTGCCGGAACTCAGAGACACCGAATTCCGTTTTATGGACATCTCCGAAGAAAACCTGGAGATGGCAGCCAATTTGTGCCGGAAAATGGCAGAGGACAATAACCTGCCGGCAAAAGTAATCGCAACGACCGATCGTAAAGAGGCACTTCGCGATGCTGACTACGTGATTTCTACGACTCGAGTCGGCGGCTTGGAAGCATTTGCATACGATATCGAGATACCGCTTAAGTACGGTGTGGATCAATGCGTTGGAGACACGCTTGGACCGGGAGGCGTATTCTACGCTCTGCGGACGATTCCCGTTCTGCTGGAAATTGCAAAGGATATGCGTGAAGTGTGTCCTAATGCGCTGCTTCTCAATTATTCCAATCCAATGGCTATGAATTGCTGGGCATTGCGCAAAGCCGGCGGTGTTAAGGTCGTAGGGCTTTGTCACGGAGTACAAGGGGCTGCGATTCAAATAGCTAATGCGTTAAATGTTCCACCCGACGAACTAGAATACGTATGTGCGGGAATCAACCATCAGACTTGGTTCATCAAGGTTGCTCACAAAGGCAAGGACCTGACTAAGGAAGTTCTTCCAGCGTTCAAAAATAACGAACAGCTTATGAAGAGCGAACCGGTTCGAATTGACGTTTTGGAGCGCTTCGGCTATTACTCGACGGAGTCCAATGGACATCTAAGCGAATACTTGCCGTGGTATCGTAAAGGTTCGCAGGAAGAAAAAGACAGATGGATAGATTATTCCGTCTGGATCGGCGGTGAGACTGGCGGCTACTTGAGGGCGTGTCGAGAGAGCCAAGATGACTATAAGAAAAACTATCCCAAGTGGATGTCTGGCGAGCTCGATCAGATTAAGCTTGGCGAACGCTCACACGAGCACGGCTCGTGGATTATCGAAGCCCTAGAAACCGGCCGTCGATACTGGGGATGTTTCAACGTGGAGAATACCGGCTTGATTACAAATCTTCCCGACGGATGCACTGTCGAATTGCCGTGTATTGTCGATTCCAACGGCATTCAGCCTGTATTTGTTGGAGACCTGCCAATACAGTGTGCTGCTACGTGCCGCGCATCTATAAGTGTTCAGGAAATGGCGGTCGAAGCTGCTATTAAAGGCGACAAACAACTAGTAAGACTGGCAATTTTACACGATCCGTTGACTGCAGCCGTTCTCAAGCCGGACCAAGTGTGGGCAATGGTAGACGAGATGTTCGAAAAACTCGCCCCATGGCTGCCCCAGTTCTAATTAGGCGATCCCAATGAGGCAAGTTCTCTTGACGCCTGTTTAGCAGTCGGACCGTTTGGATCTGCGGAAATGGCCATGGAAAACTCGCGTTTAGCTTTCTCTATTTGGCCGAGTGCTTTATAAGCTTGGCCAAGCTCGATCCGGCTCATTGGGCCGAGGTCGGTGATTGCGAACGCTCGCTCATACGCACGGACGGCCTCAGCATAGTTGCCAAGCTTCAGGTTGGCTTTCCCGAGGTTCCTCCAAGCTCGCCAGTATCGTGGCTGTATTTCAACTGCGCGAGCAAATGCCGCCGCGGCCTGCGGAAGATCGCCGATCTCGGCATACGCAACGCCGAGGTTGTATTCGATTCTACCCCTTGGAGGAAACCTTTCTTGGGCCAGCAACATCACTTCCAGCGCCTCTTGCGGACGTCCGAGAGCACGCAATACAGCCGATAACTCAAGATAGGCCGTTAGGTTCTCTGGCTCGTATTTGATTGCGGCCCGATATTCGGTTACCGCTTCCTTTAGCATTCCAGCCTTCCAGAAATAATATCCGGAACATTGTCGCAGCCATCGCCTATTGCCTTTCGCTACAGCCTGTGCCCAGCCGACATTGGAAGAGTATATCTGGTTGCTTTCAACTGTCAGCAGCGAGCAATAGATTATAAACCAGCTGATGAGCGTCGCTGCGATTACCTTCCAGAGGCGCATGGACTTAGGACGATATTCATACATTCGCCAAGCGAGCCAACCTAACAAGATTGACGATCCTACACTGGCAAGGAAAACGAATCGATCTGCCGGCACTAGTCCTCCAGTCGGGATAATGTTTGTGACGGGCAGAAGTGTGACAAGTATCCAGAGCGCGCTGAACGACACAACAGGCATTCTCCTTCGCGCCCAGACAGCAGCGCTCGCAAGACCTATTGGCACCGACCAAGCAGCAACTGCAATTATGGGGTATTTCATCCCGATCGGAAATACGTCGTAAACTACGCACACTTTCATAGGAACGAACAGCATTCTCATATAGGCTGCATAGGCCATACCTATCCCAAGCAAACGCTTGCCCAGCTCGATTGTCAGGAATCTTGCCAGAGTTACGTCCAGCGCTCGACTACGCATTACTATGAATAAAACGAGCGGCAGCACAAACACCGCGGACCATTTTAGAGCTTCGTTCCGGCGCATGGAGTTACCGAAGACCCATACATAACCTGCCAGCAATGCGGGAATCGTCAATGCGTTCTCCTTAGAGAAAAGGCCACAAAGAAATAGCAGACCACAAGTCATTGCCAGTGGCCAACTGAATTTTGGTCTGACATCGTACGCAGCGATGAACACAAGAATGGTTGCAAGAGCGAACATACAGGACATTACATCTGTCCTGCCTGCTATCCAACCGACGGCCTCGCTGTGACTCGGAAGTACTGCAAAAAACACGCCCGCAATTCCCGCCAGAAACAGGCTTCTTGTGACTCGACGGGCAAGACAAAAGACCAGCAGTGATGTAATTACGGCCATCAGCAGGTTTGTGAGTCTGTAGACGAAAGGGTTGGGCCCAGCCATCTCCCAGTTTGCCTGAAACGTGATTGTAACCAGCGGCCTATAGTAAAACTGCTCCGGTCCGAAATAGCCATGGAGAAAATCTGTTAGAAACGCCTTGGAAGCGTTGGACAGAGTATGTGCCAACGGATCTTTGACGATTATCGCCCAGTCATCGGTGACGAAGTTACCTTTCAGAGAAGGGATATAAGGAACAACGGTTGCAACAACAACCGCGAGAATCCACCCCAGGACTTGCATCCAATTGTTCCCGTTATATTGTGTGAGGTGGGGAACGGTTCGTTTCTCGCCTGTGCGCTTTGGCATTTTAGTCTTTGAGCCCTCCGAAGTCCAGCTTATCACGAGGTATCCGACCTGGTCAAATCGGGCTTCGGAATGTCGCTTGCGATTGCCAAACGCATAAGAGGGGATGAGACATGCTGCTCATCCCCTCTCATGTTTTCGCCGAAAAAGTTCCGCTAATGCTTTCGGCCTATTAGTGCCGGTTAGCTCAAGCCCTCACGGGCCTTACACTTCCGGTCTATCAACCAGTTAGTCTAACTGGGGCCTGAAAGGATTCCTTATCTTGAGGCCCGCTTCGCGCTTAGATGCTTTCAGCGCTTATCGGTTACAGACATAGCTACCCAGCGATGCCCCTGGCGGGACAACTGGTACACCAGAGGTCTGCCCATCCCGGTCCTCTCGTAGTGGAGACGGCTCCTCTCAAGAATCCTGCGCCCACGGCGGATAAAGACCCGACCTATCTTGCGATGGTCTGAACCCAGCTCACAGGCCGCTTTAATGGACGAGAAGTCCAACCCTTGGGACCTTCTCCAGCCCCAGGATGCGATGAGCCGGAAACAAGGTGCCAAGTCTCTCCGTCAATGTGGTCTATCGGGAGAGGTTAGCCCAGCTTTCCCGGGTGTAGCTTGTATCCATTCGTCGGTGGCCCTCCCACGTGGTACCACCGTTTCACTAGCCCCGACTTTCATCCCTGATCGAGCCGTCGCTCTCACAGTCAAGCCCCCTGTTGCGCTTGCACTCAACGCACGATTTCCGACCGTGCTGAGGAGACCTTTGGATTCCTCCGTTACCTTTTAGGAGGACCTCGCCACAGGTATGAACTGCCCACCTGCAGCTGTCCTCGGGTCTACACAACCCAAGTTAGGGTTCTTGCTGATCCAGAGTGGTATTTCACTGGCGGCTCCCCCTGATCCGGAGATCAGGGTTCTCAGCCTCCCACGTATTCTACGCTACGGCATCCTTGGGAACCCAACAACAGGCTGCAGTAAAGCTCCCGGGGAATCTCCATCCTGCCGCGGGTAAGCCGCATATGCACGACTACTTCAGTTTCGCCGGGTCCCTCGTTGAGACAGCGCCCAG
>Ga0272448_1002128_pt1 | contig 25412 bp, 23 predicted proteins | sample YNPCB0191_FD_202220 | JGI IMG/M metagenome (GOLD analysis project Ga0272448, IMG submission 202220) | Hot spring sediment microbial communities from Yellowstone National Park, WY, United States - YNP-CB-019-1 | ecosystem: Environmental > Aquatic > Thermal springs > Hot (42-90C) > Sediment... | reverse complement strand
AACTCCTGTTTGAGAGCAAGAAGTTCGTTTCGTTGCTACAGCAACGGGTAATTTTTATCAAACTGAACTTTGTCTTACTTAAAATTAAGGAGTAACATCGCTAATAACAAATTTCGCTATATATATATTCCCATGCACCCTACGTACTATTGTCTGAACGCATTTTGTTACTTCCCCGACTGTTAAAAAGGCTATTTTATTAAATGGATTGATACCATACTTCATATATTATGCATTCCTCTATTTTCCGGCCATTAAGCCGGGCAACCATGTTGAAAGGACTGGGAAAAAGATATAAACCAAGCTGACGATGACCCATGTCGCAAAAAATGGTATCGCCTCTCTCAGTATCTTTTGGGACGGGAGCCCGGCGACTGAAGCAGCAGTATATAAACCTACAGCAACAGGTGGAGTAATCTGCCCAGCGCCTCCCCCCAGAGTTAACAATACACCAAAGAATAACGGGTTTATATTCAATGCTACAGCCATAGGGAAAACTATCGGTATTGTAATGTAACTCATCGGGACGCCCTCAATAAATGTCCCCAGTATTAAGCACAATAGCATCGCCATGAACAAAAAGGCGATTGGGCTTAATTTTGCCCCCAGCATCCAAGTTGTCAGAGTTTGTGGTATATTGTAATAACTGAACATCACCGATAAAAATACTGCAGTTGCGATTATGAAAAATATCATACCAATCGACATGGCTGTTTTTACTATCGATTGCCTAAGTTTCTGCCATGTTAATTCGTGGTATATCAGGCCGAGAATAATACCAGCCACACATGCAATTGCCGCAGCTTCTGTTGGAGTTGCAATACCGCCATAAATCACACCAAGTACGACCAGCGGTACACATAGAGAAGGAATAGCATTGACAAAAGTACTTTTTATTTCTGCCAATGTCGCCTTTGGCCTTTTCTTAAACTTACCACGGCATATGACGATAGCAACTACGCTTAATATTACGGTCATGATTAATCCTGGAACAATTCCTGCAATAAATAATTGTGCTATTGATGTGCCGGTGATAGACCCATAGATAATAAATGAATTACTGGGTGGTATGACCAGTCCCAGGATACTGGCCACCGAGATCAGGCCACCTGAAAAAGCTTTGCTATAACCGTATTCTTCCATAATAGGGATCAATATAGTGCCCACAGCCACTATGACTGAAAGCGAAGAACCGGAACATGCACCAAAAAAAGCACAAGCAATTATAGCAATTACAGCCATCCCTCCTGGCAAATTTCCTAACAAAGACATGAGGAAATTTATTAATCTACTTGCAACCCCACCTTGAGTTAGCAGGTGACCAGCTAGAACAAAAAGGGGAATAGCCAATAAAACATATTTGTTAATGGCCCCGACACACAAATTCGACAACGAAGATAGTGGGACGTTTAAATCATAAAACAACGGTATGCCACCCCCCAGCACAAAAACAGCGAAAATGGGGACTCCAATTATCAGTGCAAATAAACTCAAAATTATGCCGAATATTAGCATTATGAGGGCGGCCCATCCTTATCTGCAATTTTTGTTCCAATCAATGAAAGAAATGTGCGAATTAATAGCTCAGCCGCATACATTGAGAGCAAAACTGACCCGATTGCCATGACTAAAATCAGTATCCACAAAGGTATTTCCAATTCAGAACTGGCAATAGTACCTACCCGATAGTGATAAATTACACCGTTAATGCTGGCGATGACTATAAATATGCAAACCAGGAGCGTCAGGAAATGGATTGTGAACATAAGGATGCTCTTTTTTCGGCCCTTCAGTATCCCTGGGATAATATCTATATTTATGTGCTGCCCCAATTTAAGATTAATTGGGGCAATCATGAAAGTAGCAAATATTACAAGGTATCTTGGTATTTCATCCATGAAGCCATGGCTTATATGGAAAAAATACCGGCTAATTACCTCTATTACCATCATCCCACTGGCCAAAGCGACAAGTACACCTGATAGCAACGGTAAGACCTTCTGCAACCAAGAGCTGAACCTGATATAGGCCTTAAGAAATTTCATATCATTTATTACGCATTTATTACGAGATAAAATGGGACAAGACTATTGTTGCGAAGTACAAATTTCCACTGCCTTATCGTAGAGTACATCGTTGCCCATCATTCTTTTTAATTCTTTATAAACGGGGGCGAATTGTTTTTTCATTTCCGGTAGGTTCTGAATGCTAGTCCATAAAACGCCTCGTTTCGTTGTATCCGTAATACATTTTTCAACTACCTTTTCCATTTCAGCTGTAGCATAGCTTTCGACTTCAGGTAATACATCCACCTCCATAATTTTCCTAATATCAGCAGGTAGAGTTTCCCACCATTCGGCATTTGCAAAAAGCCATCCTTCTGTTATCGAGGCGGGATCTTTAATTGCATATTTGCCATAGTCTGCTTCCGTGCCAACTGCAAATTTTGAAAACGTGGTTGAAAAACCGTCGACCATGCCTTGCTCTAAAGCTGTCCATAGTTCGGTTACGGGTATTTGCACTGATTGAACGCCAAGCGTAGTATAAAATGCTGTATCAATATTGCTTGCCGCTCTCATCTTCAAACCCTTAAGATCTTCCCACTTGTTAATCGGTCTGACTTTATTGGCCAACATGCTGGGTCCAACAGGAATGTAACAAAGCGTTTTAATACCGAGCTTACTGTCTACCCCATTTTTCCAAGCAGTCTGCCACTCCGGAGTCGATTCATATGTCTTCAACGTCTTATAATCCGGCCAGAACCACGGCAAATTAATTGCAATGACGCCTTTATAAACCGATAAAATAGCCGGACCATTGGTTGCCATCATCTGTATTGCCCCGGTTGACAACGCCATTATCTCATCTTCACGTGAGTATAGTTCGCCGCCGCTATGTACCTCGATAATTAGTCTACCCTTGGTTTTTTCCTTCGACATATCCGCCATTTTATGCAATGCAAGTTCAGACGACATACCGGCAGGATACGCGGTGGTACATATGGCTTTTATGGGTTTAACATCTGAAGCTACAGGAGCTGCGGATGGCGCAGCACATGCAACCAGGGAAATAGTAAATACCATTATCAGAGCAACAAGCCAGCATATTCCTTTGAAAACTACAATTCTTTTCATAACCTCCCTCCACTTTTATTTCATCGTGTATTGTAATCAATACCGCTATTCGCTACATTTATATTTCCGGTTGTCCAATTCAATTTAAATAGCACATTCATGTTTGTCCCACGGCTGACGTTCCCCACGCTGCAGAGCCGTCTCCATCCTGGATAGGGCTGCCATTAACTTATTGATTTCATCAGTTTTAAAATTAGGGTTCTTTAGCGCCTGATAAATGACTGCACCCTCAGCTTGAGCAGGCATGGGTAAATTTAAAAGATAACATATAGTAGGCACAATGTCCGTCAGCCATACTGTCCGTTCCAACCGATAACCTTTTTTAATGCCAGGCCCTGTCATCGTAAGTAGCGCCTTAATCGAACCTATCCCCCATTCGGCCGTGGGCAGGATGGGGCCATGCTGTCCACCAAACCACGGATAAAGGGCGTAAATTACGTCTCCTATCCCATCACCATAAAGCCCCAGTATTCTGGCATCCTTCTTGGATAAGGCCATTGCCACAGGCCGCTTGCCGCTCTGCGGGTCCACATAGGTAAGGAGTGCGTCAATGATCTCCTGCTGGACTTTTTCATAATCTTCAATGTCTACAATGCCCTCAGGATCACGGCCCTTAAGGTTTACATATATATAGATTTCCCTCTGCGGTATAGCCTTTGACTTGCTTAAATCAGGTATCATCAGGTGCGCAACTGCGCCTTTTCCTACTACACGTTCGCCCACGACCTGAGTCTTTGATTTAGTCGTTGATTCAATCTTGTATTCCTGAAGGGTGGTCAGACCGGCTGGTACCAAAATATCATATGGGTTGAAAGGTATTCCATCAGCAGTAGCACCATGGTCTGAAACCAGTACGACAAGCGTGTCCCTATCGCAAACTTTAAGTATTTTGGCTATCATTTGGTCTGCTGCTTCATAAATGCGAAGGTGTGCAGCCCATGCTTTCTCCCTAGTAGCCGCGTTCGGGTTCAAGCCGGGATCCATTTCCCCCATTATAACATGATATATCCAATCCGTCGGGTGGAAATGCATAAAAAATAAGTCCCACTCGCGGTTTCCCAGCAATATCGATGCTGCATCTCCTAGCCACTGGGCATACTGCTCATTTATCTCCACATAAGTATCTAAGTCGAACCACCCTACAGAAAGGCCGAAGATGCCACCCTGAGGCGCAAATGTGCCCTCGGCTGAAATGAGTTCTTTGGCTATTTCGGGCGGATTGCTCCAGCCGGAAGTTTCCCCCAAAGATCCGATCAGAAGCCGGAAGTCATCTGCATCTTCTGACAGCTCTAACAACTTGCATCGGAAAAATACCTCGCGCTCAGTTCCATCAGACATCTTGATCCTTGTAAATATCTTTTTACTCCATTCACCTGGGGCGAGTGTGCAAAAAGCGTCAATATAATTTCTTGTTGGTGAAAGGGCGATCCTATCATATCTATCGCTCTCGGTCTTGTATGCTAGCACGTACCACGTAGTAGCCGAAGGTTTTTCCAAGGCAGCAGGGAAAAGTAGTTCAAACTTCATTTCCAGTGGATCGTCACCGCAGGCCGGCATGTGTTCCCAGCCACTGGCATGTTCAAATTTACCTTTTATACCACCGGGGTATACGCCGGTGGTGACCAGTTGATCGGCACACATCATAATACGGGCCTGCAGTTTGGGTAAACCATCCCGGAACTCATTAGGCGACATGCCTCCGCCGCCGATCATGATGCCATTTTTCATATTTGATGGCCAGGAACCCGGGTAGTTTAATACAATGCATTTTTTCCCAACCTTATCTGCAGCATCCCAGATATATTCTGCTTTAACTCGTTCGCTGCTGAATGCCTGTTGTGTGTTTTCATTTATGGGACTGGTACCAGCCTTATGAACATGGAAGTCCGTAATACCGTGTGTGCCGGCCCAAGCACCAGTAGCAATGCAGGCCCAGTTTGATGGAGTTATAGTGGGAAACGGAGCGAGACAGTTTTCTGCTATAGTACCATCGTCAATAAGCTTCTTAAAATTGGGCAGTTTGCCTTCACTAATGTGCTTCTCAATCATGTGCGGCATTGCACAGTCCAGCCCTATTACTGCCACTTTTTTGGGTGTATTCGCCATTTGATCCTCCTTGACACCAAATTCAGCTAAAAATCTCCAATGTTATAGATTATTAAATGATGCCTTCATCCTTAAATCTGGCGATATCATCCCAGTTGTAGCCGTTTTCCAGAAGTACTTGCTCAGTATGTTGACCCATCTCTGGAGCAGGTATCCTTATTTGCGCGGGTGTATGAGAAAGTTTCACCGGACAGGCTACCATTTCCACCCGGCCATGAGATGGATGATCAAAGGCAGAAAAGAAGTTGTTGGCACGCGCCTGCGGATCATTGATAACCTCAAGAAAGTTTTGCAGCAATGCCCAGACCAATCCTTCCCTATCCAGTCGTTCGCGCCATTCTGACAACGGCCTTTTCCTGAATGATTCATCCAGTATTTTGAATAATACAGCACGGTTTTCCAGCAAGCCCAGAAAGGTATCAAATCTTTTGTCATTGATAAGGTCATCACGGTCAATAGCACGGCACAAATTGGACCAGTATTGCATGGGTTGCACTAGAGCAAGGCATATCCACCGTCCATCCAGAGTTTCGTAATAGTTGACCAATGGAGTAAGTGACGCTTCACGCACATCAATACGGCTACCTTTTTGCTTTGCTAGTAATTCGTCTACCAAAGGTGGGGGAGGCATTAGCCGTTTCAGTAACAGAGTTGCTGCTATATCGTAGGACATGGTGTAAACGCCCATGTTATACAGGGAAGTTTTCACTTCCTGCCCCTTTCCCGTTGCAACCCGGTAATGCAAAGCAGCCAAGATGCCACAGGCAAGCCCTAACCCCGTTATGAAATCGCCCATTGCAACTACATATGGTGGTGGTACCTGCCCGGGGATTTTCATGGCCTCCAGCAAGCCCGAGCGGGAGAAAAATGCTGAGACATCAAAACCAGGCGTATCCTTATCCGGCCCAACGTCACCATAGCCGGTTATGCTTGCGTATATCAAGCGCTCGTTTAAAAGCTTAAAATCTTTATATTGGCAACCGAATTTAATTAGATCAGAAGTTCGGTAGTTGGTTATGAAAATATCAGCATTCCCCACTAATTTACGCAGTATTGCCTTACCGGCCGGTTTAGCCAAGTCAAGTGTCATGGAGCGTTTGTTTCGGTCGATATTTTCAAAGGCATAATTGAAATCGGAATCGATGTCACGCCCGGCATACATACGGAAATAACGTGACCTTACAGGATCACCTCGCGTTGGATGTTCTATATGAACAACGTCGGCCCCCCAGTCGGCCAGCCACCTTCCGGCCATCGGCCCGGCGGCGTTCTGGGCCGCCTCAATGACCTTAATACCTGCCAGTGCCATAGACATATACTTTATCTCCCTGTTTATCGGCCGTATATTATAATAACTAATATGCGTGGTCAATATCTATCAGGAAGCCGACAAAGTAGTTATATGGATATAGTTAGATAGATTAGAACCCAGAATCCATTTGTATCGGTGCTGAATTCAGGACACAATACCCCGATCTCTCAATTGACTAATTTGGAAGGCGTCATATCCCAGGTCAGCCATTATTGCATCTGTATGTTCTCCTAAGGTGGGCCCCAAGCTTCTTATTGCACCTGGCGTTTGTGATAACTTTATGGCTATGCCAGGCTGAACAACTGTGCCAAATTTGTCGTCAGTAATATTTATCACCATGTTGCGATGCACAAGTTGTGGGTCACTAGCAACTTCATTTAAATCCAATACCTTGGCCACACTAATATCTTGCTTGCTCAGTTCTTCGAACCATTCATCGCGATTTTTTGTTTGAAAAATAGCACTGAATTCTGTAATTATAGCAGGCCACATAGCCTTATCCCATGCATGAGGGATCAAGTCCTCTCTGTTGAGAGCCTTGCATAAATTTGCCCATATCTGGGGCTCAAGACATCCTATACTGATATATTTGGCATCCTTTGTTTTATAGCTGGTATACATTGGTGCAACGCCGGCTAGCAAAGTTTCTCCCCGTTTGGGAATATAACCATCAGTAAAATATCTGGATAGCAAGAAACTCATCAGGGAAACAGTGCCGTCCGTTATCGAAATATCAATGTATTGTCCGATGCCGGTTTTTTGTCTGGCTAAAATGGCCAACGTGATTCCAAGTGCAGCATGCAAAGAGCCGCCCGCAAAATCACCTATCAGATTTAGCGGGATGATAGGCTTGCCAGTATAATCACCTATTAATCCAAGCACGCCGGCAACTGAAATGTAGTTGATATCATGCCCTGGTAATCTGGCATAAGGCCCATTCTGGCCATATCCGGACATTGAGCAATAAATGATCTTGGAGTTTATATTACTTACGGTTTCATAATCGATCTTGAGGCGTTTAACTATCCCAGGGCGGTAGCACTCTAAAACTACGTCGGCTTTTCTTACCAATCGATAGAATACTTCCTTACCTTGATCATGCGATAAATCTATAGCAATGCTTTGCTTGTTTCTTTGTAATGCATTAAAAGCGGCTTCTTTTTTCTTTTCCTCACCAATAAGCAACTGGCCACCACCCCATATTGGTTTGTCTGATTTAACAGGCTGATCCACTTTGATTATATCGGCCCCCATATCGCCCAATAACATTGTACAAAAAGAACCCGTTACCACCCGGCTAAGTTCAATTACCCTAATTCCTTCTAATGGCATACTCATCGAATAAATCTCCGAACAGTCCTATTATAATGGATTTAAAAAGTGCTTAATTAAATGCCATATTTTAATTGTGCGTTATCGACATTCAACATGCTGTCAGCTTTCTGACAACTTTTATTCAAAAAATGGCGAAATCATCGCTCACATAAGTATTTTTACCTTTGACGAATATAATATTTTATTGTAATTTATTTATGGGAGCGATAAATGGCATCTAATTTTGGGAATCGGCTCAAAGAAAGATTACATGATTAATTTATAGATAATAAAGTTAAGCAAAAATGGTAGAGCAAGATAAAGTTAGTCGATCGCGAAAAACCTGGCCAGTCTATCATGGTGAAGATTTCTTCCATACCCTACCTCATGAAAAAGGCGAATTTATCAATGTCTCCATACATCGAAAACTCAAGAAATATGAATACGCTTTCATTGAAGGAGATCCCGCGACTACAGGTTTTTATTTAGCTGAAGGTATTCTGAAAACTTCGCGTGTAAATAAGGACGGCAAGGAGATTATTTTATATATACATAAAACTGGCGATTTGTTCGGTATAACAGGATCCATGTATGGTAAGCCTAGAATCGCCAGTGCTCAAGCTCTTAGTCCTTGTGAGTTATATGAGATTAATATTAATAATTTCTGGTCTTTATTAGTCAAATATCCCTCACTGATGGAAATGGTGATTGTATGGTTGGTAAGACGAGTCAGTTTCCTCACTGATCGTTATTTATCATCCGTGTACGACAGCGCAGGATCAAGATTAAGGATGTTTCTTGCTTATATCTATTACGAGGAATTGATCAATATGAAAGCCAACAAAGCGGTGAAGAGTTCTGCTCTGAATATCAATCAGCAAATGCTGGCTTCAATAGTGGGAGTTTCTAGGCAGACTGTAAATCAATTGCTGCATAATTTAGACAGGGATAAAATTATAAAAATACATAGAAATAAAATTATATTCTTAGATCCTAATTTTCTGCTGGATGCTTTAGAAATTTAAGGACATAGAGTGTTGGGAAAATAGGATTAAATTTTAAAAGAGAAGATGGTGGGCCACTTTGTTACTCGAACTCCAATAATACGGTCTGACCATCTCCTCCTTCAGCATATACTTGAATATTATGAACACACTTTGGAATGGTATTGCTATGCAGCATGCCCCACTCCGGCTCTCCATCCGTGGCATAGCATTGAGTTTCATCGCAAAACGTCACCTTACATCTGGCCTCGTCATTGGTAGTCCAGGAAATGCACTGCATGTCGCAGGACTCATTAACCTTGCCATCCGTAATTTGAAGCGGAGCCCGGCAAGCTATAAATAAAAAGAAAGAGGCTGCCGCGATTAACAGCAGCCTCCACGCGTTTGATTTAGAGTAATTTAGCATAGTCCCAGCCGACCTGCAGCGGACCATAACCGGCATTGCCGGCCTCGCCATAGATAGACCAGTCGACCGTCTTGCCTTCCAACTGATTCAAGCCTTCGAGAGCCGTATAGAGGTCGTTGAAATCACCGACCATATAGCGCAACTCTTCGAAGGTCTTGTTGGAGCACAGCATGTTGTTTGCTTTTTCATAGGCTTTCTTAAGGTCAAGCATGAAGGCGTTTCTGTTGGCAGACTGTGCCAATATCGGAATGGCTTCCAGCTTGGTGAACCACTTGAAAGCTTCGGTTGTACTTGTTCAGTTGCTGTCGCACACTTTCCTTCTTATCAGTTAACTAAAATTCTGCTCTAAATACTTTTCAGGTGTGAGATAACCCGGTGGTTGATGAGGGCGCACGGTTACGAGATATTTTTTAATTTTCATGCCGGCAAGGTTTTCTATTATAATTTAGACCATTATGCCGAATGCTTTTTATTTAACAGATAAATTTTCAGGCGAATATCAGATAAAGGAGATAAACATATGAGCCCCAGAAAATACGTTATTATCGGTGGAGGAGCATGCGGACCTAAAACGGCGGCCCGTGCACGACGTCTGGATACGGAAGCAAAGATTACTATGATTCAGGATGAAGCACTGATTTCTTATGCCGGCTGCGGCATACCCTATTACATATCGGGTGAAGTTAAGTCGAGAAGGGAACTACTGGTAAGAAGCGTCAATGCGTTTAAGAAGATTTACAATGTAGATGTATTAATAAATACACGTGTGGACAGCATCGATCGGTCAGCTCACCGGATTAATGTAACAGATCTGAAAGACGGCAACACTTATTCGATTGATTACGATAAACTGGTAATCGCTACCGGCGCCTATCCCGTAGTGCCACCGCTGGAAGGCATAAATCTTAAAGGTGTACATGTTGTAAAAAGAATTCCCGATGCCGATGAGATCATACAACTGATCAACGAATCCACATCGAAAAAAGCGGTTATCGTAGGCGCCGGGCTTATCGGTGTGGAGATGTCCGAAGCTTTAACGGCCAGGGGATTTGAGGTTACCGTAGTGGAAGCCCTGGACAGGGTTCTTCCCGGAATCCTCGATCCGGAAATATCAGACATCCTGGCAAAACATATGCAGAGCAAGGGTGTCACACTCAGACTGAATCAGAAAATCACCCGTTTCGAGGGAATTGATGGAAGATTGCAGGGTGCGATTACCGATGGGGAAAAGATCCCGGCAGATATTGTGATCGTGGCCATCGGCGTCAGGCCCGATTCAAAGCTGGCAAAATCAGCCGGACTTGAGATCGGCAGGTACGGTGATATCGAAGTTAATGAATATCTACAAACCAGTGATCCCGATATCTATGCGGGTGGCGATTGCGTGGCAAATGTTAATTTGATTACCGGCGAAAAGGTCTTCGTCCCCATGGGCTCCACCGCCAATAAACACGGCCGCGTCATCGCCGCCAATATCATTGGAGGCAAGCTAAAATTCCCGGGCATCGTCTCAACTGCCTGCGTGAAAGTATTCGATTTTAACGTAGGACGTGTCGGTCTGGGGGAAAAACAGGCCGCAGAAGCAGGCTTTAATGCGGTCTCAGCCATGATACCGGGACCGGATAAGCCCGGCTATTACCCGGGCAGCAGCGAGATAATCATCAAGCTGATCATGGATACTAAAACCCACCGGATAATCGGCGGGCAGGGGATCGGACCCGGGGACGTTATCAAACGCATCGATGTACTTGCCACCGGGATCACCATGGGCATAACGGCTGAGATGCTGGCAGACATCGACCTCGCCTATGCACCACCCTATAACAATGCCATGGATGTAATCCATCATACCGCAAGTCTGCTTCTCAATAAGCTGGAGGGGCGTACTCAGGGTGTGAAACCCTCGGAAGTAAAAGAAAAACTCGATAAAAAAGAGGACTTCGTCCTGCTGGACGTGAGAAGCAAACCTGAATGGGACAGCGTCAGAATAGAATCACCGCAGACCGTATTCCTTCCCCAGCCCTCGCTTCTGGATGAAAAGGATAAACTGCCTCAGGATAAGGAAATCATCACACTGTGTCTCAGGGGCGTGCGTGCCTATCAGTGTGCTTGCTTGTTAAAGGGCAACGGGTTTAAAGACGTCAAATTCATGGAAGGCAGTCTCATGTGCTGGTGCGATGAGCTCTGGGGAGAGCCCGTACTATAAATTGTCTGGCAGAGACTCCGCCGAATAAATATATACAAAGGGCATCAGCTTATTGCCTGTTCTTTTCTTCCTCCTGTAAAACCCGGCGCAGTATCTTACCCACCATTGTCTTGGGCAGGGACTGGCGGAACTCTATATACCTCGGGACTTTATAGGCTGTCAGTCTTTCCCTGCACCATTGCCGGATTTCTTCCTCGGTTGCCTGTTTTCCCTCAGCCAGCACAATCCAGGCTTTAACAGCTTCACCCTGTCTGGCATCCGGAATACCGGCAACACTTACTTCGGCTACAGCCGGGTGCGTACTGATGATCTCCTCCACTTCCCTGGGCCAAACCTGAAAACCGCTGGTCTTTATAAGATCTTTCTTGCGGGAAGTTACAAAAACATACCCATCATCATCCATATAGCCTACATCGCCCGTATATAACCAACCATCATGCAACATCTCTGCAGTTTCTTCAGGTCTCTTATAATAGCCGACCATAAGCTGTGGGGCTTTCATTATAATCTCACCTTCAGACCCCGCAGGAAGATCTCCTTCTCCCGTTTCAATATCACCGATACGGACGATAACGTCCGGCAATGGAAGGCCGATAGATCCTTCTTTATAAATTCCTTCATAAGGCTGGACTATAGCAGCCATAGTTGATTCCGTCAGGCCATATCCTTCCACGATACGACCTCCCGTTAATTCCTCAAAACGTTTTTTCGTCTCCGCCAGCAAGGGGGCCGCACCGGAAACACACATCTTCATCGATTTAAAATCGACTTTTCCCGCTATGACTGCAGGATGTTCAAGCAGGGCTATAAACATAGCCGGAACTGCCGGAAAGAACACCGGCCTATCACGCTGGATTGACTTTATCACATCGTCCCGGTTGCGTGGATCCGGGACAAGAGAGATAGGAAGATGCGCAACTACGGAAGTACAGAGCACCGCATAAGTACCGAAGGAATGAAAAAACGGCAAAACAGCGGAAACCACATCCCGGTACGGTACAACATGCTTTTTAAACCATGCATAAAACTGCAATCCCGTAATCACCTGTGAAGCGTGCGTTCCTATGACGCCCTTAGGGATTCCGGTCGTCCCGCCGCTGAACAGGATCAATGCATGATCCTCGGGTCGGACTTTGATATCCGGACGCTGACCGTTTCTATATTCTTTCAATAAATCGGACAACCATATGTCGTCTTTATCGATCACAACATAATGACCGTCTTTCTTCTCCCTGAAAAGGGTAAATAATATTCTTAACACCGGCGATAGATAATCTTTGATGCTGGTGCAGATAATCAATCTAACCGCAGTTCTCTTCTGCACATTCTTAACCAGTTTATAAAAAGCGCTCAAAACAACGATCGTTTCCGCCTCACAATCTTTCAGCGCATTTTCCATCTCGGCTTCTGTATAGGCAGGATTAATATGAACAACCAGAGCACCAACCTTCCAGATGCCCCATCTGCAAATCACAGCCTGCGGGCAGTTAGGCATAATCAGAGCAACCCTATCGCCCTTCTTAATGCCTTTTGAAGCCAGAGCTGCAGCAAACCGGTCGCTTAATTTTTGCACTTCAGCGTAAGATATCTTTCTGCCCATGAATATCAGCATCGTTTTGTCGGGATTTTCCCGGCAGGCATCATCCAGATAATCGATAAGCGTTTTATCCGGATACGGTTCGAGCGTTTCAGGTACACCGGGATCATAGCTTTTCAGCCATCTTTTCTCCATTTTATGAAAGCCTCCAGAGTCCAGTGAAATTAAACATTACAGTATTCGACCAAACAAACGAAAAGATCAAAAACCTTAAGATTTATCGCTTACTTTCTATCATTAAAATTACCACCCTGTTCCTGTTCGATTAAAACGCGCCTGAGGATTTTACCCACCGGCGACCTCGGCAATTTATCCCGTATCTCTATATATCTGGGCACCTTGTAAGCAGCCAGTTTACTGCGGCAGAAATCCCTGAGGTCTTCCGCATCACAGCTTGCATCCGAACTCAGTACAACCCACGCTTTTATCGATTCACCCTGACAGGGATCGGGAATGCCGGCAACACCCACCTCCATTACGTCGGGATGCTCCTGCAACACCTCCTCGATTTCCCTCGGCCACACCTGGAAGCCGCTCGTTTTGATGATCTCCTTTTTCCTGCTGTGTATATACAAAAAGCCATCCTCATCCATGTAACCGATATCGCCGGTATAAAGCCACCCATCCCTTAAAACTCCCGCCGTCTCTTCGGGTCTGTTCCAGTATCCCTGCATCAAATTGGGAGCCTTAACGCATACCTCCCCTAACTGTCCGGGCTTCATCTCAATCAAACCCGTCTCGCCATCCATTATCCGCATAACGACATCGGGCAGTGGCAACCCCACCGAACCCTCCCTGGCAGGGCGGATTACCGGTAAAAGTGCGGCAGCCTGCATGGTCTCGGTCATTGCATAGCCTTCTATTAAACGCCCGCCAATCAATTTTTCAAACTGACGTCTTAAGTCCGGTCTCAATGGTATAGCGCCGCTAACGCAAACTTTAATACTTTCGCACGAGACTTTGCCCGATGTAATAAGCGGATGCCGCATCATATTGACCAGAAAAGTTGAAACCGCCGGCATAAAGGCAGGACGATATTTACCTATGCTCTTCACAACCTCCGTCATATTTCTCGGATCGGGAATCAGGATGCAGGATGAATGGTTAACCAGCGCTGTGCCGAGTGCGCCAACGCAGCCGAAATCGTGATAGAGTGGGAGTGGCAGTAAAAATCTATCATCCCATTCTTCCAAAACGGGTCTCAACCAGGCCTGTATCTGAAGGGCGGACATGACAATAGCCTGGTGAGTACCCACAGCACCCACAGGCACACCGGTCATACCTCCGCTGAAAAGGATTACCGCCGGATCAGATGGTGAAATCTGTATGCCGGGCCGCTGTCTGCGTCCGTATTTACGTGCAAGTCTGTGAAAAAGATAGTCACCGTCTTCCAGGCCGCTAAAACCAGCAGCCTCCCGGTTACCGAAAACCGACTTAATAAATCTTGTGAATGGGGTAACGTATTCATCGGTTTCGGTAACTATAATCGTTTTGACGGCCGTCTCGGACTGAATATTTTTCACTGCCGCATACAGTGTCGTAAGGGTAATCACGGCAGCCGCCTGCACCTCATTAAAAATGAGTTTGAGCTCATGTTCAGTATGATAGGGATTTATCGGCACGGCTATAGCACCCGCCTTCCAGATAGCAAATAACCCCAAAAGCATCTGGGGGCAATTGGGCAACAGCAGTATAACACGATCGTTACGGACTATGCCGATATCCACAAAAGCAGCCGCCAGCGCGTCGCTGATCTTCACAAAATCCTCATATAATATCCTTCCGCCGGGAAAATAAATAAAAGCCCGATACGGCCGGGTTCTGGCCGATTCATCCAGGATATCGACCATAGTCCTGGCAGGATATGGCTGTAATGTAGGCGGCACGCCGTCATCGTAATTTTTAACCCACGGATACTCTTCCATGCTGACACTCCATTTTCAGCCTCACTTCATATGTAAGAGAGGTAACTGTGCCGAACAAACCTATCCTGCTTCGACCGGGTGAGTGAATTGTAGCATAGCATCACATAACAGCATAGATATATATATTAATATTAAATAAGGCCCCCGCGCAATTGTCCGCATGCCGCCTGTATTGCCTCCCCGCGCTGTTCTCTAACCGTTACAGCTATGTGCGCTTTTTCCAGTACGCTGTAGAAACGGTTTATATTTTCCTGGTCTGGAGTGTGAAACCCGCTTCCAGCAACGCTGTTAAAGGGTATCAGATTGACATGGCAGTTCAAATCCTTCAGCAGTTCGGCAAGTTTATTTGCATTTGCAAAACTATCATTTACCCCGCCAAGTAAGCAATACTCATAAGTAACCCTTCTGCCGGTCTCCTGAAAATATGCCCTGCCGGCCTGGATAATGTCCCTTATTTTATAACCGGACATACCGGGAACGATTTTTCTTCTCAATTCATCGTCAGCCGCATGCAGGGAAATAGCGAGCGTAAGCTGGAGACGTTCCTCAGCCAGTTTATATATGCCGGGAACATAACCTATTGTACTGATGGTTATATTCCGCATACCTATTCCCATTTCACCGTTTAAAAGATGAACCGCTTTAATGGTCGCATCATAATTCAACAAAGGCTCACCCATTCCCATAAAAACGATATTGTTGATCCTCTTCATTTCTCCGACTATTTTCTGTCTGTATGCAAATTCGCCGACGCTGAGAACCTGATCGATAATTTCACCCGCCGACAAATTACGCTTAAAACCGCTATTGCCCGTTGCACAGAAAAGACATCCCACGGGACATCCCACCTGAGTTGAAACACAGCAGGAAAAACGTTCTTTATACGGCATCCCAACTGCTTCGATACATTCTCCATCCATAAGCCTGAGCAGCAACTTGAATGTCCTATCCTTGCTCCTGCTTGTCCTGATCACGGTTGACCGTCCCGGTGTATAGGCCTTTGACAGTGCCGATTTAAAGTCCCCGGGCAGATTGTTCATTTCATCGATCTGCCTCACTCCTTTGCTATACAGCCAGTCGGCCATCTGCTTACCCCGAAAGGGCTTCTCGCCCAGTTGCCGAGCTATCACACCAAGCTCTATGGCATCCAGACCCAGTAAACTATTTATCATTTCTCGTCCCCACACTGACATATTATAATCTCATTATTTTCTCAAGATAAACAACCTGTTTGACCGGTTCCGATATTTTTGTTAGGATAAATTTGAGAGCAGTAAAAAAAGAATAGCTCTCAGGGAGGTAGTCTATGGTCAGGAAACAGGCCATGCTTGTAGAGTGGATATTTCCTGTAGGCGGCTCTCCCGTGCGCAGGGAAATGTAGGATACATTGCCGGTGCATGATGGGAGAGCATGTAAAACTCCCGAGCTCTCCATTATATAGCAAGAAGGCTATATAGAAATACAGAAAAGCAAAGCATTCAGGCTTATCTGAAAGGGAGAGTAGGGAGGAGGAGTGATCGGATGATCAAGGGAGCCTTCTATAGAAGGCTCCCTTTTATATGTGCTTTATTTTAAGGGCCTGGTAAAATCAATCTCACAGCAATGTGGCTGTTTAATATTTACAAATACCTGGCCTGTATACAAATACCCATCAATACCGTTTTTTAATAAAAATATGGTGTAGTTTCCGGGAATACCGGGGGATGTCCAGCCAACACTGACTATCGGCTGTTGGGCCGCCGGGGCTATGTGTAATTTTCCTCCATTACATGACCATTCTAAACGCCCATCAGATGAAATAGGCCAATGATCTTTAACAAAAATTTCAAGAGTTGACAGGGGCATCATAGAACACTGTTCACATACTGTATGCTTACTCCAGATACTGTAATTTAGTGTTACCTCGGTCCTATCGGCAACTATAGTATTATCTGATGCGATCACATGTACTATGACGCTCTTCTCCTCAGTTCTACCCGCAGCGTCCTTCACCATACATACAATTCTATAATCACCGGGAACCGCAGGTGCCATCCAGATCGCTTTTGGTCCAACGGCCTTTATCGTGCCGTTATCAGAGCTCCAGCGATAATTTAAAATATAATGGTTTACTCCTGGTTGACATACAATCATTGTTTCATATGATGCCGGTACAAATGACGGATAGACTATTTCACTTATCAGGTTATCTCCAGATACGGATAATGCACAGCCGAACAGGGATATGATTACTGTCACCAGGCTGGGAAACCATATAAATGGCCAAATTTTAATCAATCGCATAAGCCCGCATATTTAAGGTTTTCTGGCGCTTACCTTTATACTGCGGATTGCTCGACCCAATCGCCTCGAGTTATTTTTAGATAATATATTATCGCCCAATATATCCCCGATGTTCTGCTGATCCGCAATATATTCCGTGCCGAAACCGGTTTCGTCCACGATCTTTATATCCAGAAAACCGGCCCGTTCTATACACTCGAGGTAATTTTCTTTTAAAACGGCACCGGCAATACAACCGATATAAGCCGCCGCCGATTTCTGTATTGCTTCGGGTAAAGCTTCCACCAGTACGATGTCGGATACCATCAACCGGCCACCTCGTTTTAAAACCCTGTAAGCCTCATGAAATACCCTCTCTTTATCCGGTGACAGATTAATTACACAATTTGAAATGATAACATCAACGTAATTATCGGCGACGGGCAGGTTCTCTATCTCGCCCAAGCGAAATTCCACATTCTCATAGCCGCCTTTAACTGCATTTTCTCTTGCCCTTTCTATCATTTCAGGTGTCATGTCCACTCCGATTACTCTCCCCCTGTTACCAACTCGATTGGCCGCCAGAAAACAGTCAAAGCCGGCGCCCGATCCGAGGTCGAGCACAACTTCACCCTCTGTTAGCGAAGCCAGTGCTACCGGATTACCACAGCCGAGTCCTAGATTGGAACCCACCGGTACGGAGTCGATTTCCTGATCTGTGTAACCTATGGCTTTACCTATATCCCTGCCGGTGCCTGCACCACAACAAGCCGCAGTACCCGGGCTAGGGCTACAACAGGATCCTCCTTTTTTAGCTATATCTGCATAGCCGAGCTTGACTATCGTCTTAATTTTTTCCTTTTCTATCATATGCATTCCCCACGTTTAAAGAATGGAAACACGATTATAAAATTTTCTCTTAAAATATAAAGAGATATTGACCAGTCCAATAAGAACGGGCACTTCGACCAGCGGCCCGATAACCGTAGCAAATGCCTGCCCGGAGTTGATTCCGAAAATGGCTATAGCAACTGCAATGGCCAGCTCAAAATCATTGGATGCCGCGGTAAATGATACTGCAGTAGCTTTTCCGTAATCGGCCTTCATTTTATAGCTTATGAAAAAAGTAATAAACCACATAAAGAAGAAATATATAATCAGCGGAATAGCGATTCTGACGACATCAAGCGGCAGCTGGATAATATATTCTCCCTTTAAAGAAAACATGACCACGATAGTAAACAGGAGTGCGATCGGGGTGAGAAGCCCGAGCCTCGGCATTAATTTGGACTCAAACCATTCCCTTCCTCTGGCTGCGATGACGCTGTAGCGCGTGACCACACCCAGAATAAAAGGAATCCCAAGATATATAAAGACCGTTTTGGCTGCCTCGATAATCGATATCTCGGCTTTTACACCTTCCACAATTCCCATGCGGCTCAGCAATACCGTGATAAAAAAGAATATATAAATAGAATAAAAAAGAACCTGGAAAATTGCGTTAAAAGCCACCAGACCGACAGCATATTCTCTATCGCCCTGGGCAAGTTCATTCCAAACAATCACCATCGCAATGCAGCGTGCCAGCCCGACCAGAATAACACCCATCATGTAATCCGGATAGCCACGCAAAAAAAGTATTGCCAGTAAAAACATCACAATCGGACCAATAATCCAGTTCTGGGCGAGCGAAAATATGAGAAATTTCACATCTCTGAATACTTTCCCCATTTCCTCATATCTGACTCTGGCCAGCGGTGGATACATCATCAGTATCAGTCCGATAGCTATCGGGATGGAAGTTGTTCCAATCTGAAACGATGTAATAAAACCGGTTACACCCGGCATAAAATAACCGACTGCCACACCCAATGCCATGGTCAGGAAAATCCACAGTGTAAGAAACCTGTCTAACAACGATAATCTGCTGAAAGTACTTTGAGAATCTGACATTAAATCTTAGCCTCCTTTTGAATAATCGCAATTAGTTCTTTTACCTTTTCTCTGACTTCATCTCTTATATGTCGGATATCATCTATAGATTTACCTTTAGGATCAGCCAACCCCCAGTCCTCGGTTGTAATCCATTTAGCCGGGCATACACCCTCAACTCCGCAACCCATAGTTATAATACGGTCTGCATTATTCATCATTTCGCCGGTCAGCTTCTTGGGCACGGCATGGCTTATATCTATCCCTTCTTCCAGCATAAGCTCCACTACCAGGGGGTCAACTCTGTCAGCAGGCAAAGTCCCGGCTGAACAAGCCACCGCATTATCCGGAGCCAAATGATTAAAAAACGCTTCCGCCATCTGGCTGCGACCTGCATTCCCCACACAAACAAAGAGCACCCTGTACATCAGTGCATCCCACCCCCGGGCAAGCTGCCGGCCATATACCAGGGCTTTTTCATTATTCCGGTTGTACGCTTTGTGATCATTTTGCTCCTGCTCCGTAACGCCGGTATATCTGGTAAAAAGTGACAGCGGTAAGCATCTGTAAAGCAAATCCAACCGCAACCGGTAACATTTCCAGTCCTTTAAAGCTCATTGCCGCTATACCTATCGCAATAGGCAGGTTTTTCATGCCGGCCGAATAGGTTATAGCTATATTTTTGCCTTTGGGAAAGATCCTGATGCTCACCGCATAGGCTACGGCAAATAATATAGGAAAGATGAGTGCTGTTGATATCAGTAAAGGGGGTATTAATTGAAGGTTTTTCATAATGGGCGTGATATTGGTATCTATTGCCATGAACATCAGCAAAACAGCTATGGTGGCAGAGATAGCCGGCATCAGAGGAAGATACTTATCAATAGCTACTTTTCTCTCCAGAAATTCCCTTAAACCTACACCCAGCAATAAAGGTAGAAGCAAACTGCAGATCAGCTGCCACATAAGTTCCCAGATATTGAGCTTGATAAAGGTTCCGGCAAACAGCAACATAAGCGGAGGTATTAGCAAAGGTGCAAGCAGCATGGTAGCGGTGTTAATGACAGCCGCCAGCGGCACATCACCTTTGAGCAACCCAACCCAGACTAGAGCCATGCCGGCACATGGCACTACACCGATAAGTATCAATCCCGTGGCAAGGTCATGTAACCGGCCAAGCAGCAGTAGAGCCAGCAGCCAGCATAAAAAGGGTGCAAAAATGAAGTTAAGACCGAGTCCCAAAATAAACGCTCGCCAATCACGAATTGCCATAGCAATGCCCCTTATAACGACAGTAAAGCCCATGGCCCCAATCATGATGACAATCAGCGGAGTATTAAACTGCCTGATAAAAATACCCGGAGCAGGTGATATCAATCCTGTTATTATACCTATGCCAAGGGCACATAAAATTAAATAAGCGTAATTCTTACGTACAAATTCAGCATAAGCCTGCAACCATTTCATTTCAACAAATCCCAGACCATTTTTATGGCAATTAAATACAGCACAATCCCTAAAGTCAGTTTAACCTGAGATGGGTTCAGCTTTTTCCTCATTAAATAAGCTCCCAGAAGCGCACCACCTATAGAACCGACGACGCAGAGAGCTAACAGGTAGATATCTACATTCCCCGTGCTTACATGACTTAGAAACCCGGCCAGTGAAGAAAATATCACTATAAAAGCCGTAGTAGCCACCGCTTTCCTGGTATCAATCCCCAGCAAGACCAGTGCCGGCGCAATGATATTTCCTCCACCCACTTCCAGAAGACCGCCCAGAAAACCCGCCAGAGAACCAACGCCCGCACCGAAAGCAATTTCTTTATTAGGGCTTGCTTCAATATGTCTGTCATGTGGTCTGTAAAACAACATCATTGTCGCTGCAAAAACAATAAAGCCTGTTAATATCCATTTAAGCAGACTCTCGGGCAGGCGGCCGGCGGTAACAGCTCCCAGGGGAGACAGTACGGTAGCAGCGACCAGCACAGGTACAGCCGTTCTGAAAAGGATCAGCTTTGCCCGGCTAAAGCTGATTGAGGCAAAAGCCATGGATACGGAATTCAGTAAAAGCGCAGTCGACATGGCAGTCAGCAACGGAATACCCATGGCGATAAAAACGGGGATAAGAATGAAGGCCGCTCCTACGCCGGATATCGTCAGCACCGTGGTAAAAGCAAAGGTTATCAGAGCCGCAATAAGATACAGTTGGTTCATTTAATCAGTACTCCCGTATCATCTCCCGCTTTAGATACAAGATACAAGCTTTAAACTTTTACAAAGCAGTACATGTGCCATTCGATTCAACTGTAAATCGCCTCTACCCATATCAGGTTATTAGCACTGACGACTTCCTTTAATTGTTCTACCATCGGACGTATGTCCTCCATCTGTGTGGATGTAATGTAAAAGCTCATATATCCGGGAGTCTTTTCCATAAGGCCTTTGATGGTGGGAATATCAAGCTTCAATTCAACTATATCGAACGGTTTATCCTTAATCAAATCCTCTAATTTAAGTAAAAAGCGCTGCTCTCCGAACACGCCAGAGATACGTATCTGTGCCCGCGTGGCCCTTGATGTGATTTTTTCTTCTGCTATTTTACGATCCTCAGCTACCTCAGATTTAGTGCGTTTAGCCGCCGCCTCTTTATGCACCTCCTTGAAAATCTTGTACTCCCGTTCTATTTTCCAGACAGTATCCCTCGAAGGAAAGGCAATGGCCTGAGTAGGACAGACCATGGCACAGGTAGTGCAACCTACCATGCAGTTATAAGGACGCTCTACAGTTGCTTTATGCCTGTTATCAGGATTAATCTCAAAAACTTCTCGGCCGCAGGTTACATAGCATAATTCACACCCGATGCATTTCTCAGCATCGATTGTTGGAAACCATGGGATATTCTTCCTGGGCACACCGTGCCATAATGTCTGGCTTAAATCCTTAGCCATTTTATACCTCCTTATAACTCGGGTATGAAACCCATACCTGTTTTTTTCAATTTACCGGCTAATAAATCCCGGAATAATGAATATACCCAAAATCTACATAATGAATTTTTCATTTTAATTTTCTTATCTTCCTCAGCATCAATGAAACGGGATGCCGCTTCTTTCTTTCTTCTAACTCATTTTCGACAAATTCTTGCTCTTCTTTCCTGATAAATCTGTAGAATAAACTCAGCATCGGCATTTGAACGATAAAACAAAAAATCACAGCCAGAACGATGGGGCCGGAAAAAGTTGAAAGTGCCAGGGCGATGCCAATGGAGAGGTTTTTGGAAGTGGTACCATAAACAATGGGCATCTGATTGTCGTAGGAATTAATAAACAGGCCGGAAAAAAAGAGCGTGACCAGGAACGTAATCAGATAGTAACTTAATGAAAGCAGTAATCCCCAAATGATTAACTGGGGCTGGCTGATAATCGCTTCGACTTTCAGGGAGACGGAGATAAAAACGACGAGCAGGGCACACATGCTGGAAATCGTGGATAAGGAAGGTTTCCATGATTTAATCTGTTTTGAGGAATATTTTTTCTTTAATAATAGCTGGGTAATAAAACCGGCAATTAAAGGCAGAAATATATAAAGCAGGAGGTTTTGAATTAACAGCCATTGAGAAAACTTAACGGAGTTTGGAAGAAGCAAGGCCAGAGTTAAAGGTATGGTTAAAAGAGCTAAAATAAAAGTCGCAGTCTGTAAAATCATCGCTAATTCAATATTGGCATCCAGGAGCCCCGTCCAGGAGACGATCATTCCGCCGGGTGGCATTGTAGCTGCCAGGATTAAGCCGCTCTTCAAATAATCGTATTTTTCTGGAAAAGCAAAATTTATCAAATAAGCAACCAGCGGCGCCAAAACTAAAATCGCTAATATCCCCCAAACAAGTTCCCTCCTATATTTACGAATATCGACCAGTTCTTTAAAGTCTATGGCAATAACCATTACAAAAATCATTAAAAACAGAACGGGCACAATAAGAACCTGCAATAAAGAAGCTATATGAGGGAACAGCCAGCCGAAAAGAAAACCAACTAATATCGAAGTTAAAACCAGTGAAAACAAATTCTTCCTAAAAAATTGATTGATTTTTTCCATTTATACGTTGCCTCCCATGGGAGATAATAAGATTATCCTAAATGGCACTCTCACTCTTTCAGGCTTTTCAAGATTAATTCCTTAGCCTTCCTCACATCGTCAGGATCTATATATTCCATCAGATCTTTTATTCCTTCACCTATATCTTCGTGAAGCGCTTTTTTCTTCATGCCGATATCTTTTACCAGCACAATACTTTTAGTCGGTTTCATGCCGGACTGTTCCACCGTCTTCCTCGCGCACTCAAACAGGCAGCCATCCACAGTGATGATTTTCTTGGCCGCCCTCGTCTTGCCGAGCACCGGCTTTACTCCCAGCGGCAGTGCTCCCAGACAGCCGATTGCCACCTTCTCCAGCCCTAACTCTTTGACGGCATCCAGACAGGCCAGCGCACTGGTAATACCGGTATTCGACAGACCACCAAAACAGGAAAAAATGATGTTCTCATGTGTCTTCATTCCTTCTTCCCAGTGTTTTTCTTCTGCCATCTTAAAAATAAACTCCTTAAAAAATATATTATTCGTTATATGATGGTTATATTACGCATTTCGTCCGTTTAGTTCACTTCAAATATGCATTGAGTATCTTCTCCAGCTCTGCTGCGCTATTGAATTGCAGGTTATTATTTAAAACTATCCCCGACTTATCCAGCAGATAATATGTCGGGACAAACAAAACGTTATATGCGGCCCCGACTTTATTTTCGGCATCGTATAATACCGGAAATCTAAAATTCTCAGCGGTTACATAATTTTTGATGGCTGTTTCTCTACCCGCTCCATGAATTGTAACTATGGCTACTTTATCCGTCGGGATCTTATCATACACTTCCTGAACCATCGGCATTTTCATCTGGCAGGTGGGGCAGGATATGTTCCAGAAGGCCAACAGCGTAATTTTCCCGCGGAGCTGGTTTGAGTTAAAAGGCTCGCCATTAATGGTTTTAAGTTGAAACGAGGGTGCACGCTGGGTAACTGCAGTTCCGGCGGCCAGTGAAAAACTGCCCGTATATTCCGCCATCAGCCTGTGCCCGTAGGGGTCTATGGATTTAATCCTGAACTTATATATACCGTTTTCCGCCAGGCCGGTAAGCGAAACGGCATGATTTGTTGAAGCTTCAATTCCGGTGATAGACTGGAATTTATTTTCTCCTTCCAGCCAGTAATCCACCTCTGCCGTGGTAGGACGGTCAGTTTCCCATACGATAGTAACGGCATCGCCCGTCATATCCTTAATGGCAGGATTTATGATAACAGGCGGCTTTTCCAGCGTGGTAAACGAATACTGCGGAGATATGCCTTTACCGCCTTTTCTGTCACTGAACAGTATCTGAAAATAATATGTGGTGGCCTCATTAAGATTATCAATCACGATGCTGTGCACGGTGCGGGTTGTGTTCTCCGACCAGGTACCCGCTATTGTCCCATTTCTGTCATATACCAGTATATCTACGATTTCGGGATTTGCTGTGGTAAACGTAATACGGGCATTGCTGGAACCGATATCTACAACCGTAACGTTATCGGTTACAGCAAAGCCGTTCGTCTGCTCGCTGTTTCTTGCTTCTTTGAAGTTGATCGTGCCGGTCACTGTCAGGACTGCGAGAACAATACCCGCAATCCCGATCAAATAGCCCAGTGAGACCCACAGGTTGTTACGATATAAGCGCGATAACTTCCATAAAGTGGTCGACCACAGGGAATTTACCCTGCTCTTTACCGGGCATGTCAGCGGTCGGCCGGCACTTAATCGAAGCGTTACGAAATCGATTAACTGTATGGCAGGCCACCGGCTGGCCAGAAACCTTCCCGGTTGCATGAATATAACGATTAAAGCCAGCAGCATCAGGACTATGTCAATGATCAGCGATTGCAGAGGTGTAAGGTGGCCGAATATCATCTCCCAGATACCGAAACAACCTGCACAGGTAGCATAACTCCCGGCAATAATCGCCCATACATTGGTAGCGGCGAAAATCGCTGAGAGCGGTATACAGAGCAGTGCGGACAGACGCGGTACAAAACCCAGCAACAGTAGAATGCCCAGCAACAGTTCAGCAATGGGGAAGATATACGGCACAACTATTTTAACAATGAAATGCAGCAACCACGGCGACA
>Ga0272448_1002127_pt1 | contig 25417 bp, 19 predicted proteins | sample YNPCB0191_FD_202220 | JGI IMG/M metagenome (GOLD analysis project Ga0272448, IMG submission 202220) | Hot spring sediment microbial communities from Yellowstone National Park, WY, United States - YNP-CB-019-1 | ecosystem: Environmental > Aquatic > Thermal springs > Hot (42-90C) > Sediment... | reverse complement strand
AAGGGGCAAGGAGAATATACCATATTTTGGTTAAAGAACAAGGCCGGGGGCCGGGGACCTATCTCCCCGGAGGCTCAGGGCCTTGAGGGGGGAACGGCCTTCCCGGCCCCAACCCAATGATACCAGAAGGGGGGAGAAAGACCCGCTTTGCAGGTAGGGTGGGGGTTCCCCCGCCCGACTGCGAGCAGGGTGGAGGGCAAAGAGGACCAGGGCCAGGAGGCCCAGGCTAAGGGTGAGGGGAAGGCAGAGCCGACGAAGCAACGACATCTCGCCCCCTTCTGCTGTCGTCTGTGGTCCGTGGTCTATGGTCTGTCGTCTGTGGTCCGTTGTCTGGTCCGCCGCGATGCGGAAGTGAAAATCTGTGGTATAATTTCGGCATCATCCGTATTGTATCCCGAACCTGCTGGCTGTCAAACCTCGGAGCGATGGCGCGGGGGAATCGTCTGAAGACCGTGCCGGACCTGGCCGAAGAGACCGGACTTCTGGCCTGCGGGTACCGGCGGATTGCCGGAGTGGACGAGGCCGGGCGCGGCGCCTGGGCCGGCCCCGTCTACGCGGCGGCGGTCGTCCTGCCGCTGGAGCGCCCAGACCTCTCCCGTCTGCTGGCCGACGTGCGGGACTCCAAGGGACTCTCGCCTCTCCAGCGGGAGGCCCTGTATGACCGCATCCGGGAGGTCGCGCTGGCGGTGGGCGTCGGCTGGGCGGAGGTGGCGGAAATAGACGCGCTGGGCATTCTCCCGGCCACCCGACGGGCCATGGCGCGCGCCGTTGGCGGACTGGCCCTGCCGGCCGATGCCCTGCTCATTGACTACGTCCGCCTGCCGGAAATCGGGCTCCCGCAGCGGTCGCTGCCCCGGGCGGATGCCTGCTGTCTCTCCGTCGCTGCGGCCAGCATCATCGCCAAGGTGGAGCGGGACCGGCGGATGACCGAACTGGACCGGGAGTACCCCGGCTACGGGTTTGCCCGTCACAAGGGCTACGGCACCCCCCAGCACCGCCGGGCCCTCCAGCAACTGGGCCCTTCTCCTATCCACCGGCGGACCTGGCGGCCGCTGGCCGGTTGGACTCGGGAACAGGACCCGGATCGTAACTCCCTGCCCTGATTGGTTTGCAGATAACGCAGCGCAGGCCATCAGCCTGCATGCAGGCCCGGCGGCCTGTCCTACAGGGGCGTGCCCTGACCAGCATCTTGTTGGGCGCCGGTCCGGAGACCCCCGGTAGCGTGAACGCGCTCATTTTGGTCATTGGTCATTTTGCCATTGGTCATTTTTTCATTGGTGAGTTCACTGCAAAAACTCATCGCAGAGAACGCGGAGAGCGCAGAGATTTTCATTAATAAATATTGCTCTGCGTACTCTGCGGTCTCTGCGATAAAGAACCCTTTTTGCAGTGGAGTCATTGGTCATTCCCGAGGAGGTGCACGATGTCCGTCGTCCAGGCGTTTCTCAGCCTTTCTACGGCGTTCGGCCTCTCCGCCTCCGCCGGGCTGAACGCCTACATCCCCCTGCTGGTCATCGCGCTGGTGGACCGTCTGACCGACGGCCTGATTGACCTGCAGGGGCCGTGGGCCTGGCTGAGCAGTTGGTGGACCATCGGCGTCCTGGCCGTGCTGCTGGTCATAGAAGTCCTGGCGGATAAAATCCCCGCCGTGGATACGGCCAACGACATCGTCCAGACGGTGGTGCGCCCCACCGCCGGCGCCATCCTCTTCGCCGCCAGCACCCACACCATCCACCTCCACCCCGTCCTGGCGGCCATCTGCGGGGTGATTGTGGCCGGGGGCGTCCACGCGGTCAAGGCCACCGGGCGCCCCGTCCTCTCCATCACCACCGGCGGCACGGCCAACCCCATCGTCAGCACGGTGGAGGACGTCATCTCCACCGTCACCTCCATCATCGCCCTGGTCGCGCCCTATCTGGTGCTGGCGTTCGTCGTCATTGTCGTCTCCCTCATCATCTGGTGGATTGTCCGCCGACGAAAGGCCCGGAGGTGACCGTGTCCGTCCTGAAAACCCAACTGGAAAATGGGCTCACCGTCCTGCTGAAAGAGGTCCACACCGCCCCGGTGGCCAGTTTCTGGATATGGTACCGCGTCGGGAGCGGGCGGGAGCACGTCGGCATCACCGGTATCTCCCACTGGGTGGAGCACATGCTCTTCAAGGGCACCCCGCGCTGGCCCAAAGGGACCGCGGATAAGGCCATCTCCCGCGAGGGTGGGGTATGGAACGGCGCCACATGGTATGATTTCACCACCTACTACGCCACCCTCCCGGCGGAGAAAATCGGGCTGGAACTGGAGATTGAGGCGGACCGGATGACGGGCGCGCTCTTTGAGCCGCAGGAGGTGGAGGCGGAGCGGACGGTCATCATCAGCGAACGGCAGGGGGCGGAGAACGACCCTCTCTTCCTGCTGGGCGAGGAGGTCATGGCGGCCGCGTTCCGGGTCCACCCCTACGGCCACGAGACGCTGGGGCACATGTGCGACCTGCTGCGGATGACGCGGGACGACCTGTACCGCCACTACCGGACCTACTACGTCCCCAACAACGCGCTGGCGGTGGCGGTGGGGGACTTTGAGGCGGAGCGGATGCTGGACCTCATCCGCCGTCACTTCGGGGACATCCCGCCGGGGGACTTGCCGGACGGGACCTCTCCGGTGGAGCCGCCGCAGCGCGGGGAGCGTCGGGTGGTGGTGGAGGGGGAAGGGAACACGGCCTACCTCACCGTCGTCTTCCACACCCCGCCCCCGACCGATGGGGATTTCTACCCGCTGGTGGTGCTGGATGCCGTCCTGAGCGGCGCCAGCGGGATGACCCTCTTCGGCGACGGGGGCACCAACAAGACCTCCCGGCTCTACCGGGCGCTGGTGGATACGGAACTGGCCGCCGATGTCTCCGGGAGCCTCATCCCCACGGTGGACCCCTTCGTGTACTCCCTGACCGCCACGGTGCGGACGGGCCGGACCCCCGCCGAGGTGGAGGAGCGGTTGTGGGCCGAACTGGAGCGGATGGCCGCCGAGCCGATTCGGGAAGAGGAGTTGCGGAAGGCCATCCAGCAGGCGCGGGCCCAGTTCGCCTACTCCAGCGAATCGGTCACCGGGCAGGCCTTCTGGCTGGGCTGGAGCGAAATTTTTGCCGACTACACCTGGTTTGAGGGGTATCTGGACCGGCTGAGCGCGGTCACGCCGGAGGACGTCCTACGGGTGGCGCAGGCCGTCCTGCGCCGCTCCAACGCCACGGTGGGGTGGTACGTGCCCCAGGGTCAGCCCTCCGAAGGAGAGACTCCGGAGGCCTGAGGAAACCCGGATGCGCTTCCGCTCCATCCTCCCCCCTTGGGGAATTCCCGCCCTGGTGGTCCTCGCTCTGGGCTGGCCCGCCATCCGCGCGGGCATCGGCCCTGCCCTCCCCTGCGGAGACGACATCACTTTTCACCTCCTGCGCACCGTCCAACTGGACCATCTCTGGTCGCAGGGGGTCTTCTACAGCCGACTGGCGCCAGACCTGGGCTGGGGGTACGGATACCCCATTTTCAATTTCCACCCCGCCTTTTCCTACTATGTCGCCCTCCTGCTCAGTCGGGCCGGGTTGGGCCTGAACCTGGGCGTGCGTGTGACTCTGGGGTTGACATTCCCCATCCTCGGCCTGGGGGTCTATGTTCTGGCGCGGGACTTCCTCCGGGAGGAGGGGGCGATCGCGGCGGCGGTCGCCGCGATGTACGCCCCCTATGCGGCGTATAACCCCCTGGTACGGGGCGCGCTGGCAGAGGCGCTGGGGTGGGCCCTGCTGCCCTGGGCGTTGTGGGCCGTCGGGCGGGCCGCCCGGGGCGCTGGACGGCGCTGGTGGGTCTGCGGGGCCCTCTTCTCCGCCGTGCTCCTCTTTACCCACATGACCGCCGCCGTGGTGGGGGTGGTCCTGCTGGCCCTCTATGCGCTGATGGAGGCTCTCTCTCCCTCTCCGGCGCCCCTCCGCACCCGCGCGCTCGGGGCCGCCGTCGCCTTGGGCCTGGGGTTCGGGCTGGTTCTCTTCTTCTGGCTCCCCGCCGTGGCGGAGCGCCCTCTCATCCAGTGGGAGCGGACGCTCGCGGGCTTCCCCGGCGGGTACGCGGCCCACCTCCTCTCTCTGCGGGAACTGTTCGCCCTCCAGCCGGTCCGGCCCGACCTGGTCAATCCCTCCCCGCTGCGTTCTCTGGGGTTGATACCGGCCCTGCTGGCGCTCCCGGCCCTGCTGACGCTCCCGTTCGCCCCCCGGCGCCAGCCCCTGTTCTTCGGCGGCGTGCTGGTCGGCGCCGTCCTGCTCACGCTGCCGGTCTCCTCCCCCCTCTGGGAGTCCATCACCCTCCTGCGGACCTTTCAGTTCTCCTGCCGTTTCCTGGGGCCGGCCTCCATCGCGCTGGCCGTGCTGGTCGGGAGGACGGTGGACCTCCTGCCGGGCCGCCCCGGACGGCTCCTCGGGGCCGGTCTGGCGGCCCTGGCGCTGATCGCGGCCGATTTCTCATGGCTGAAGCCATCATACTGTCCCAGTTGGGAGCACCCCTCCCTCCAGGGCCTGCGCCAGTTTGAGCAGTCCACCGGACTGATGGGCGTCACGTCCTATGGCGAATACCTCCCCCGCGCGGTGGAGATATGGCCCACCCGTCCGGCGGAGACCGTCTTTGACCCCGCCTCGCTGCCGGAAGGCGCGACCGTCCAGGAGGAGCAGACGGGTCCCCTCTCCGCCGAAGGGTGGGTGGAGAGCCCCCAACCCTTCCGGCTGACCGTCAACCGCTTCTTCTATCCCGGCTGGCGGGCGTGGGTGGACGGAAACCCGGTGGAGGTTGCTCCTGAGACAGAGTGGGGGCGGTTCACCTTCCCGGTTCCGGCGGGCCGCCACCACCTGGCGGTCCGCTTCGGGGAAACGCCGCTACGGCTGGCGGCGGACCTCCTCTCCGTTCTCTCCCTCCTGGCGCTGGCGTTGATTGCGATTCTCCCTGCCAGTGTAGCGCAGGATTCATCCTGCAGTCCACAGGATAAATCCCGTGCTACGGCGGGTGTAGCGCAGGATTTATCCTGCATTTCACAGGATAAATCCCGTGCTACGGCAGATGTAGCGCAGGATTCATCCTGCATTTCACAGGATAAATCCCGTGCTACGGCGGGTGTAGCGCAGGATTCATCCTGCATTTCACAGGATAAATCCCGTGCTACGGCGGGTGTAGCGCAGGATTCATCCTGCATTTCACAGGATAAATCCCGTGCTACGGCGGGTGTAGCGCAGGATTTATCCTGCATTTCACAGGATAAATCCCGTGCTACGGCGGGTGTAGCGCAGGATTTATCCTGCATTTCACAGGATAAATCCCGTGCTACGGCAGGTGTAGCGCAGGATTCATCCTGCCTCCCACAGGATAAATCCCGTGCTACGGCAGATGTAGCGCAGGATTCATCCTGCCCTGCAGCGCGGGATGTATCCCGCCGGGAAACCGCGTGGCTCCTTCTCCTCCCCCCGCTGGTCACGGCGCTGGTCCTGCTGGCGGAGCGATTCCAGCCGCCGCCCCTCTATGCCCGCCGCCTGACCGATGAGGGGCTCCGGGGTGTGCCCGTCCCCGCCCGCATCATCTATGACGGCCAGTTCCATCTCCTGGGGCGGGACGCCCTCCCGGCCTCCGTCCCCGCCGACCGCCCGGTGCCGGTTCAGATCTACTGGCGAGATACCGTCCCCGACGGACCGGATTATCGGGTGAGCGTCGCCCTGGTGGACGGGACGGGGGAGACCTGGAACGGGTATCCCCTTCCCCCTCCCTGGCATCGCCCCCCGCCTTCCCCCCGCCAGTGGCCGCCGGATCGCTACGCCACCATTGCTCTGGACGTCCGGCCGCTGCCGGGAACGCCGCCAGGGGAGTACACGGTAACGCTGACTGTCTTTGACGGCGAGACGCTCCTGCCGTACACAGCCGTTGAGGACGGTCGGGCACTGGGGCCGGAAATCCCTCTGGCCCAGGTCCAGTTGGCCCGCCCCTCCGCTCCGCCCTCGCCGGAGGCCCTGGGCATCCCCGTCACGGCGACAATGCCCGTATGGGGCCCCATCCGGCTGCTGAAGGGGACCGTACGGGAGCAGGAGAGTCGTCCCGGAGATCCGCTCCACCTGGAGTTCTACTGGGAGAGCCTCGCCGACCCGGACGGGGACTACCGGATGCGCCTGTGGGTCTCCGGGGAGGGGGGGCGGGAGTGGGAGCGACCGCTGACGCGGGCGGACTTCCCCACCAGCCAGTGGCGGGCAGGGGACCGCTGGCTGGGCCTCCATACCCTGCGGCTTCCGCCTGGCCTGGGGAGCGGGGACCACGAACTCTGGCTCCAACTCTGCCGACGGGACGGAGAGGCCTGCCACCCTATCGGCGAGCCCTATCTGCTGGGTTCCCTCAGGGTCCAGGCTCCTCCTCGCTCCTGGACCGTCCCTCCGCTGGGGGTGCGCACGGATGCGCGCTTAGGCGACGAGGTCACGCTGCTGGGGGCGGACTGGGAACCCCACGGAGAGACCCTTCAGCCAGGCTCCACTCTCACCGTGACCCTGGTCTGGCGGGGGGAGCGGGAAATGGAGACCAGTTACCGGGTCTTCCTGCACATGCTGGGGCCGGACGGCTTGCTGGTGGCGCAGTCGGACGGGGAACCGGCGGGCTGGGCCCGGCCGACGACCGGGTGGCTCCCCGGCGAGGTCGTGGTGGATGAACGGGTGCTGGTCCTGCCGCCGGACCTGCCGCCAGGGGAGTACCGGCTGATGGCGGGAATGTACCGGTACGGTGGCCCCCGCCTGACAACCCCCGACGGCACCGATGCCATCCTGCTTGCTCACTTTCGAGTGAGATAGGACGCCACCTGGGTACATTTTCTTTAATGCTTCTGAATCATTCGTGCCCCGCTGCCGCTTCGCGGCGCGGAGAGGGGGGAATTGAGAGGGGTTTGTGGCGGGCGGCTTCGCCGCCCGCCTCAAACCCCTCCTTTTCTCCCCCTTCTCCTCCCCGAAACGGGGAGGAGAAGGGGGCCGGGGGGATGAGGAGGGGTCAGAAGTGGCTTGTTACCAATCCATCAGTTGAAGTTGCACATGACGTAAAGAGGTGTTTGTGCGGCGGCTCAGCCGCCGCACAAACACCTCTTCGCCATTGCTGCAATTTGACAAAAAGCCCGAAACCGGTATAATAGAAACAACATCCGAGCGGGCACAGCCCGCCGCAAAGACGACGATCGGGAGGAGTAGGTCGGGACGGCCCTGGCGAACCGGCTGGTAGCGCAGGCCTCACCCCACCCCCAGCAGGCGGCGGGGAAGGGGTGAGGAAGCCTGCGGGGCCGGGCAGAGAAAGGGGTCCCTGGCTGCAAGCCCCTGCAGCGCCACCGACCGAAGGTCGCCCGGGAGTCGGGAGGCCGAACCGGCCCACGGAAACCTGTAGGGGCGACCCTTGCGGTCGCCCCCCTGGGCAGGCGCAAGGCCTGCCCCTACAGGTAACCAACCCTGCGGATGCTGCAGTAAGCCTCTCCGGGATTCGCCCGTTACAGCGGAAACCCTTGGCCGCCCATCGGGTGAGCGAGGGAACCGAGCGCGCCGGCCTGCGCTGGCGAACCAGGGTGGTACCGCGGAGCGCCCCTTCCGTCCCTGGACGGAAGGGGCGCTTTGTTTAGAAGGGCCGGACCAGGGGCAGGCCCCCGGCGGGCCAGCGAAAATATATTTTCTTTACCCCCGCAGACAAAAAGGCTAAATTTTGGGGAAGGGACGCCCCGCCCCTCCCGTCGCCACAGGAGGAGTCTATGGCCTGGTGGGAGACGTTCTTTGACGATCGCTACCTGCGCATCTACGGGCCGCTGACCTCGCCCGAGGCGACCCAGCAACAGGTACAGGGCATCATCTCGTACCTGGACCTCCAGCCGGGCGAGTCGGTGCTGGACCTGGCCTGCGGCTACGGCCGCATCGCTATCCCCCTGGCCCAACAGGGCCTCCAGGTGACCGGCCTGGACTTCAGCGAGGTCCTGCTGGGGCAGGCCCGCGCGGCCGCGCGGGAGGCCGGGGTCCAGATTCGCTGGCATCGGGGCGACATGCGGGAAATCCCCTGGACGGAGGAGTTTGACGCCGTTGTCAGCGTCTTCACTTCCTTCGGCTACTTCGCCGACGAGCGGGAGAACCTGCGCGTCCTGGAGGGAATCCGGCGCGCCCTCAAACCGGGCGGTCAGGTGCTGATAGACGTCATGAACCGGGACTGGCGGGTCCGCCAGGACATCCAGCGCCACTGGTTTGAGGCCGGAGAACTGATCGTCCTGGCGGAGCCGTGGCTGGACCCGGTGGCCGGCCGTACCGGGGAGACCTGGCGCTGGCTGGAGGGCGGCGAGTGGCAGAGCATGGAGTTTGACGTCCGCATCTACACCGCCACCGAACTGAAGGCGATGATAGAGGCCGCCGGCCTGCGTTGGGTGACGGTCTACGGCGGATGGACCGGGGAGCCGCTCACCCCTCTTTCCCGCCGCATCATCGCCATCGCCCGACGGAACGCTTGACCGCCGCGCCAGGTGTGGTACAATGAATGTGCCACCATAGTGGCATTTCCGGTGGCTGGAGGTGCAAAATGGAGATGATCAAACTGACCGTCCGGTTGCCTCTCCCCCTGCATCGGGCGTTGCAGGAGCGGGCCCGGCGCCGACGCCAGTCCCTGAACCAGACCATTGTGGATGAACTCTTCCGGGCCATTGGAGCGACGGCGGAAAGCGAGGCCACTTTTCTCCGCCGGGTGCTTCGGGAAGAGGGATTGCTGGCTGAACCCGGACTCTGGGATACGGGTCTCTGGGAAGGCCCCGCTCCCACGGCCGAAGAGGTCCGCCAGTTGCTGGCGGGCGCGCCTCCCCTCTCCGACATCGTCATCGCCGAACGCGGGGAGGCATAATGGCTCTCTTCTACCTGGACACCAGCGCCCTGGTCAAGTACTACGTCCCTGAGCCCGGCACCGGCTGGGTTCAACGCATCCTGGACGAGCGGAACAGGGACGGCGAGTGGACCCACTGGATTGCCATCAGCCAACTGACACGGGTGGAAATCGCCGCCGCTGTGGAAAGACGATACCGGGCCGGTGAACTGAGCGACCGCCAACGGCAGGCCGTCCTGGCCGGTTTTGCCCGGGGTTGTCGGGAGCGTTTTGAACAAATCGCTGTGGAGGAAAGGATCATCCACCGCGCAGCCGCTCTGGTATCCCGCCACCCCCTCCGGGCCTACGACGCGGTGCAACTGGCCTCTGCACTGGTCCTGGCAGAAGCCCTCCGGCCCTATGGACGGCCTGCGCCGACTTTCGTCTCCGCCGATGCCCGCCTCTGCGAAGCGGCTCGCCGGGAGGGCCTGGAAGTGATCAACCCGAACGAGCAGATGTAGCCCCGCATCATTTTCGTGTAATTCGTGACCCCACTGCAAAAAGGGTTCTTTATCGCAGAGACCGCAGAGTACGCAGAGCAATATTTAAGAAAATCTCTGCGCTCTCCGCGTTCTCTGCGATGAGTTTTTGCAGTGAACTCATTCGTGCAATTCGTGGCTTAAGATGAGGAGGACAGCATGCCCGAACCGTTAGCCCGAGTCTACAACCCCGCCGAAATAGAAGAGCGTCTCTACCGCTGGTGGGAGGAGCAGGGGTACTTCCGCCCCGAGACCCTGATCCAGAAGGGGCGGGCCTCCGCCTCCGGCCCCCGCTTCTGCATCACCATGCCCCCACCCAACGTCACCGGCGTCCTCCACCTGGGCCACGCCATGACTGCCGCCGTGGAGGACCTGCAGACCCGCTACTACCGCATGCGGGGGTACGACACCCTCTTCCTCCCCGGCACCGACCACGCCGGCATCGCCACCCAGAACGTCGTGGAGCGGGACCTGCGCAAAGAAGGTCTCACCCGCCACGATCTGGGCCGGGAGCCGTTCATCCAGCGGTGCTGGGACTGGGCCCAGAAGCACCGGGCCATCATCACCGAACAGCACAAGCGGCTGGGCGTCTCCTGCGACTGGTCGCGGGAACGGTTCACCCTGGACCCCGACCTCTCCCGCGCCGTCCGGACTGCCTTCGTCCGCCTCTACAAAAAGGGGCTCATCTACCGGGGCAAATATATGGTGAACTGGTGCCCCCGCTGCACCAGCGCCATCTCCGACCTGGAGAACGTCTACTGGGAGGAACCGGGCCACCTCTGGACGGTCCGCTACCCCATCGTGGACGAAACGTGGGACGGGCCACGGGCCGGGTGGGGGAGCGGGCGCTGGGCCGAAGGGGCCACCCGGTTTATCACCGTCGCCACCACCCGCCCGGAGACCATCCTGGGCGACACCGCCGTCGCCGTCCACCCCGACGACGAGCGGTACCGGGACCTGGTCGGGAAGACGGCGGTCCTTCCGGCCCTAGGCCGTCGCATCCCCATCATCGCCGACCCGGCGGTGGACCCGGCCTTCGGGACGGGCGCGGTCAAAGTCACCCCGGCCCACGACCCCACCGACTACGAAATCGGCCTGCGCCACGGCCTGGAGCAAATCAACGTCCTCACCGAGACGGCCCGCATCAACAAGAACGGCGGCCCGTACGAGGGACTGGACCGCTTTGAGTGCCGCCAGCGCATCGTCGCCGACCTGGAGCGGGAAGGGCTGCTGGTGAAGACGGAGCCCTACGTCCACTCCATCGGCCACTGCCAGCGCTGCGACACCATTACCGAGCCGTACCTCTCGGTCCAGTGGTTCGTCCGCACCAAACCCCTGGCCGAGGCGGCCATCCAGGCCGTCCGCGACGGGCGAATGCGCATCGTCCCCCAGCGTTTTGAGAAAATCTACTTTAACTGGCTGGAGAACATCCGGGACTGGTGCATCAGCCGCCAACTCTGGTGGGGCCATCGCATTCCCGTCTGGTACTGTGACGACTGCGGCGGCCAGACCTGCGAACTGGAGGACCCGACCGTCTGCGCGCACTGCGGGAGCCCCAACATCCACCAGGATGAGGACGTGCTGGACACGTGGTTCTCCTCCGGCCTCTGGCCCTTCTCCACCCTGGGCTGGCCCGACGAGACGCCGGACTTCCGCCGCTACTACCCCACCGACATGCGGGAGACCGGCTACGACATTCTCTTCTTCTGGGTGGCCCGCGAGGTGATGCTGGGGCTGGAGATGACCGGGCAGGCCCCGTACTCCACCGTCTACCTGCACGGCCTGATCCGGGACCAGCACGGGCGGAAAATCTCCAAGTCCATGCCGGACGCGCACAAGTACGACCCCCTCAACATCATCCGGGAGTACGGCGCGGACGCGCTCCGCTACACCCTGCTCACCTCGTCCACGCCGGGCAACGACATGAACCTGGACCCGCGCCGGATTGAGGGGGCGCGGAACTTCGCCAACAAAATCTGGCAGGCGGCCCGCTACGTCCTCTCCGTCTGCGAGCGCTGGCCCGGAGAGGTCCCGGCTCTGGAAGGACTACCGCTGGGGCGGCCGGAGCGCTGGATTCTGAGCCGCCTGGCCCGCCTGATTGCCACCGTGAACCATCTTATGGAAGACTACCAGTACGGGGAGGCTGGCCGCCAGATCAACGACTTCCTCTGGAGCGAGTTCTGCGACTGGTATCTGGAGATTTCCAAGATTGCCATCTACGCGCCGGACGCCACGCCCCAGTCCACCGCCCCGACGCGCGCGGTGTTGCTGACGGTGCTGGAGGAAGCGCTGCGGCTGCTGCATCCGTTCATGCCGTTCGTGACCGAGGCACTGTGGCAGGCGTTGCCTGTCCCCAAAGAGGGGGAGTCCATCATGCTGGCCCGCTGGCCCGAAGAGGCCCCCTGGCCGGTGGACGAACGGGCCGAGGAGGAGATGGAGTTGCTGATGGGGCTTATCCGGGGCATCCGCAACGTCCGGGCGGAGTACGACGTGGAGCCGGGGAAGCGCATCCCGGCCCTGTTCGCCGCCGGGGAGTGGGCCGGCCTGCTGCGGGAGGAGCAGGCCATCCTCTGCACGCTGGCGAAAGTGGACCCGGAGGGGCTGACGATTGCGGAGGCGATGGACGCGCCGGCCCAGGCGGCGACAGTGGTGGTGGGGGATGTGGCGGCGTACCTGCCGCTGGCGGGGCTGGTGGACCTGGAGGCAGAGCGGGCGCGGCTGGAGAAGGAACTGGCGGAGGTGGAGGCCCGGATTGCCCGCAGCGAGGCGCTGCTGGCGGGGGAGTTTGCCCAGAAGGCCCCGGCGGCGGTCGTGGCGCGGGAACGGGAGAAACTGGAGGACCTGCGGGCGGCCCGCCAGCAACTGGAGGAGCGGCTGGCCCGGTTAGGGTAATGAAGACTCGGGTGGCCTTCGGTCACCGCATCTCTTTTTGGAGGGTGTGTCCCATTTTGCCACCTGTGCAGTTGGAAAACCGCAAAGGGCGCAAAGAGATAGAACATCTTTGCGCCCTTTGTGTTCTTTGTAGTGAATTCAATCCCACCGCACGGGTCGCAATCAGAAGGGGCAGGTCATTGCACAGGTCGCAAGATTGGGACACACCCCTTTTTGGAGCCGCGCTTGACACGCCAGCACCTTCATGGTATAATACATACCGACCGGTCGGTATCCAAAAAGGAGAAACCGCGATGCGAGGACGAGCAGAAGAGACGCGCGAGCGCATCCTGGCGGCTGCACAGGAATGCTTTGCCCGCTACGGGTACGATGCCACCGGAGTGGCCGAAATCTGCGAGCGGGCCGGGGTCAGCAAGGGGGCCTTCTTTCACCACTTCCCCACCAAGCAGGCCGTCTTTCTGGAACTGCTGGAGCGCTGGCTGGCCGGGCTGGGGGAGAAACTGGCCGCGCTGCGGGCCGGGGCGCCCTCGGTCCCCGATGCCCTGATGCAGATGGCCGGGACGGCGCAGCAGGTCTTTGAGGCCGCGCGCGGGCAACTGCCCATCTTCCTGGAATTCTTGAGCCAGGCCGCGCGGGATTCGCGCATCTGGCAGGCGACCATCAGCCCGTATCGGCGGTACCGGGCCTTCTTCGCCGGGATGATAGAGGCCGGCATCGCCGAGGGAAGTCTGCGCCCGGTGGACCCCGACGCGGCGGCCAACGCTATCCTTTCCCTGGCTATCGGGCTGGTCTTCCAGGCCACCGTAGACCCCGACGGGGCCGACTGGGGCCGGATCGCGCAGCAGAGCATGGGGATGCTCCTGGAGGGAATCCGACGCAATAATGAAAATTTATCCATATGAACATCACATGTGTGAGGAAAAAGAAAGGAGTCCCATGAGAGTACTGCTGACTGGCGCATTCGGCAACGTCGGGCAGAGCGCGCTGGAGGAACTGCTCCGCCAGGGGCATCAGGTCCGCTGTTTTGACCTGCGGACGAAGGCCAACGAGCGCGCGGCCCGCCGCTACGGCGACCGCATAGAGGTGATGTGGGGCGACCTGCGCCGCCCCGAGGACGTCGCCCGGGCGGTGGAGGGGCGGGATGTGGTGGTCCATCTGGCCTTCATCATCCCCAAACTCTCCGCCACCGGGATTGAGTCCGAGGCCCGGCCCGACCTGGCCTATCAGGTGAACGTGGAGGGTACCCGCAACCTGATAGAGGCGATGAAGGCCCAGCCCCGGCCCCCGCGCCTGGTCTTCTCCTCATCCCTGCACGTGTACGGGCGGACGCAGGACCAGCCCCCGCCCCGTCGGGCCGACGACCCCGTCTGCCCGCTGGAACACTACTCCCGCCACAAGGTCCTCTGCGAGCAGATGATCCGGGAGTCCGGCCTGGAGTGGGTCATCCTGCGCTTCGGGGCCGTCTTCCCCCTCGCCATGCGGCCCGACCCGGGGATGTTTGACGTCCCGCTGGATAACCGGATGGAGTTTGTCCACACCCGGGACGTGGGTCTGGCCATCGCCAACGCGGTGAGCCATCCGGACGTCTGGGGGAAGGTGTTGCTCATCGGCGGGGGGCCGCGCTGTCAGTTCTACTTCGGGGAGATGGCGGCGCGGATTCTGGAGACGATGGGGATAGGGATGCTCCCGAAGGAGGCCTTCAGCACGGTCCCCTTCTGCACCGACTGGCTGGACACCGGGGAAAGCCAGCGCCTTCTACAGTACCAGCAACGGACGCTGGACGACTACCTCCGGGACATGGTCGCCGTTCTGGGCTTCCGGCGGCACCTGATCCGGGCGTTCCGTCCGCTGGTGCGGTGGTGGCTTCTGCGGCAATCTCCTTACTGGCGACAGCGGCGGGAGGAGGCCCGGCGGGTCCGCCGCGCGCGGCCGGTCCAGAAGCCGTCGCTGGCGCGGTAGAAGGACGGTCCAAAACCACGAAGGCCTCGCTCTGAGGGCTCGGCCCGAAGGGACACGAAGGGCGACACAAAGGACGCAAAGACTCATCTTACAGGAGTTACGAGTTGGTCTTCTTTGCCACGAATTGCACAAATTTACACGAATGAGTTCACTGCAAAAACTCATCGCAGAGAACGCGGAGAGCGCAGAGATTTTCATTAATGTTGCTCTGCGTACTCTGCGGTCTCTGCGATAAAGAACCCTTTTTGCAGTGGAGTCACAAATTAAAAGAAGTAAAATTCGTGTCAATTCGTGAAATTCGTGGCGAATTCCGAATTTTATCCGCCAACTGCGTAAGTTCTGAATATAAAGTTCTTTGTGTTCCTTCGTGTCCTTCGTGGTTTGTATCAAAATCTCTGCGCCTCTGCGGTGAAGTCTGGCACCGGGGAGGCCACGGCGAACACTTCCCGCTCAAAGAACCAGCGGAAGGGCGGCCAGTGGAAGAGGATGTGGCGGGCCAGGCGGAACAGGATGTTCTCCTGGCGGTGTTGGGGCGGGGTGTCCAGCCAGACGCGCGCGCGGAATCCGTGGCGGCGCAGCACCCGCCACAGGCTCAGCGGGCTCTGTTCGTTGACGTGGACCTCCACGTTGGCGGGGATCAGCGCCCGGGGGTCCCGGGGGTAGGCCGCGCCCTGTCCCATCAGAATCCGCACCAGGCGGACCACCGGGTAGGCGTAGCGGTCGTACCAGGCGTTGGGCGCGGTGTGGATGACCAGCCGCCCGTCGGGCTTGAGGACCCGGCGGACCTCCCGGAGTGCCTGGTCCAGTTCCCACGGGTAGAGGTGCTCCACGATGTCAAACAGGAGCACCCGGTCAAAGGTCGCGTCGGCGAAGGGCAGGCGCCGGGCATCGGCCTGATAGACGCCCGCCGCCTCGCCGTCCGCCACGGCCTGGCGGGAGAGGGCGACGGCCGCGGGCGCGTAGTCAATCCCGTGCGCCTCCGCGCCGGTCCGGGTGCAGTGACGCAGAATCTCCCCCCGCCCGCACCCCACGTCCAGGACCCGCATCCCCGGGCCGATGCCCGCCACGGCGAAGGCGGCCCGCAACCGGCGGGACAGTTCCCGCCCCTCGCTGGCGACGAATTCCTGATACCCCTCGCAGACGGAGAGGAAGTAATCGTGGTCGTACCGGTCCGGCGGCACCGACGGGGCCGCCTCAGATGAAATCGTATACCTGACCCTTTTCACGGATAACTTCCACCTTCTAACGGCTAACCCCTGATGGCTACCCCCTCAGTAGTGCGTCGGCCAGCGCGGCCCGCAGAAGGTGCACTTCTTCCACCCGCATGGCCAGACTCAGGAGAACATACACGGCCACCCCTGCCCCACCGGCCCCGCCGACCAGCACCAGTTCCCCCAGCAGGCCCGACCCAGCCCACGCTTCCAGGGGGCGGGCCACCCCCCATGCCGCGGCCGCCAGCGCCAGAGATGCGACCGTCACCCGAACCAGCAACCCCCACACCCCGGAGGCGCCCAGTCCCCCCAGACGGCGCCGGGTGAGGTAGAGCATGGTCAGCGCGTGGGCCGTCCATTTGCCGGAGTTGACCAGGACCAGCAGGGGGAGCGTCAGGACTCCGGCCGCTGCCAGCGCGATGGCCGTCAGCGCGTACAGGACGGTGGTCCCCACGCCCACCAGCGCCGGGGTCAGGGTGTCTTTGCGGGCGTAGAAGGCGAAGATGAGCACCTGGTCCACCGCCGCAAAGAGCAGGCCCGGCAGGTGGCAGCGCAGCGCCTCCGCCACCGCCAGTGTGTCGGAGCGAGTGAACCCGCCGTGCTCAAAGATGAGCGCCACCACGGGGACCGAGAGGGCCAGCAGGCCCGCCGTCGCCGGGACGATGAGGAACAGGACCAGGCGGAGCCCCTGGGAAAGGGTGGCGCGGAAGGGGGAGGGGTCCGGGTCGGCGGCCTCGCGGGACAGGGTGGGCAGAATCGCCAGCGAGACCGCCACGACGACCATCCCCAGCGGGAACTGGATGATCTGCGCGGCGTACTCCATCCAGGCAATGGCGGATCCGCCGATGCGGGACGCCAGGTGGTAACTGAGCACCACCGAGAGCAGGTTGTCCACAACCAGGCCGGCCAGGACGGGCAGGTAGAGTTGCCCGATGCGCCGCAGCGCCGGGTGGCGCAGGTCCAGGGTGAGGCGGAGACGGGTGTCCCGCAGGCCGGGCAGTTGCAGCGCCACCTGCAGCGCCGCCCCCACCACCAGCCCCAGGGCCATGCTCCGGACCCCCCACCACCGTCCCAGCAGGAGGGCCATCACCACCAGCGACGCGTTGAAAACGGCGGCGGTGAAAGCGGGAAAGGCAAAGCGCTGGAGCGCGTAGAGGGCGGCGGAAAGGACGCCCGCCAGGTTCAGGAAGAGGAGGGCCGGGAGGACCATCCGCAGGAGTTCCGTCGCCAGTCGCTGGTCGGCGGGGGCCAGCCCGCCCGCCATCAGCCAGACCAGTTGGGGGGCAAAGATTTCCCCCAGGAGCAGGAAGACGCCCACGATGAGGGTGACCGCGCCGGTCAGCAGACTCACCAGTCGCCACAATTCGGCCCGGTGCTCGGGAGAGGCATAGTCGGAGAAGACGGGGACCAGTGCCGAACTGATCATCCCGCCCACCAGCAGGTCGTACATCGTGGTGGGGACGCGGACGGCGGCGTTGAGGGCGCTCACTGCAGGACCGGCCCCGAACAGGCCCGACTTGACCATCTCCCGGACCAGCCCCAGCACCCGGCTGGCGATGTTGCCCAGGGAGATGAGGCCGGCGGCCTGGGTCATCTCCACATGCTCACCGATGGCGGAACTTTCCGGCGGCGTCATCCCTTTTTGCTCAATTATGGCGAGGTCCGCCGTTCGTACCGTTCGTAGTAGCCCAGGAGGCGACCGTCGGCGCTCCGTACAGCCCGCATATAGACCCGATAGCGGTCGTTCTCGTAGATGAACTGTTCTTCTGTACCGCTCCGCAGTTCTTCCAGAACCCGGAGGATGATTTCCTGTGAACGCGGGTTATGACAATCCAGGAGCGACTGGCCCAGAAGGGTTTCGCCGCCTTTATAGTGGGCGATGGCCGCCCGATTCATGTAGCGGATGATGTGGTCGGTATCGGCCACAAGAATCGGCTCTGGCAGGCTATCCAGAACAGCCATCAGTAGCGAGGTATCAGACATCGGGGCCTCCTGGTGGTAGAACAACAAACCGGCTGGAACGACCAGCCGGTTTGTGGGCGGTACAGGACTTGAACCTGTGACCTCCACGATGTCAACGTGGCGCTCTGGCCATCTGAGCTAACCGCCCATTCTGGCATAAATTATACCACCGCTGGCAAAAATTGGCAAGGAAGTTGTTGAGTCCTATAAAATCGTACCGGGCTAAAGTCTCAAAAAATCGTGCCCTCACCCCTCCCCCTGCCCCTTCCCCTCGCCCGCTCACCCTCGGGCCGAAGGCCCTTCGGGCCGAGGCCTTCGGCGGCGGGGGCCCTCACCCCTCCCCTGGCCCCTCCCCTCTCCCGCACAGCGGGAGAGGGGAGGGGAATGAGGGAGGGGGTTTTGCGGCGGGCGGCGAAGCCGCCCGCCGCAAAACCCCCACGTAATACCCCCCAGGCCGGAAGGCCCAGGGGGGAGGGGGGATCAAGGGGGGTGAGGGGTTAATAAAAGCCGGTGAGCGCAGCCAGTCTCAGCCGTTACGGCACTCTGGAGATACGGTTTTTCAGGACTTTGGGCTTCTGCCCCCGGTACGATTTTAAGAGACTTGACAGGGACCGAATCATCACTTCCTCCACCTCCATCCACTGACGACCGGGGACGTCCAGGAGCCCCCAGCCCAGGTGGCCCCAGGGCGTGGCGACCATGTACTGGTTGTCCATCCACATCACCAACCCCAGCGGCCCCCGGGGGGACGGGGCGCCCTCCAGAACCGGCTCCCCGTCCACCTCAAAGCGGACCTCCCGCTCCTGCCATTCCAGGGTGTAGGTGTGCCATTCGGTCATGTCGGCGTTGATGACGGCTTCCCGGACCCGCAGGGCCCGCTGGACCGGCGGCCAGAGCCGCCGGTAGAGGGCGCGCAGGTTCATCAGGGGGACCAGGATCGGCGACAGCGGTGCCCACAGAAGGGCCTGTGGGCTCGCCGCATCTATGGTGGCGGCCTTCCAGCCCCAACCCGGCACCTCCATGTCCAGTTTCATATCCGATGGGGGCGAACCGTAGAAAAACCAGACGGCCCGGGGGAGGGCCGGCAGACGGCCACCGGTCATCAGGAAGGGGTCGTTCCAGAAGCCGAAGCCCGCCGTCCCCCGCAGGACGCCGGAGGGGTGGGAGAACCGGGCCCGCACGGTCATCCGTACCGGGGGCCGCCAGGGGAAACGGCGCCGGGGCCGGCCCCGATAGTCGTCTATCTGGGCATCGGAATAGCGGGCGGCGGTGGCGTCCGCCAGCAGGAAGCGCAGGATGGGCCCGACGCGCTCCAGCGACCCTGCCCCGACCGTATAGACCCACTCCGGCGGGAGGGGGTCCTCCGGGAAAGCAAACTCTCGCTTTTCGCTTCTCATCTTGCCCTCTCTGCCAATCGTGTTATAATCCCAATGGCAAAATGACCAATGGCAAAATGACCAATGACCAAATGACCAATGAACGAATGACCAATGAACGGATGACCAATGCGAACAGCGATATGCGATTCGCGATACGCGATTGGCGATTCGCGATAAGCGATACGCGATTTGCGATATGCGATACGCGACAGGCGAGGTAGCGCATGGCCCAGCGAATTCCGAGACGAAGACCGAACACCGGCCGGGGGGCCGTATACTTCACCGTCGGCCTGGCCGTGACGTTCCTGCTGGTGGCGGGCGGCGTTGGCTACATCTTCTATCAGCAGGTCCGGGCATGGGTGGCCAGTTCCGACTTCCTGCCCGGACCGAACCCGTCACCCCAAAATCCCGTTATTGACTGGCAGCCCGGGGAGCCCATCCCGACCTGGGAGGGGAAGGAGCGGGTCAACATCCTGGTGATGGGCATTGACGCCCGTCCCGGGGAAGAAGGACCCTGGCGGACCGATTCCATGATCATTTTGACGGTGGACCCGCTGACCCGTTCGGCCGGGATGCTCTCCATCCCCCGCGACCTGTGGGTACCGATTCCCGGCTACGGGGAGGGGCGGATCAATACGGCTAACTACCTGGGCGACGCCTACAACTACCCCGGCGGCGGCCCGGCCCTGGCCGCGCGCACCGTCCAATATAACCTCGGCGTCCCCATCCACCACTACGTCCGGGTGGACTTCAGCGCGTTCGTCCATCTGGTGGACCTGATCGGCGGGATTGACGTCTATGTTCCGGAAGAGATTAACGACCCGTGGTATCCGGGCCCCCATTACGACTACGACCCCCTCTACATCCCGGCCGGATGGGTCCATATGGACGGGGAACTGGCATTGAAGTATGCCCGCACCCGCCACAGCGGGCGGGGAGACTTTGACCGGGCGGCCCGTCAGCAGCAGGTGCTGATGGCCGTACTGGATAAGGTCACCCGGCTGGACCTCCTGCCCCAGTTGCTTCCCCAGGTCCCCCAGATGTGGGAGACGGTGCGGGATTCGGTGGTGATGGACCCCAACCTGACGCTGGATAAGGTCATCCGGCTGGCCCATCTGGCGACACAGATTCCCAAAGAGAACATCCGCACTGCGGTGATAGACGAGACCTGCACGGAGATGTGGACGACGCCCGACGGCCAGCAGGTGCTGGTGCCCATCCGGGACCGGATGCGGGAGGTGCGGGACTACGTGTTTATGATGCAGCAGGCGACGCCGAAGGTGGAGGACCCGGCAACCCGCATCGCGGCGGAGGCGGCCGTTGTCCACGTGCAGAACGGCACGCTCACCCCGGGCCTGGCCCAGAAGACGGCCGAATACCTGCAGGCGCGGGGAGTCCAGATTGGGGGGTACGGCAACGCCGACCGCCAGGACTACGCGCAGTCCATGATTCTCGTCTACACCGGCAAGCGGTTCACCGCCGAGGCCATTGCCGGATGGCTCAACCTCTCCCCGACCGCTATCGTGGAGGCGCCGGCCACGCAGGCCGGGGTGGACATTCTGGTCATTCTGGGGGCGGATTACCGGTTACCGACGCCGTGAGCAAAAGACGAGAGGGATTTTGCGGCGGCCGAAGGCCGCCGCAAAATCCCTCTCTGTTTTGCGCTGACTGAAGTCAACCTCTTTGGGCCTGGGGCCAATGGTCGGCCTTCGCCGACCAGGTCTCTCATTGATGCGCACATAAGGGTTGTCGGCGGAGGCCGACAACCGGCACACAGTGCCCAGAGAGGGCGATTTCAATCGGCCTGAATACCTTTGTGGTTCAGGGCGCCCGGCCGACGCGGATGTTCTCCCCGTCCACGTCCACGTAGATGGTGTCCCCGGGGCCGAAGTCGCCCGCCAGCAGCGCCTCGGAGATGGCATCCTCCACCCGGGTCTGGATGACCCGGCGCAGGGGGCGGGCGCCGTACTCGGGGGAGTACCCCTCGCGGGCCAGCCACTCCCGCGCCGCCGCTGCGACCTCCAGCCGCAGGTCCCGCTCCGCCAGCCGCTCCGCCACTTTCGCCAGTTCCAGGTCCACAATCCGGGCAATCTGCTCCGGCCCCAGCGGCCGGAAGACAATCACCGCGTCCACCCGGTTGAGGAACTCCGGCCGGAACGTCCGCTTCAACTCCTCCCGCAGCCGCTGGCTCATCTCCCGGTATTCCTGCTCCGCCTCCTGGGTCCGGTCGCCGGGGAGGGCAAAGCCCAGCCCGCCCCGCCGGATGGCCTCCGCCCCGATGTTGGAGGTCAGGATGATGATGGTGTTGCGAAAGTCCACCCGCTGACCCTTCGCGTCGGAGAGGTTCCCCTCTTCCATAATCTGCAGGAGGATGTTGAAGACCTCCGGGTGGGCCTTTTCTACCTCGTCAAAAACGACCACGGAGAACGGGCGGCGGCGGATGGCCTCGGTCAATTGACCGGCGTCCTCGTAGCCCACGTACCCCGGTGGCGCGCCCACCAGTCGGGCGACGGTGTGCCGCTCCATGAATTCGGACATGTCCAGCCGGATCAGCGCGTCCTCGGTGCCGAAGAGGAAGGCGGCCAGCGCTTTGGTCAGTTCCGTCTTGCCCACGCCGGTGGGGCCCAGGAAGAAGAAGGAGCCGATGGGCCGCCGGGGGTCCTTCAGCCCGGCGTAGGCCCGCCGCAGCGCCCGGGCCAGCGTCTGGATGGCCTCGTCCTGCCCGACGATGCGTTTGCCCAGTTCCTCCTCCATCTGGAGGAGCCGCTGGCTCTGTTCGGCTGCCAACTGGGCCAGCGGGACGCCGGTCCACATAGAGACGACCTCCGCCACATCCTCCACCCCGACGGTGGCCCACTGACCGTTGTCTCCCCCGCTCTGCAGGACCTCTATCTCATGTTCCAGGTTCTGGATATGGAGACGGATGCGTCGGGCCTCCTCAAACCGCTGGGCCCGGACGGCCGCGTCCATCTGCTCCTCCAGTTCCCGCAGACGGGCGCAGGACTCCCGGAGCCGGGTGGCCTCCGGGGATTTGTAAATTCGCACCCGCGAGGCGGCCTCGTCTATGACGTCTATGGCTTTATCCGGCAGGTAGCGGTCGGAGATGTAGCGGGCAGAGAGGCGGGCGGCGGCCACTAAGGCCTCATCGGTGTAGCGGACATGGTGGTGGTCTTCGTAGAGGTGGGCCAGCCCCCGCAGAATTTCCACCGTCTCCTCCACGGTGGGTTCGCGGACGATGATGGGCTGGAAGCGCCGCTCCAGCGCGGCATCGGATTCAATGTACCGGCGGTATTCGTCCATTGTGGTGGCGCCGATACACTGGAGTTCGCCCCGGGCCAGGGCCGGCTTGAGGATGTTCGCCGCGTCCAGGGCGGACCCGCCAGCACCGGCACCGACCAGTACGTGCATCTCGTCAATGAACAGGATGGTCCCGGTCTTCTTGAGTTCTTCAATGACCCGTTTCAGCCGTTCTTCAAACTGGCCCCGGTAGATGGTCCCGGCGACCAGCGCGCCGACGTCCAGTTGAAAGACCCGTTTGTCCAGCAGGATGGCGGGCACTTCTCCGGCAACAATGCGCTGGGCCAGTCCCTCCACGATGGCGGTTTTGCCCACGCCGGGCTCGCCGATGAGCGCGGGGTTGTTCTTGGTCCGGCGGGCCAGGACCTGGATGACCCGTTCAATTTCCGCCTCGCGCCCGATGACGGGGTCCAGTTTTCCCTCTTCGGCCAGGGCGGTCAGGTCCACGCCCAGGCGGCTCATCATCGGGTGGGGGGCGGGCCGCTGACGGGTGCGGGGGCGGACGACCGGGACGGGCCGTTGCTCCAGGGAACGGACGGCCTCTTCCCGCAGACGGTCAGTGTTGACGCCCAGCCGCCGGAGGACGCTGACGGCCATCGCGTCCCCCTCGCGTGTGAGGGCGATGAGCAGATGTTCCGTATCCACTTTTGGGTCTCCCCGACGGCGGGCCTCCTCCACGGCCCGCTGGATGACCCGTTTGGTGTCTTCGGTGAGTTGGGGGGACTGGATAGAGGAGCGTCGCTCCTCGGGGTTCAGGCGGAGGATGACCTGACGGACGCGGTTTTCCTGCAGGCCCATCTGGCGCAGGACTTTCGCCGCCCCGCTCTCTTCCTGCATCAGCCCCAGCAGCAGGTGCTCCGTGCCCACATAGAGGTGGCGCATGCCCCGGGCCGCCTGTTCGGCCAGGCGGAGCACCCGTTCCGCTTCAGGAGTGAAGAGTTTCCAGTGGTCTTCCATCGCTGATGGCTCCCGCCGACGGCTCCCTCAGCAAGACCGTCTCGTCCCACTGGTCCACCTGTCGGAGGCTCAGGCCCAGGCGGTGGCGCTCCGGCTCCATCCGGATGATCCGCAGGGTGAGCACCTGGTTAGGACGGACCAATTCCCGGATAGCCTCCCCGTCCGGACCGTCCAGTTCGGAGGCGTGGATGAGCCCTTCTATCTCCTCATCCCCCACGATGCAGGCGAAAGCGCCCCAGCGGGTCAGGCGGGTGATCCGGCACTCCACCAGTTGCCCCACCTGGTACCGCTGGCTGGCCGATGTCCACGGGTCCGGCTGCAGCCGTTTGATGCTGAGGGAAATTCGCTGGCGCTCCCGGTCCACCGAGAGCACGACGACTTCCACTTCCTGCCCGATGTGCAGGAGTTCCCCGGGGTGCTCTATCCGTCCCCAGGAGATTTCGGAGAGGTGGACCAAGCCGTCCACTCCCCCGATGTCCACAAAGGCGCCGAAGGGGGTCAGGTTGCTCACCCGTCCCTGGCGGACTTCCCCCTCCCGGAGGGAATTCAGGATGTCCGCCCGCGAGCGCTCCTGATGTCGCTCCTCCGCCAGCCGTTCCGACAGGATGAGGCGGTTCCGCTCCCGGTCGGCCTCAATCACCGCCAATTTCAGGGAAGTGCCGACCAGGCGGGAGAGGAACTGCCAGCAATCGGGGTCGGAGACGCGGGGGGCGCCCCGGGAGGGAGAAAGGTGGGAGGCGGGGACGAATCCCCGCAGTCGCCCCAGATAGACGATAAGGCCTCCCCGGTTCGCGGCCGCAACGGTCAGTTCTACCAGTTCCCCCTTCTCCTGGAGGGAACAGGCGTAGGCCCAATCCTGTTCCGCCTGCGCCCGGGTGAAGGAGAGCACCGGGACGCCACCGGGCCCTTCGGGGTCCACAACGTACACCATCACCCGATCTCCAGGCTTCAGTCGGGCGAGGGTTTTGGAGTCTATCCGCTCCAGTTCCGGGCCGCTGATGATGCCTTCGCACTTGGTACCCACATCCACCAGGATGAGGTCGCGGCTCACGCGCACGACCCGCCCCTGGACAACGTCGCCGCGTTGGAGATGGGTGCATGGGGTGAATTCGTTCAGCAGCCTGGCGAAATCCTCCTGGGCTGGGCTGGGAGAAGAATGTGGCTCGTCGTTCATTCGGGCCTCCGGCTACGTATATTATAGCCGGTTCTGTGCAGGGGGCAAGTCGCCGGTTGCAAGTCGCAGGTCGCAAGTCGCACGTCGCAGGTCGCATGTCGCACGTCGCAGGTCGCATGTCGCACGTCGCAGGTCGCATGTCGCAGGTCGCACGTCGCAGGTCGCAAGAAGTCGTTACCTACCCGCTGTCATTGCGAGGCGGCGGTAACCGCCGAAGCAATCCCCTCGCGATCCTGTAGATTGCTTCGCCGCCTTCGGCGGCTCGCCCCGGCGCGTGGCGGAATAACACGGGTGGGCAGGTGGTTACCTTTTGCAGTGACTGTTCAGCCGATGGAAATTGTCCTCCCTGGGCACTTCGTGCCGGGCCTCGCCCCGAGGGCTCGGCCCGAGGGGTGTCGGCCTGCCCTCACCCCTCCCCCCAACCCCCTCCCCTCTCCCGCCGGGGCGGGAGAGGGGAGAGGGTGGCGGCGCAGCCGCCGGGGGTGGGGTGAGGTCGGCGAAGGCCGACCATCGGCCGCAGGCCCAGGAAGGCTGACTTATGAACTTTAAGAAATTCGTTCAGACATCCCACTATGGGGGTCTGGTTACCTGATGGTTGGATGGAAGACGCTCCCGGCGACTTCCCATTGACCACTCTCATCCCCCCTGGCCCCCCTTCTCTCCCCGCAGCGGGGAGAGAAGGAGGGAAGAGAGTGGGGTTTGGGGGCGGCGGCGAAGCCGCCGCCCCCAAACCCCCTCATTTCTCCCCCTCCCCGCGCCGCGCAGCGGCAGCGGGGAGGGGGCCGGGGGGAGGGGTGAGTCCAAAGGGTCAGGTGGTCAGTATGCCGGTTTATGTCTGGGTTAATTTTTTAAAGTTCATCAGTCAGCGCCTGAATAGTTACCTTTTGCAAACAAAAAGTGCCGGGCGTTCTGATACGTCCGGCACTTTTGCCGAAGAAGTCTATCGCTGGGTAATTACCTACCACAAAGGACACAAAGTACTCACAAAGGACACAAAGGGATAAAATATCATCCTTCGTGCCCTTTGTGCGGCCTTCGTGTCCTTCGTGGTTTTTATGAAACGGTTCTTGGTAGGTAGTTACCTAAATTTCGCCCAAAATAATGGCCGTTTCCTCCGGAGCCAGAAGGGCCGCCAACCCAGGCCCTAACTCTCCGGCCACCGGGTCTCCCCGGTTCAGCACAATTTGGACGATTT
>Ga0272448_1002126_pt1 | contig 25422 bp, 18 predicted proteins | sample YNPCB0191_FD_202220 | JGI IMG/M metagenome (GOLD analysis project Ga0272448, IMG submission 202220) | Hot spring sediment microbial communities from Yellowstone National Park, WY, United States - YNP-CB-019-1 | ecosystem: Environmental > Aquatic > Thermal springs > Hot (42-90C) > Sediment... | reverse complement strand
GAAACAACCGGATGCCATCGGCCACGGGTTCTGGCTGATTGACATCCACGACCCACAGGGCACGGGCTACACAACCTATCACGCCTTTGACCCGCGCGAAATGCCTCCACCCGGCCAGAGTTACCACATCCCGCTGGGCATGTGCCTGAACGACCACATCCCTAACCTGATGGTGGCCGGTCGCTGCGCCTCGTCCACACATGAAGGGCACGCCTCTGTCCGCCTTCAGAGCCACTGCATGGTAATGGGACAGGGTGTCGGCACCGCGGCGGCCCTCGCGCTGAGTCAGAATGTCAACCCCGCCGATGTGAACGTGCGCGACCTGCAGGAGACGCTGCGCAAAGACGGCGTCTACATAGAAGACGTGCCGGAGGCGTGAGATGATATCCAGCGATTCACCTTCCCCAATGAGAGGATGTTTCTGGTCCCTGCTCCTGGTTCTCGCAGCATCTGCCGGTTCAGCGTACGCTGCCGCGGTGCGAACAGTGGATGGCGACTTCGTCACTCTGGAGAACGAGTTCCTCCGGGCCAAGATAAACGCCGCCAAGGGAGGCCGGCTTGAATCCCTGGTGCTGGTGAAGACACTGACCGAAATTGCCGGACCGGGTAGCATCGTTGAAGAGGTAGTGCCGCTGACCAACAAGCACCTCTCGCTGGCCGACGAACCGATGCGAGTAATGGCTACAACTGAGGAAAAGGAGGCCGTCGTCTGCGCACTGGAACGAATGCTGCCTGACGCCCCACCGGACCCCGGCGGACCAGAGCGTCCAGGCCTGGCGGAAGGAGTCTATTACTACCCGGAAGCAAAGTTTGGCGGGCTGCGCTTGGAGAAGCGATACGTCCTGCCAGAGGGCGAGGCACGCCTGCGTATCCTCTATCGCGTGACTAATACTGCACGTGAAACAACTACTGTCTGCCTGGCCTTCAGCGACACCTTGGGCGGACGACGGACAGGAGGCAATGTATTCGTCGCCGGGCCAGAAGGCGCTATGAAGTTCCCGGAGAAGATAGCGAAGGACGAATTCGCGCGCTATCCGTACTTCAGCGCCCAGAAACCCTGGTTCGCTTTTGAACAACTCTCTGGAGGATGGATCGCAGCGGTTACCGGATCGGGTATTGGGGGGCTGCGGCTTTTTGACCCCCGCGCCCTGACACACCTCAAACTTTACGTCAACGGCACACGGCAGAAGGAGGCCCTCACGACCGATGTTACGCTCAAGCCGGGAGAGGCCTGGGAGGTGGAAACGACAGTGCTGCCGGTCACCGGTATGACCGAGATACATGGCGCCACATCTACGCTGGTGGTGGGGATAAGCCTTGAGCCCCTTGCGGCAACCCAGAAGCCCACCTCGGACCTGGAATTGGCACGGACACTGGCAGCACAGAAAGGTGCCGCACCGGCAGAAGGCACACCAACCGAAGATGTATTGCCGCCAAGGCAGCGGGTGACAGCACGAGTCACCCTTCATTCAGCGGTCTCGCAGTCGCTTCAAGTCGCCGCATATGTCCGGCGTGGATACAGGGGCACAGCACGACAGATTGGCACGACACAGACAATTACCTGCGCAACAAGCGTGCCGCAAAGCATCTCTGTGGGCTTCACTCTCGAGCAGGAAGGAACCTGGTATCTAACAGCGGAAGTCCAGCATGATGAGAAGCCCATACTGCGCGCGGAGCGCGCAGCCGTTGTGGGCAATCCTAGTGGCATTGTGTGCGCGCCACTGGTAACCGACCGCATTGGGACACCTCACCGCACCACACTGCGATCGTTCCCCCCACCGGTCACTTATAGACCAGAGCTGGACGAGCCGAGCCCGCACGTTCCCTTCGCCCGCCCCTACGCCCAAGGACCAATCAAGGTGCTCTTCCTGTATCCCTATTTTGGGGCGCGCGACGTGGTGGAACTGGCACAGCGGCTTGACCTTGACTACGAGTTCGCCAGCATTGGCTGCGAGGCCGCAACGCGGGGCAAGAAACTCGGTGAGCCGCCTGCCGACCCGGATGAAGTGATTAACACCAAGCGCCTCCTGGCGCAGTCCTACGATGTGATCGTCGCCGCCTATCGCTGGGAGTATTGGCCGTGGGATGTGCGGGCGGAAATCCTATCGCGGATCAGGGACGAGGGCACAGGGCTCGTTCTGGTGAATCCGGGCAGCCTGGACGATACCTTGGCGCCACTGCGCAAGAACGCTAAGCCTTCGGGGCGCGAGTTTCCCGGTCGCACGACGCTCAGCACCATTTACGGCAAGGGGCGTATTGCCTTCCTCGGGCAGAACCCGCGTCATATAGAGGGACCGCAGATGGGCCAGGATTGCGCCAGCCTGGAACCGGTGGCGCGCGCCATCGTTTGGGCGGCGCGGAAGGAACCGAAGGTGGCTATGCGGCTTGTGCTGCCCGCGGGCGAAGTATACAACACTCGGCCGACAAGCCGGCTTGCCATAGAACTGAGTTCCGCAGCGGCGTTTGAGGGAAATCTGACACTCACTTTCCGGCAAGCCCTAGACCAGCAATATCGCCTCATCTACACGGCAGACCACAACCAAGTAGCGGTGCCATGGTGGGAGGAGCGCGCCCGGCTGGAACGAGCAGTTTCCCTGGAACCCGGCACCACTCGCAGAGAAGAGTTTGACCTGCCACCAGTTCCAGCCGCGCCGTATCGCTTACATGTCAACCTTACAGACACAACGGGCAAGGTGGCGGCTTGGCTGATGGAACCTCTCACGGTGCAGTCGGACGTCAGCGTGGAAGAGGTATGGCTGGGGAAGCCCGGCAAAGAGGCGGTGCGCTGCGACTACAAGACGTCGGCATTCCCGCGCATCGGATACTTTCCAAGCGAAAGACTAGAGGCTCGAGTGACAATGCAGGCGGCGCGGTCCCAAGAGGCCATCTTCTGCCGGCTTCGCCTGGAAGATCCCCATGGGCGCGTTATCTGTGACGAGAAGAAGCCCGCCACCGGTCAAGTAACGTTTTCCATCCCCCTTGCGCATGCGCTGCACAAGGCACTCATTGCCATTTTTGAAGCACATGTCGGCAATCGGCCCCTGGCCGAGACGCGCGTCTTCATCCCCATGCGCGAGTACCCTGAACGCCGCCACCTCTTTCGCTTCACTCAGATGGACAATGAGGGCTGGGTGCCCTTTGAAAAATTGGAGTTCGCGCAATACACCAACGGCGCTGGCATCAATCCCCGCTTCATCCAATGCGCCATGCGCAACTTTGAGTTTCACCCCTCCGGCCAAGACGTTATTGACGCAGGCAAATGGGAAGGAACCACGCGTGTGCCGTGCTTCAATAATCCAGAATTCCGCCAGAAAATCATTGACAAATACCGCAAACTCCTGCCGTTCTATGACATGTTCGGGAAACTTGAGTTGCCGCTTATCCACGAATGGCAGTATGGCACGCGCGGACTGAACAACTGTCATTGCCCGCACTGCCAGGAGGCTTTCCGAAAGTATGTTCAGCGCATCTATCCGAACCTGCGCGCTCTCAATGCTGCGTGGCACAGTAATTACGCCGATTGGTCGCAGGTGACGCTGCCGGAACTTGACGCGAAGAAATGCCCGCCCGAAGGCAGCGGTGAGTGGGCACGCGCGCTGGACGCCATCCGCTTCACTGCTGACCACGTTGCCGAGTGGGGCCAGGAGGTCGCCCGACTCGTGAAGGAACTGACCGTGGACGGCGAGGCAGGGAGTTGGGCGCTCAACAAGATGACCATCAAGGAGGGCATGGACTTCTGGGCCATGGCGCAGTGGGGCAAGTATGCCATCCTCTATCGCGACCTAGAGGAGTGGCAATCATTCATCGGGCCGGGCGGAGTGCGCCTGTGGCGCGGCTACGGACGCGACTACAACCCCAGCGAGCAATCGGTCTCGCCCTGGTTGTCGCTCCTGCGCGATGAGCCGGGCAGTGGCGACTTCACCTGCAACTGGTATCCGATGTGCCTGCCCGACGGCCGTCGCTTCCCCGGTCCGGAGGAATACTTCAGGAACTACCGCATTATCCGCCATGGGCCAGAGCGCCTCCTTCTTGGTCGCGGCGCGAAGGATGGCGTGGCCATTCACTGGTCGTCGCCCTCCTTCTTCGTCTACCAGATGGAGCGTTGGCGTTACAACACGGAGCATGGCAAGTCCGCCCTGGACCAGGGCGGTGGCGCAATGGACTGGCCGCGGCGTATCGCCCATTTCTATCAGGGCACTGGCGGCCTCGGCCTGGATGTGCACTACGTCTCACACGGACACCTGGCAGCCGGCAGCCTGGGACTTTGGGGAAAGCCGAAGATTATCTTCCTGCCCTACTCTGTGGCCATGGAACCGGCGGAGGCCAAGACGCTGGAGGAGTTCGTGCGCGGCGGCGGCGTTCTCGTCGGCGGCGTTAACCCCGCCACCCGCGATCGCCATGGTCTGCCCTACCCCAAGCCACTGTTGGACCACGTGTTCGGCGTGGAACGCGGGCCCTATCAGGGCCCGGTACTCAGCACTTCCCACGACGACCCAAACACTCGCGTCACCCTGGAGGTCGGCATACCGGAAAAACTCAGTTTCCACACGCTGGTTGTGGCACCCGCCAACGTGACTCCGACTACGGCCAAGCCCTTGGCATACTATACGGTAAATGGCCGCCGTGCACCGGCCTTCCTCGTCAACCACTTCGGTCGCGGCAAGGCCATTCTCCTCAACTTCGAACCCCTGCACTTCAATGAATACACCGGCGAGGCCATTGACAAGAAACCCAGCAATGACCTGACCCCTGAAGCCGCCGAAAAACTCACCACTGAGACGACAGCGGGGTTCCGCGCTGTGGTGCGTCACTGCATTGAATTGGCCGGCGTACGTCACTGGGCGCAACTCAGCACCGACGGCAAACCTTTGGGCGCGAGCATGGGCCGGTTCGTTGATGGACAGAATACCTACGTTGGTCTTGTTGCTCCCTGGGGTTACCCGCCCTCCTGGTACGCAGCAAGACGCACTGAACTCGGGCTGCCGGCAAGGTTCCACGTTTACGAAATGCTCACCGGCACCTATGTCGGGTTCGTGGACAAGGTGATCGTCCCCTTTGACGTGCATCGCCTGGTCAACTTCTATGCCTGCCTGCCCTACCGTGTCGCGGGTATTGAGACACGGGTAGACAAGGCCGAGCTCGGCGTCGGCGAGGTGGTGACCTTTAGCACTGAGGTAAGAACCGAGGGCGCACCCCCAGGGCGGCATGTACTGCGCGTGGATGTGCTCAACCCCACAGGCGAGCTGGTCCCACTGTACTGCTATAATCTGGAAGCCCCGGACGGCAAAGGCCGCGGTCAGATATTCCTGGCCCTAAATGATCCGCCGGGCAAGTGGCGCATTATGCTCCGTGACGTAGCCACCGGAACGAAATCCGAAGCAGGCTTCACTCTCGTGCGCAAGACACAAGCAAAATAGATCACCATCTTCAGCGGCAACGCAGACGGGCAATAGCATCGCGTTGACTCGGTCGCGTGACCACGTCATTTGACTCATAAATGACCACGCCGTCGGCTCCCTGTGCGTATGCCTGCCGCGCCAGTTCCAGGCCTACTGGCATCTCCGTAAAGCGCATCACCTGGGCCAGCACCCGCGCCCGTCCCCCAATGAGTGTCAGCATTGGCTGCCAGTCCATCTGCCAGACATGGCCCGGCGACGTCATCCCATGATGGCCCAGAATGATGGTATCTACGAGACCCTCCCGCAGCCAAGCCCCCACATCGCAACCGTCACGGAGATTACGCCAGACCTGGGGCATGGTGCGCACATAGAGAGCCTTGTTCCCGTGCCCAGAAGCGCGCATCATCTGGCGGAAATCGCGCAGGAGTGCGGTGAACGCCTGGGCGCGGAAACGCAGCCACTCCTCGGTCCCGTCGCCATCCATCTGCCGTGGGTCCTGCCCAGTCTGGCGGATGAAGGCCTCAATCAGTGGCTGATCATAGCGCACCATCGGCGGGTGTCGCAGCACGTCAATTGCGAGCCCGTCCATGCCGCGGTCCAGGATCTCCCGACCGATGGCGCATAGGTAAGCACGGACCTCGGAAAAGGCAAAACTCAGGCGCGGCGTCAGGTTGCCATTGCGGTCGCGTTGGCGCATTTCCGGGTGAGCGCGGTGGAAGGGCGTAGTTGGGGCGAACTTGGCCCACTCGCCGGCCCCGGAGGTCTCGTTACTGATGCGCATCCAACCCAGCATTTTCAGGCCGAGCGCTCGTCCCTCCGCAGCCGCTGCAGCCAGAGTGTCGTACTTTTCCAGAAGGTGCCCGACGGTAACACGCAGGCCGGGCTGCAGGCTGGCAGTGCGTATTTCGCCGACTTGGCTGTGAAATTCGCACCGCACAGCAAAGGCCTTCCAGAGAATTGAGGTAAATCCCGCCTCGGCGTGCACGCGCACCGCCTCGGCGGCACAGACATCCATCGGCCGGTAGTCATCCGGAGCGTCGGCGAAATCAAGAATTCCGCATACTTCTTTGTCAGTCAGGGGTAATGCACGTGGTTTAGCGCACGGTCGGAATCGCACTGAATCCAGAGCGCAATTTATCCATGAACCGTCAACTACCACATCTGCTTCAGTCATATCACGTTGGCCGAGGGAAAGTTCCTCAAAATCCTCCGTGCGCAACTCCGCCCGGAGGAGACGCAGTGCCCGGTCCCGCGAAGTTCCCACATAGATTCCCCAGCCTTCGGGGTTGGTAGGATGGTAGATTCGCACGCGCACCTCATGCCAGCCAGTCAGTCCGGGGACAACACGAAGTTCAGGCACAGCATGGCCTGCCTCGCTGCACACCAGTAGCCCGCTGCTGGCCCCCCACACACCGCGGCGGACCAGCCACTTACCTGACTTTGCCTCCTCCGGGTCCATTGTGAAAGCAGATGCACTGGCTAATGACAGCAGGTTATCACAAACGATCCAATCTCCATCTCGCTTCATGCAAGTTGCGCCTCCCGTGTTCACCTGTGGCAACGCGCTTGTAACACAAACCGCGCAGTTCCCGCAAGCCCGCATTTCGCCGGACGCCCTAGGCGTAACAGGCCAATCCTAGAGAAGGAACTCCAAGAATGCTGTCACAGCCTCCCTTCCTCACGCCGGCACCTGTTTCACCTGGGGACAGCCGGAGAGGAACGACTGTCGCAGCCTGAAACGACGAACGGGACAGCTAGGCTGTCGCCAATCATGGCCAGAAAGAATATTTTTTGACAAGTGTGCTCAGCACAGCAAGTTACGACAAGGTTAGCAACCTTCTTTTAATTATTGGCACCAGCTTTGCGAACAACACCATCGTGCTGTTTGAGTCGTTCACGACGGCATGGCGTTTCGTCCAGGCTGCCCCACCCTGGGCGTTCCCCCCAGCGCCATGCCGTCCCTCCTTGGTAATTGCGCGAAGGGTGCGTTGACATATGATACCGACAGACACTATAATGTTGTTTTGGTGGCTGAAACGGGTACCAGGAATTTCCGTTGGTTCGGGAGAGGGAGAGTGTCCTGTGCCTAGGCACAAGGATGAGCAGGAGGAGCGTCAGGCGCGGAAGCGGGCGCTCCTGCTCGGCGTTGGCTTTGACGGCACGGATGGACATACGCGCATCACGCGCGGTCCCAACTTTTATCTCGTCGGCGGTTCGGAACCCACCCACGGCTTGATGCAAGAAAAGGCCATCAAATTCAATGAGGAACTCAAGAAGCGTGGCCGGCGCATAGAAGAGATATCCCGCGAAGAATTTTACGAGATAGCCGAACGCTTGGACATGGGGGCCTGTCCGAAAGCGTAGGCGGATTCGTTCGTGTCCCATGGCAGGGCGTTCCCGCCCTTAGGGGGGGACGCCCCTGATTCATTTTCATTGAGGTCTTTCGTCACTCGCACTAGCCACAGGGACAAGAGAAACAAACGCCGACGCCAAGGGAACAGGCATACCTTGCCTTCCTGTAACATCCCCGAAACTTGCCCTCATCCAAAGATTCCGGTGTAATAACCCGCAGGTATCAAGCCTCCCTTTGGCAACGTGGCAAATAGCATGTGGATTTTCAGGCCTTCTCTGGAAAACCATAGCACGCGCCGTGCGGCACACGCCGTAGCATGGGTGGTGCTGGCCATGGTCGGCTTGGCGCTCCTCATCCAATCTCACCCGTGCTGGGGCGATCCCATCATTGACCTCGGACGCGACCTCTATCTGCCGTCACAAATCATTGCGGGGCGAGTTCTCTATCGGCACCTTATCTACAACTACGGGCCGGCAGCACCTTACATCCTGGCAGGCGTGGTGGCTGTTTTCGGTGACGCGCTGCAGGTTTTTGCCACAGTAGGGATTCTCTGTGGCGTGGCAACCATGGCCGCTCTCTATGCCATCGGGGTTTATCTCGGTGGCGTCCTTTGTGGCTTTACCTCCGCGCTGTTCTTTCTCGTTCTCAACTTCTTCGCCAATACCACATGGGGCTGCAACTTCGTCCTGCCCTACTCATATGCGGCGGTTGTTGCCACCCCAGCTGCAATGTGGTCGTTCTACTTCCTTTTGCGATACCTTTATGATGGAAGGCAAACTCTGCACTTAGTGGCAAGTGTGCTGCCGTGCTACGCAACACTTCTGAGCAAACAGGACATCGGCCTGGCAATCGCGGCTGTGCACGTCGTCGCCTGGTATTCACATCGCGTTTCTTGGCGCGCGATTCTCACCGTGTCCGGAGGCGGACTGTGTCTATTCCTGTTTCTGGTCCTTACCTTCCAGGCGCGCAGCCCGGTAGAACACGCGGTTATTTCGGAAAACCTCAGCCGGTTCCTGCCATTCGTTGGCCAAGGGCTGGCTCCGGGCAGTCCATTTTTCCGCCGGGTTGCGGGGTTGGACAAGCCGCTGCATCATCTCGGTGAAGCGCTCAACCGCCTGTTCGTGCCCGTGGCCACGGTACTGATGGTATATTTACTAACAGGAATCCGGGAGGTCCTACGCAGGCGGCAGTGGCGATTGCTGATTGCCACATTCATCCTCGCCCTCGTACTGCCGAGATTCATCTGGACACAAGCCGACGGCCATATCTTTCGGGGCAGCTACCTGGCGTCCATCATCCTATGGCCGACACTAGTGATATTACGCCCACGCGATCCGCTAGTGCTCCTATCGGCATTCGTCCTTTTCTCCGGCTTGCGCATTCCTCTGAAATATGACCCGTACTGGTATGGCTTCTATCTCTGTGTCCCAGTTTACCCTTTCACCACTTATCTGCTGGGTGTGCGGGTCCCGAGATTCTTGACGTGGCGTTGCGCGGCAGTGGCGGCCTTCTCGGCTTTGGCGCTAGTTATTCTCATCCGTTTTGAAATAGCCACACACACATCGTTCCGCGAGAGAGGTGGCACACTGGTTACCCCAAAGGGCATTATGCGTGATCCCTGGGTGCCTGGACGACCACAAGCCATTGAGGCCTTCCTGACCTATATCCGGCACCGTGAACCGCGCCCCCGAAGCATGGTCGTCTTCCCTGAAGGCGTGACCCTCAATTACTTCACAGACATCCAAAATCCTACCGCATACTACATCTTCACTCCGCCCGAAGTTTCCTCACCCCAGGTTGAGGAACGTATGGTCAACGAACTGCGCGCAGCAGCGCCAGATTGTGTGGTCGTGGTCACGCGCGATGTGCGCGAATTCGGCAGGTCGGGATTCGGGGTGGACTATGCCCTGGCCATCCGGGCTTGGATTGAGGAGAACTACACTCTGGAATGCGTGTTCACTGGCCCTGAGCAGACGAACTGGCGCCTCTGGCTCCTGCGCCGGGCTATCAAGCGGGAAAAGCACACATGAACAGAGACCCCGTCGCGTTGAGCGTAGCCGTGCTGGACGTGCGCCCCCGGGGATATCCGAAAGAGTGTCTCCAGGCGCTAGTCTGTGCGCCGGACACAACCGGATTGCCCCTGAATGCGCTTACTGTGCGGCCTGACATCATGCGCGAAGCCCTGGCGTGTGACGAAGTGCGTCAGGCCTTCCCCGCGCTTCGATACACTTTGTTGCCGCAGGGCACGGACGTTGCACAGGCCAAGAACCTCGCCCTGACGCAGAGCCCGAGCGAATATGTTCTGCTGCTGTCTTCAGACGTATTAGTTACGTCAGGATGCGTTGCGGCACTCCGCGAGTTCCTCGTGCATCATCCAAAAGCAGCAGCGGCGAGTGCGCTTCTGCTGCGGGAGAACGGGTGGCCGCGTCCGTTGGGTCACCAGAGCCCGCGATTGCTTGCCCAGTGTGGCCGGCCACTCCACTGGTGGCGAAAAGTACGCCCCTCACTCAGGCGTTACCCCTCGCTCCGTTTAGAGCGGGAGACACAGCGTCGTGTAGAGGTGCTCCCATTTGGCTGCGTCCTGTTGCGACGTCGGGCCTGGCAGGACATTGGCGAGTATTCGGAAGGCTATACCTTTGAGTTTGACGAGGTAGAATGGGCAATGAGGGCCAGACGTAGAGGTTGGCGGCTGTACATCGTACCGCCGGCACGGGCATTCCATATTGCGCCCCAGGAAATGGGCAACATCCCATTTCCGGCACGACTGGCTTTTGAGGAGTCACTCCTCCGTTGCGTGGTGCGGACGCACGGAAACACCTATTCCTCCCTTTTCGTGGCGCTGCGCTTCGCACGGGCTGTGCGGTTGGCGATATTTTGCCGCGCGGGCTGGCTACTGACGGGAGGGTGTTTAATGAGTTTGGCCAGACTGTCGCGTGATTATGCCCAACTGGCGCGCTGGTTTCTCCGCGGCCAACCCGCCAACCTGAGCAGCACCCGCGAATGCGAATCTATGCTACGTTGGGAAGCCGAACTCCTGTAAGACAAGCGCAACTTTAGTTATCGTGGGGAAGCCCTGCCTCTTCGGCAAACTGTTTGAGGAGTCGCGCCTGCGATTCCGTCAAGTTCTTCGGGGCGATGATCTTGATCCGCACATAGTGATCGCCGGGCGGTCCGCTTTCAGGCTGCACACCTTCCCCCCGCAAGCGCAGAACTGTGCCCGAATCGGTGCCCGGCGGCACTTTGAGTGTAACTGTACCTCGCAGGGTTTCCACTGGCACTTTAGTCCCCATGGCCGCCTGAACAATGTTGATGGTTGCTTCCGAATAGAGGTCGTTCCCCCTTCTTTCCCACTCCCGATGCGGCTCCACGGCAACCTCTACCAGGAGATCGCCAGGAGGGCCACCATGCGTACCTGGTTCGCCCTGGCCGGCCAAACGAATAATCTGCCCATCCTGCACCCCGGCGGGTATGCGCACCTGGTATTTCCTACGCTGCTCAGTACGGCCGGTGCCACGGCAAGAGGCGCAGGCTGAGGCAATCAGATCACCCCGGCCCAGACAGTGCGGGCAGGGGCGGCTCAGAGCGAAGGCGCCGTGCAGTGACTGCACCATGCCAGTCCCACCGCAGTTGGGGCAGGACTGAGTCTGGCCACCCGCGCCTCCGCACTCAGCGCATGCAACGGGGATAGAGACGCTTACGGCGATACGGCCGCCTTTGACAGAAAGGTCAAACGGAATGCGGACATGGGTACGCACGTCCGCACCACGCGCCGGTCGCATCCGCTGGGCACGGGGGCCGGCACTGAAAGGCGATTCTTGGCGGAAGAACTCACTGAAGATGTCGCCGAAGCCGCCCAGGTCTTCGTAGGTGAAGGTGCGGTAGCGCCCACCTCCGGTACGCATCCCGGCGCCGAGGATGCTTTCCCAGAAATCTTCCACGCCCGCCCCTGCGCGACCGGCGCTGTATGCCCCCAGTTCGCGCATACGGTCATACTGGGCCCGCTTTTCCTTATCGCCAAGCACCTGGTGTGCCTCATTGATTTCCTTGAATTTTTCCTCGGCCTCCTTGCTGCCCTTGTGACGGTCAGGGTGCCATTGCTTCGCCAGCCTGCGGTAGGCAGCGTGAATCTCCTCCTCTGTGGCATCCTTGCTGACGCCCAGCACCTCGTAGTAGTCTCGCTTGGCCATTTGCCGGGAATCTCAGAACAATGTGGGAATGGCGCATAGAACATAAACATTTGACGCGCCCAAACAAATGCAGTTTAGAGGAGTAGTAATATGAGTGTCAAGCGCAGGACGGCTGTCGTCGGCTGCCCGCCTGTCCCATTACTCCCTGTCGTTGCTCCGTCATGCCCAAGCGGATAAAATCCTGTACTAGACCAGCACAACATGTAGCTATCCGCCTCCGCCCCGTCGTCTAGAGGCACCGCAAAAAACGTTGTAGATGTACAAAAAGAGTTTGGGGCGATGAGGCGAAGGATAAAACCATGTCTCGTACAGCGACTATGACACCGCATCGTGCGCTGCTGGTGCAGGCCGCGAGTCTGGTAGCAGTGGTGCTCATCGTATATCTGCCAGCATTCTTCGCCGGCTTCATCTGGGACGACGATGCCTATCTCACCGATAACCCCGTGGTGCGCTCCCCTTCCGGCCTGCGGCAAATCTGGTTTCAGCCCATGTCACTGCCGCAATACTATCCGCTGGTCTTCACAACTTTCTGGATAGAAGCGCGACTGTGGGGTGTACAGTGGGCCTTCCCCTACCACGCAACGAATATCCTTCTCCACGCGTGCAACGTCCTCCTGCTGTGGTGTCTCTTGCGGCGGTTGCGAGTACCGGGCGCGTGGCTGGCGGCAACAATCTTTGCCATCCATCCTGTGCATGTGGAATCCGTGGCCTGGATAACTGAGAGGAAGAATGTCCTTTCCACGCTATTCTTTTTTGTCGCTCTTCTCACCTACCTGCGTTTTCTCAGCGACCCGCGACCACATCAAGAATCTTCCCCGCGGCTTCCACAACGCCGCAGCGCGCGCTGGGTCTGGTACGCTCTTTCTCTGGTGCTTTTCCTGGGTGCCCTCTTCAGCAAGACTGTTACCAGTACTTTGCCGGCCGCAGTCCTCGTCATACTCTGGTGGCAAAGGGGAAGACTGCACTGGCACGACGCAGTGCCCTTGCTACCATTCTTCGTCCTCGGAGTGACATTGGGACTCACCACGGCGTGGCTCGAAAGACACCATGTGGGCGCGCTCGGAGAAGACTGGGCACTGGCGCCATTAGAACGCATTCTTCTGGCGGGTCGGGCTCTTTGGTTCTATGCCGCAAAACTCGCCTGGCCTTGGCCGCTGGCCTTCATCTACCCACGCTGGCATATTTCGGGGCGCGAACTCTGGCACTACCTTTTTCCGCTGGGGGCCACAGGGCTGTTTGTCGCGCTGTGGTTGGCGCGACGCCGCTGGGGACGCGCCCCCCTCGCGGCAGCACTGCTCTTTGCGGGGATGCTCTTCCCTGCGCTGGGTTTCTTCAATATCTACCCGATGCGCTATTCGTTTGTTGCCGACCACTTCCAGTATCTGGCCAGCGCCGCGCTAATCGCCGCGGGCGCGGCCGCCGCCACACTCCTCTTTCGACGCACCAGCCGTCTGGCGCTGCGACTGCGCAGCGTTACTTGTGCCATAACCTTGGTTGCCCTGGCCGGCCTGTCTTGGCGGCAGGAGCATATCTACCTGGACCTGGGCGCCCTATGGTGGGACACAATGCAGCACAATCCCGAGTCCTGGATTGCGCACAATAACTTTGCCGTCCACATCGCCAGCCGTGGCGATCTGGAGTTGGCTTCTGCACACCTGCACCACGCCCTGCGCATCCGGCCCCGCTATTACGAGACCTACAATAACCGCGCCGCTGTTCACCTTCTCAGAGGGGATTTCCAGGCCGCCATCCAGGATTGCAATGCGGCACTCCATCTCAAGCCAAATGACCCCATAGCCTATGGAAACCGCGCCGTCGCACACTTCCACTTGGGCGATTATGAGCGGGCATGGGCAGACCTGAAAATCTGTCGCGCCGGGGGTGGCAAGGTTTCGGAACAATTCCTGAAGGCACTGAGGCACGCCTCCGGCCGAAACGAGTGAGACAATTGTCGTAAAGGGGAAAAAACTATGACGTCAACTGCAAATCAACCTACTATCTCTCTCCTGACGGATTTCGGCGTGAATGATGTCTTTGTCGGGGTGATGAAAGGCGTCATTGCGGGCATCTGCCCGCAGGCACGCGTTATTGATATCACACACGGAGTAACGCCATTTGATGTGCTTGAGGCAGCGCTGCTGCTGCGGGACGCCTACCATTACTTTCCCCCCGGAAGCATCCACGTAGCGGTCGTTGACCCCGGCGTGGGGGGACAGCGGCGGATCATCGCGGCTGCTGCGCGAGGGCATATCTTCCTGGCTCCAGATAACGGCATCCTGTGGCCGATCCTGGCTGGCGACAACAATGCCCGCGTGGTAACGGTGAGCAACCACCGCTACTTCCTGCCGCAGGTCAGTAATACTTTTCACGGGCGGGACATTTTTGCGCCTGTGGCCGCCCACCTAGCGCTCGGCGTACCCCTCAACCTACTGGGGCCGGCGGTGCGCGATATGCACCGGCTCCGTGTGCCAGAGGCGCAAGTCAGGCCGAATGGCACGGTGTCCGGAGAAGTCCTACGTTTCGACCGTTTTGGGAACCTCATTACGAATATCCCCGAAGGGCTCCTGCCGGGCAAGGGTGAAAAAGACATTTACGTCCGGGTTGGGCGACGAGTAATCCGCGGCATCGCTCGTTCATACGAGAGCGTCAAACCAGGAGAACTCCTCGCCATTGTGGGTAGCACTGGCATGTTGGAGATTGCCCGCAACCAGGGCAATGCACGAGAACTTCTGCGCGCTCGTCGCGGCATGTCTGTGCGCGTTGGCCGCTGAGTCCCTGCAACCCTACCGGAACGTCGTTACTGCGCGAGCGCAAACTGAGGCCAACAACCACCTAACGCCGGCGCACTCGCTCCAGCTCGGCACGCATGGTTTCAGCCGCCCGTGCAATCGCCCCGCGCCAGTCGGTAACTTCCTCCTGCCCGCCGCCCGGGCGATAGGCGTGGATAATGCCGCGTGCAGAATTGACCACCGCACCACTACCGTCTGGCGCAAAACATGCAGCACAGTCGGCAGCGGTGGCGCCTTGGGCCCCATAGCCTGGAACAAGGAAGACGCAATCCGGCAGCATCGTCCGCAATTCCGCTGCCTCAGCTGGATGCGTAGCGCCTACCACGGCACCGACGGCGCTGTAGCCACAGGCCCCCCGCAACTCCTTCCCCCACTCGCGCACCAGTTCCGCGACACGGCGATATAGCGCCTGCCCGCCACCGGGCCAATCCTGTAATTCCCGTGACGAGGGGTTGGAGGTTTTGACCAGGACGAAAATGCCCCGGCCTTTCTCGCGGCACATGCGGAGGAACGGCACGAGACTGTCACTTCCCAGATAAGGATTGACCGTGAGGGCGTCCGCACCAAGATGGTCAAAGTGCCCCACGGCATAGGCCTCCGCGGTTGTGCCGATGTCGCCGCGCTTTATGTCCCCAATAACGAGGAGACCGGCACGCCGCGCCCGCCGGATGGTTTCCGCGTAAGCACGCAGACCAGCCCAGCCATACTGCTCATAGAAGGCGATTTGCGGTTTGACGGCAACGGCGTATGGCGCGACAAGGTCGATAACCTGCCGGTTGAATTCGGCGATAAACTCTGCGGCGGTTTCCGGATAATAGCCCGCGACGGCAGGGTCCGGGCAGAGTTCGGCGGGCAGCAGATCCAGGCGCGGGTCCAACCCGACCACGACGCAACTATTCTTCTCATCTACGGCTGCCATTAGCCGGTCGGCGAAATGTGTAAATCTGTTGCTCAAGGGCCAGTCCTTATTCTGCGTCCCCAGACACAATAAGCACTATTTCTGGCGCCAGAGTGTCGCACACCAGCCCACGCTCACAATCTGAGCGCCAGGCGTCCGCCCTGGCACGCGTCCAAGAAGCAACATGGTCTCAATTACCCAACGGACGCATGGAGCAACGCTCATAAATAAGGTCAACGCAGGCAGCGGGATCGGGGCCATAGCCGACAACGTCGCCCAAGCAGTAGATGATGGGGTCTCTGGAGTGTGCGCCAATATCAACAAGAACGGCACGCAGGGCCTCGAAGTTTGCATGCACATCAGAGATAAGCGCAATCACGACGAGGCCATGCCTCCGCGCCGACGCTGCGGTAAGCAGATACGCCGCCTACGCGCTGCTGCTCTCTGCCCCCAGGAAGGCATTGAGTTTGGTGCGCAATTGGTCCTTGGTCAGCGCGCCAACGGAACGCTCAACGACTTGGCCGTTCTTGAAAAATATGAGTGTCGGGATGCTCAGGATGTTGTATTTGGTCGCAGTGGCATTGCTCGCGACAACATCGAGCTTGCAGACCTTGACCTTGCCAGCAAACTCCTGGGCTATTTCCTCAATAATGGGGGCCATGCGCACACACGGCCCGCACCAGTCGGCGAAGAAATCCACCACAACCGGCAGGTCCGACTTCAGCACTTCACGCTCAAAATCTGCGTCCTTGACCAGAATCGCAACACCCATTCCCCGCTTCTCCTCTCGTTATCAGCAGTGGCTCTCGCCGGACGCGCACGTGCGCGATGAAATTAATTATAGCGAAGCCAGGGCATGCGCGCAACTCGGATTCCTGCAACCCTGGTTCCGACAACTGCACCAACCAGTCAAAGCAGCTCCGGAGTGGTACGAGCTACTTCACTGCACCATGCGCGCCAGCCTCGCGCCCAGTTCCTGGAGTTTCCTGACAGCCGTGGCGTCGGGACGGTTCCGCACCAGGACCGGCTCCGCCACCAGGCGAAACTTGAAGGAGCGGCAGAGCTGCCGGACACTCTCCACCGCCTTGCCACCCCCGCCATGGGTGACGAAAATACCGCACGGCTTGTCCTTGACCTTCTCCTGCGTCGGATAGAAGCTGCGATCAAAGAAATCTTTGAGCCCACCGGCCATGTAACTGAAGTAGTCGGGCGTGCCAACGGCGACAGCATCGCAGGCCGTCAAGTCCTCCGGCCCCGCTTTGAGCGCCTCCTTAAGAACTGCCTTCACGCCAGAAATGCTCTCAACTCCGGCGGCCACAGCCTCCGCCGCAGCGCGCGTGTTGCCGCCTTGCGAATGATAAACGACGAGCACAGTGGACATGATATCCATCCTCCCTGCGCAGCCACTCCATCCTTCACTCGCCCGACTCACTTGCCCCCACCGCAAAAGGCTAATCGCCGCAAGGAGTCAAGTCAAGCCCATAACCCCACAGCAAGCGCCTCTGGTGGCCCCTGCACCCCATGCCCCCCCCTGAACTAAGCCGGGCCCCGAACAGCTGAGCAACATTCTGCTTGAATCTTGGACCAGCTCCTGCCCCCACCAGCAAGGTCCCCCCTCCCCACCACTGTGTGGTTACTCAGAAGCAAAATGTGAGACAGGAGCAAATAGGGGATCACTCCTGCACCTGTTCGTTGACCCTCCTGCCGCCAGTTGCTAATATATAGATTACTCACAGTCCTGCAGTCCTACATACCCGCGTTTCTGGAGCCACACCTTGCGACTACATGACCGCATCAAAATGATACTTGGCGAAGTCGGTGAGGCGCTCGCGCGTGTGGATGAGCAGGCCGTGGCACGCCTGGTGGAGGCAATCCTGGGAGCAAGGCGCGTCTTCATTTTCGGTCAGGGACGAACTGGTTACGTCACGCGGGCATTTGCCGTGCGCCTCATGCACCTCGGACTGGATGTGCACTTTGTTGGCGACACGACGACCCCGCCCATTAAGAACACGGACATCTGCTTGGTCAACTCCGGCACCGGCGAGACACGCTTTGCCTATCACGTGGTCATGGCGGCGCGCGCCGCCGGCGCCCGCACCGCCACAATCACCGCACATCCGGAGGCACGCATAGGCAGCCTGGTCGATATCGTTGTGCACGTGCCCGCCCCGACCAGAGGTGAACAACCCGCGCCAGAAGGGTGGCGCCAGCCGCTCGGCTCGGTCTTTGAGCAGGCCACGCTTATCCTCCTGGACGCAATCGTCCTGATCCTGATGCAGCGATTGGGCCGCACTCCGCAGAGCTTGCTGGAGCGACACACAAACATTGAGTGAGATGGCGGGGCGTCCCCGTGGCCGCTTTCACGTCATGGCCGTGGCGTGAACCGCGGACGACGCCTCATGTTTTGCCGAAAGGAGTAACCCGTGACCCAAGACGCCGAACCACGCCAACCACCGGAAGGTTCCACGCCAGGGGAAGAGACAAGGGAAGACCGCCGGGACGTGCGCGTCATCATTGTGGTGGTTGTCATCCTTGCCCTGCTTGTCATCGCCTACGTCCTCAATAGGGGCGTGAGTGCCCCGTCTGCTCCTACTGTGGCACCCTCGCAACCGGGCAAGACAGTCAACCTCTTCGGACGCGAGTCGGGCACCGCTGCGCCCGCCAGTGAAGGATTGCCGTTTGGCGGCTTGCTGCGCGAATATCCAGCCTACCTGGAACGCGAGCGGCGCACCGCAGCCGAGTTCACCTACCGCGCCGCTGAGCGCGACTTCGTCGTGGCCATTCCGCCGCACCCGACTCCCGGCAGCGAAGCCAGCAAAGGCCAGGCCGTGCGCGCTGGTGAACTGTTTGAGGTTAGCAAACGTGCCAGCGGTGTTGAAGTCGGCTCCTTCCAGCGCCGCTTCATGGTACGCATTATCCCGCCGCAAAATCCCAGGGAGGGTCCCCGCACTCAGAGTTTTCTCATCTTCAAGGACAGCGTTAAGGCCATCGGCCTCGGCGATGAACTCAAGCCAGTCTGGACGAAGGTGGAGGATGTCAAGGAAACCGACGATCCCACCGTCCTTGGCCTTGTCCATCGCGGCGAGGCACGCGCCTATTCTCTGCGCCTGCTCAATTACCACGAGATTATCAATGACACTGTGGGCGGCGATCCGGTGGCCGTCACGTGGAACCCGCTCGCCGGCGCTGCGACAGCGCTGGTCAGCCGCGCAGGCGATCAACCGCGCTACCTCTTTGGTTCCAGTGGTCTCCTGTATCGCGGCGACACGGTCATGTATGACAGGGCCACTGGCAGCCTCTGGTCGCCGCAACTGGGTCTCTGCCTGGCAGGCGAACTTGCCGGCACACGACTCCAGCCAATCCCTCTTGTCATCACCTCGCTCGCCTTCTGGCGGCAAACCCATCCGGATAGCCTTGTGCTCACCGGCACGGAGCCGCTCCTTGATTCCCGCGACATAATGCCGGTGCCGATTGCCGATTATATGACCAACCGCATGCGCGTCGTCACCATCGTCGGTTACGACGCCACCGACGACCGCCTCCATCCCAAGGACCTCGTGTATGGCGTGGCGGTTAACGGCGCGGCCAAAGCTTACCCTGTGCCGGTATTGGCGGGGGCTGACGCCAAACTGCCCCTGCAGGACACCATTGGCGGCAAGGCGGTTTCTCTCCTCTACGATAAGGAGGGACGCTTTGCCATTGCACGCGACGCGGACGGCAACGACCTGCGCTGCCGACGCATGTTCTACATGTTCTGGCAGGCGCTATACCCGCAAACAGAGGTGTATGGCCGGGAGAAGACCACCGGAACACCACCCAGCACAGAAGGCCAACGTTCCAGCGCAGCGGCTGGTGCAGGCCAAGGGCTGCCGGTTGATTGGACACGCATCGGGAAGTCCGGTAACGCCGTACAGAAGACCGAATCTGCTGAAGAGACCGCCACAGCGCCCACGCTACCCACCCCAGCACGCTGACACAACTTTGGGTTAGCGCGTCAGGCCTTCCGTCGCGGTCGCCAGGATCACGCTTGGGCCAGCGTCATTACTCGACTAGGGCTGCCACCGCGGCAATGAAACGGGCGTGGTGTTCGTCAAAGTTCTTGCCTGGCGCGTTGCGACACATGACGATAACAAGTTGATGGTCAAGGTCAACGCGCAGGATGCTCTCCGAGCCACTGTTGTGGCCGAGGATATTGTCGCCTAGGCCAGCGATGCGATAATAGCGCAATCCGATGCCGCGAACCTCTGCCATGTCGGCGCCGGGAGCCTTGGCCGCCGGCGGTGGCAACATCTTCGCAAAAGTCTCCTCACTCATGAAGCGCCACGGCCCATAGGCCCCACGATTAGCAAGCATCTGCCCAAAACGCGCCAGATCCAATGCCGTCATTCGCGCCCCTGCGCCCATGCTGCCGACGTCCGTATGTGTGCAGCCTAATGGCTCCAGCAGGTGGCGACGATAGAACTGGGGCAGTGCCTCGCCGGTGATGTTCTCCAGGACTTTGCCCGCCAGGCTGTAACTGCTGGTGGCATACTCAAATTTCTCGCCCACTCTGAGGTAAGGAAACACCACAGCGAGCACTTCTTCCAGGTCCGGCATCTCGTCGCTCAGCCGCACCCAGTCACTGAAGCCCGCCGTGTGATCGTACATGCGCCGCAATGTCACAGGCTTTCTGGTGGGAACACCCCGCAGCGCTGGCACATAGGTTGAGACCGGCGCATCCAAGTCCACCAACCCCGCGTCAACGGCCATCATGATCAGCGTGCCCGCCAACATCTTGGTTATTGAGGCAACGTTGCTCTTATCTTCCACGGTCAGTGGCCGACCGCCGCGCTGACCATAGGCGCGATGGAAAAAGACAACACCATGCCGCGCCAGGCACACACTGAAGGCCTCGTCGCTGCTGCGGGCCCAGGTCTCGCATATGGCGTGAACCTGCTCAAGCGCCTCCGCCCGAACACCCGCCTCAACGGGAGTGCCCTCGCGCAAGGTCGGCGCGGGCACTCCAGAAAGGCGCTGCGGGCGCTCCAGCGGCGTGGTGAACTCGCGGTCAAGGCCATAGAGACGGCGCTTTAATCCAACCCACCATTGCCGGTCCCGCGCCAAGGCATCGGTGTAAAAGTTCGCCGGTGGCGCTTCTGCTGGCGTCTCAAACAAGCCAGCGAATAGCACTGCCGCGCGGGGGTCGCGGGCAATTCCGCCAGATGAAGGACGGCGCAGCAAAGTTGCAAACTGTCCCGCGTGCTTCTGTGCCACTTCCGGCGAAATGCCCAACTCCGGCGGAACCGCGGCTTCGACTCCAAGCACCATGGCATTCAAGTCAAATTCGCGCGCCACGCGAAAGAGCGTACGGAAGCGCATGAACGGCCGCCCTTCCGCGGGCAATACCCGCACTACCGCGCCATACCGCCCAGGCTTCACCGCCGACGTTACCACGTTATAATCACGGTCATAGAAGGTCGTCTCCAGCTGGTGTGGACCAATAAGCGCCACAACAAGTGCCGGGTCGGCAAAACTGCACGTAGGGAATCTCTCTCCCGCAAAGACATATTGCTGGAACCCAAGGTCGGCGGCCATCAGCGCTCTCGCGCGTTCTTCGTCCGCATCCGGCAACAACAACGGCAACGGTGCCTCGCCCTCCACCAGAACGGTCATCTCACCATAAGGCTGTCCGCGCGGCGGCATGGGCAGGGAAAACGTCGCCGAAGCGCGGGTGACATCCGCGCGCAAGACCCCTTCCGCAAGCACGCGCTCGCCCTCGCGCAAAACCACCCGGCTCCCGACATAGCCGCCCACGGCATCCACACGGATACGCGTCCGGCGCAACTCCTCATACTCGCCGCTGGCGACGACAAGATTGACTGGCGGGGCGACATTCTCGGCAAGGCGCAACCCTTCACCACGGCGGTACCCGCCCGGCGTGGACCAGCGCGGAGAATACCGCCCACGGGCTGCATCGGCGTCGTTCACGATGAGCATGAAACCGAACTCCTCACCTAACCGGGGCACGAAGTTGAAGTTGGACCAGGGCAGCAGAATCTCCAGGGTGTAGCCCCTGCCCGCCTTCGTCCTGGCGACTTCATACCTGAGCGGTGGCTCCTTGACCTTGCGACTGTCATTAGCCCCCACGCGCACCTCTGGATATCGTGGGTCCATGCCGGGGCTGATGGCAAGCTCATAGCCTCCCGCGTCCCGGCGCGCTAGAAAGACCTGCACGGAGTCCTTCTGATAGAATCCGAAGCCCTCGTCGGCCTCCACCCAGACGTTGTCCCCGCGCACCTCAACCAGCACCAAGAGCCCGCGCTCGTCCCAACCCAGACGGAAGCCGGCATCATGGTCGCTGGGCGGCTTGAGCGCGCCTTGGCTGGGCACGAGGATGCCGCCGCGGAAGCCGCGTTCGCCCCAATCATCGCTGTTGCCGTCAATCACAATTCCCGGCAGACGCGGCACATCATACGCCACGCATGCTGACTCACCGGCCATGGCCATGCCTCCACCCGCAATCACCAGCGCCGCAAGGAGCCTGAAAAAGCACCCGCGTACACACACGGTCGCGCGCGACACACAACCAGCATCGCACATCTACCACCCTCCGAAACATCCATATCGCGCAGCCAAGCAAGACACCATCCCCGCACTCCGCCCGACGCGAGCCAGGCCTATCTGCCCCTTACAAGGGAAAATCAATTGTAACAGGACGACAAGCGACGCCCAAGATTTTTATGGGGTTGCCCCGGCACATTTGCTGTGAATCATGTCCGCATCTTCGGCGCCCGTGCACTACAACGTGTAGGAGCTGGGCCGCGGCGTACGACGGGCAATACTGACAGCGAGTGGAGAAGCGAGGTCGGGCGATGCACCGTGTGTTGATTATTGGCGGGGGTAGCATCGGGGAGCGACACTTGCGCTGTTTCCTGGCGACGGGCCGCGCGCGGGTGGCGCTGTGTGAGAGCCGACCTGCGCCGCCGCAGAGGCCGTCGCGGCTGTACCCTGGAGATCGCTTCCCCATAGGTTGGGCTGGGCTTATGGTACCAACGTGGCAGAACCGTCCATGCGTGCCCCTCCTGCGGCAACATCCCCACGTTAGGCTGGCCAACTGTCGGGCCCATCTCCTCGGCTCGGATAACTCCCCGCAGGTCGCTCCCGCGTTTTCGCCCCCGTCGCTCTATCGCAGGAAGCTCAACTCTCGCCATCCTGTTTGGCAGCCAAAGTACAAGGACTGCACCACGATCCCCGCAGCGCATCGGGGCGCGGTGCAGCCCTTGACCACCCGTCTATGGCGCTGACGCCGACTCAGGGCGTCATGCCGTCATTGGCGTAAAGCACCCGAACCAGGTAGGCGCTCGCGGTCCTGTCCACCCGGTCCGAGTACTCGAACTCCAGTTCCTTGGTTTCTCCGGGCTTCAGGGTGCGATCCTTGGTGGTGCCGAGCCAGCCGCTGACAAGCGTGATATTGCCGATGCTCAGGAGCGAGCCGTAGATTTTCTTGCCGCCCAGTTTCACCTCAGTAAGTTTGCCGTTGGAGCACGGCCAGCGATGCAGAATGGTTGATATGGTGAATGGCTTTGTGCCGTCGTTGGTGACCTTGTAGCTGGTTTCCTTGTGCTTGAACTGCGGCAGGCCGATGGTCGCATCGGTGAGCAAGGGGGCCTCAGTCTTGGGAATGCTGTAGGTCGCTGCCGCCGGCGCCGTGGGGGTCGCCTCCAAGACCCTGATGGAAGGTTCCGGCAAGTAATACTCCACAGCGACAACGCCTTCGGTCACGCTGACGTCCGTGATGTAACTGGTGGTGGATTGCGATGTGTTGACGGCGAATTTCGTGCCGCGCACGCCCGCGGTGCAAGCCGGTGTGGCCACGTCAAAGTGCGTGCCGGGCGCGGCCTCTACGCGCACCGCACCAAAAGCCCCGAGCGGAATGCGGATGGCGCTGTAGATGCGGCCCTGGCCTTCATCAAACGAGGCCAGCACCACGACTTTCAGGCCAGCGTCAACCTCCACCTTCGTCCCGTCAGCGAAAACGAGCGTGCCGCCCTGGACCTCCGTGCCAATCTTCACGGGCTTGCCATTCCAGGTAACCGTCGCAGTCTGGCCCTGGACCGCCCGTCCCCCGCCGAACACCCCGACGGTGGTGTTATCCTCGCCGTGATTGGGACAGCCAAGGATAAAGCCAGTCGGGCAACTGGGGTTACGCGGGACGAAATACCGCGAGTAACTGTCGGTCGTTTCATGCGGCGTTGCCGGGCACACGAACACCGATTCGTCGTGGATGAACTCGGAAAGCGTCTCCGGTAGTGCCGGCTGCTGCGGCAGGGGGATATACCCATACTTGGCCTGATACATGAGGAGGCCCGAGGCAATCTGGCGCAGGTTAGAGACACATGCGAGGGCACGGGCCGTGCGCCGCGCACGCATGGTCACCGAGGAGATGAAGGCCGCAAGCATTGAAATCAGCACCAAGATGATACCGGCCTCAATGAGCGTGACTCCCCTCCACCGCCGAGTTTGTGAATTTGGCCACATGATACTCCCCTTGCCTGATACGGCACTGACGACGGGAACACACACCACGTCATTTGTCTCTTCGCAATCCCCGTGCCATACTGACCTCAGGCGAACGTTGCCCGCGACATATGTCAATATGCCACAAACAGTTATGCCTATTTTTTCTATTCCCGACGCCTTGATCACTCTAGCGGAGGCACTGAGGGCGCGGCAAAAAGACACATTTTTTGCCCGCGATGTGTTGCACAACGAAGCAAAGCTGCGATCTGGCTAAAAGGTGGGCCAAAAGTCAACAAGACAGGGAAGACGATGCATCAAAATAACCTCCCGCTGCGGCAGTGCGATGGCCGGATCTTCAGTTATTCAACGCACCTGCAAGATCTACTGGCTCAGCGCCTGATAAACAGCCTCGGCAATGACCAGATGGCCAGTAAGGTTGGGGTGAACCGGCTCTGGACAGAACATATCCGCTTCGTGATATTTGAGGAGACGCGCAAATATCTCGTGAGTGCGCACCAGAAGTGTTCCATACTTGCGGCTCATCCTGCGAACAATGCGCAGATAGGTGGGAATGAGTTTCAGAACCTGGTAACGGAACGAATTGGGCGAACGCTCAATGCTGATGTAAAAGGGCTCAATGAGGAGGATACGACACTTGGGCAAACTCGCCCGCGTGCGCGCCAAGATATCGTCGTAGGCGGTCTCGTAGATCGACGGCGTTACGGCATCGGGCGCGCCCCGCAAGAGTGAGTGCAGATCGTTTATGCCGATTTTGACCGCGAGCCAGTCGGGCCTGTGGCGCAGCACGTCGTCAGTCCAGCGCATCTGCAGGCCAGTGACACGGTCACCGCCAATACCCTTATTGATGACCGTGACACGCTTTTCCGGCTCACGGATGGCCAGCAGGTCGTGGAAAAGCTTCACATAACCATTACCCAGGGGCCGTTCAGCAGCGCGGCGGCCGCAGTCGGTGATGCTGTCGCCAATGAAAAGTATCGTCTCGCCAGACCTGATTCGCGTAGCCATCAGATACCTCCCTAACCTGTCCAAGTAATGCCACAGGAAGAAGTGAAAAATACCACTTTCCCGGCGATGAAACAAGGGTAAGAAAAGGAGCCAACCTTGGCTCCACTGGCGAGGCTACACCCGGAAGAACGCGGGGGCAAGTAAAGATGCTTGCCCCGTTCAGTGTGTCATGGCGTAGATAACGATGTCCAGGCCCAGTTTGAGGGCATCCTGCGGCTCATAGCAAAGCGCATAGGGCCGCGGCTGGCCATCCCACTGCGTCCCCAGCCCA
>Ga0272448_1002125_pt1 | contig 25429 bp, 5 predicted proteins | sample YNPCB0191_FD_202220 | JGI IMG/M metagenome (GOLD analysis project Ga0272448, IMG submission 202220) | Hot spring sediment microbial communities from Yellowstone National Park, WY, United States - YNP-CB-019-1 | ecosystem: Environmental > Aquatic > Thermal springs > Hot (42-90C) > Sediment... | reverse complement strand
AAATATAACCTCTTTTGAAATTTTTCCGCCGCCTGTCTTATTTACTACTTTTTCCAGTTCTCTGAATCTCTTTTCTGAAAGACAGGTGATTTGCCTTAGGGGGATACCATGTACCTTCCCTTTTCCACAGGTTTTATATTTTCTTCTTGACTTTTTATATTTTTATGGTATAATTATTCTGTAACCTTAAACGATTTAGGGAATGTACCTCAGGAATAAATCTTAAGTTAGAAGAGGGTAAAATGGCACCCACTATCAAAGAAGTGGCAAGGCTTGCCCGCGTTTCCACTGCCTCGGTTTCAATGGTAATAAACCAGAAATACAAGGGACAGATAAGTGAGGAAAAACGGATTCGTATCTTAGAGGCAGTCAAGAAACTTGGATATACCCCGCACAGATATGGAAGGGCCCTGAAACTACAGAAGAGCGAGATAATTGGCTACACCATTTCCCTTCCCTCTATGTATGTTTTTTCCGACCCGTATTTCCATGATACAATAATTACAATGGAAAAGAAATTAAAGGAATATGATTATTCACTTCTCTTTTTCACTCTAAGCCCGCAGGAAGGCAACAGCCACCTTCTTGAAATGAACGAGCAGGTATCCCTTCTTGATGGCCTTATTATTGAAGCCCCGCCTTTAAAAGACCCCCTTATTCTTGAACTTGAGAAAAAGAAAATTCCTGCTGTGTTAATAGGGAGGCATCCGGATGCTAAGAAAATCCCTTTTGTGGATGTGGACAATGTGGATGCTGGATACAGGGCAACAGAGCATCTGATTAAATCAGGGAAAAAGAATATCTGCTTTATAAGCGGGCCCCTTGTATTCAAAAATGCACTGGATAGATTAAAAGGATATAAGAATGCACTTGCCCGGTACGGGATTGTGGTAAATCCCGGAATGATTCGGGAAGGGGACTTAAGCATAGAAAGCGGTTATACTGCTATGGCAGAGATAATGAATCTGGATTTTCCTGATGGGCTTGTTGCAGGCAATGACCTGATGGCAATAGGTGCTATGAATTTCTTAAAGGAGAAAGGGTTTAAAATACCTGAGGAGATTGCAGTTGTTGGATTTAACAATACATCCCTTTCACAGCATTACGACCCACCTTTAACCACAGTGAATATTCCTGCCAGTGCGCTTGCAGAGAAGGCAGTGGAAATACTTATCGGGCTTCTGAATGGAAATGGCACAAACCCGGAACAGAGCAGTAAGGTACTGGATTCAGAACTGATGATAAGAGAATCAACAAATCTATCACTTACCCCATTTACGAGGGGGAAGTGAGAGGGGGCAAGATGATTAGATTGAGAGCAGTATTGATAGGGCTGGTGGCAGTTGCAGCACTTGGAATTGTAACTCCCTTCTGTGACCTGCTGTGGATTGGCAGTTTGATTGGAGCAACATATATGCCTGTGGGTGCAATATTTCTGTTTTTCTTTTTTGTGTTTATCTTAAACACTATCCTGAAGGCATTGAAGATTCCTTTCAGTTCTGCTGAACTGCTTCTCATTTATGCAATGATGGCTGTGGCAGCAGGTATTCCATCTTTTGGGTTCAGCGTGCATCTTATACCCATAATCACTGCTCCTTTTTATTATGCCACACCTACCAATAGATATGCTGAAATACTCCATCCCTTAATTCCAAAATGGACCGTTCCAAAAAATCCAGATACAATAAAATGGCTTTATGAGGGTCTTCCGCAGGGAACAGGTATCCCATACAGGGACTGGGTTGGTCCGCTTTTCTGGTGGACATTGCTTGCCCTCGCGATTTATTTGGTGATGTTTTGCCTTTCAATAATAGTGCGCAAGCAGTGGGTTGAGAATGAAAGGCTTGTGTTTCCACTTGCTCACCTTCCTGTAGATATGGTGAAGGAAGAAGGCTCCGGCTCTCCAGTTCCCCCGTTTTTCAAAAACAGATTGATGTGGATAGCATTTCTTATCCCTGTGATTGTGTATTCAATAAAGGCACTGCATTTCTATTTTCCCATTGTACCAGGTATCAATTTAGATTTCCGAATGGAGAAGTTCTTCACGGAAAAACCCTGGAATTCCCTCTCAGTTTTCTGGTTGAAAATCTATTTCTGTGTGTTGGGATTTATGTATCTCATTCCCACAACCCTTTCCTTCAGCATCTGGTTCTTTTATCTGCTTTTCCAGATGGAGACAGTTATAGGTGCTACCATGGGATTTCCTATGCCAGATTTTCCAGGGGCATTCATAAAGGCATTCCACTCCTATCAGGTTGCTGGTGGAATTATTGCACTTGCAGTACTTCTTTTCTGGGCGATGAGGCACGAATTGAAACAAATATTTGTGAGAGCCTGGAGCACAGCATCCAGCAATGAAGACAGAAAAGAGGCGCTTAACTTACGCCTGGCACTGCTTGGACTTGTGGGAGGTTTCCTCTTTATCTGTTTCTGGGCAATGACAGCAGGAGTGCGTTTCTGGGCGATTTTTGTCTGGGCACTTATATTCTTCTTTGTTGTGATTGTCACAACCAGGATTGTGGCTGAAGGTGGTGTTTTTTATATTCACCATGAGTTCTATCCCCTTGAATTGATAATGCCCTTTACAGGTAGTGCTGCTATGGGTACCTCCAGTATTCCAATGCTTGCAGCCTTCAACCAGATATTTGCAAGGGAATTCAGGGTTTCCCTGATGCCATTTTTCCTGAACAATATAAAAATAGCCGAGGTAGGAGGCGTGAACAAGAAAAAACTGTTCATTTCCATGTGGCTTGCAATTCTTGTGATACTTGTAGTTTCTTATGTTACAATCTTAAACCTTATGTATAAATTTGGGGGAGTAAATCTTCTGAACTGGTTTACAAATTACCTTCCCAATCAACTGGTTGCTGCTCGTGCAGCGCACTACATCTCTTCTCCTGTTTTACCCAACCTGAAAGACGCAATGACAATGGTTGCAGGTGCAGGGATTGTGACTTTCCTTTTCTGGATGACACGCATATTCCTCTGGTGGCCATTTCATCCGCTGGGTTACATAGTGGGAGGTGGATACGCAGGGCATCACCTGTGGTTTTCAACAATGCTGGGATGGCTGAGCAAGACACTGATTCTAAAACTGGGCGGAATAAAGGTTTATCAGAAACTTATGCCTTTATTTATGGGTTTAATATTGGGAGAATTTGTAATAATAGGTGCCTGGGTTATTGTGGATTTAATTACAGGAGCCAAGGGCAATTTCCTTATGTGGATTTAGGGGAAGGAGTTTCTTATGAAAAAAGCAGTATTGCTCGTTTTTGTATTTTTCCTGTGGCTTGATTTTTGCTATGCAGGAGAGAAGGGACTGATCGCTTACTGGAATTTTGACAGGGAAGGGGATGAAGCTGAGGATGTTTCAGGAAACGGTTTTAATGGCACAATAAACAACTGTGAATTTGAAAAGGGAATTATTGGAAAGGCACTTAAGTTTAATGGCACAGGTTCTTATGTGGAGGTTCAGCACGATGAAAAACTTATGCCAGAGAAGTTTACAATTTCGGCCTGGATAAAACCTGTTTCCTTTGAAGCACAGGACAGGGGACCCATAATTGTTTCAAAATATGGTCCGCCAGCATATAATGGATACCTGCTTCTTCTGGAAGGAACAACCGGAAAGCCAGCATTGCACACTGCTGACAATCAGGATATGAAGGGCGATAGGTACAGGGCAATTGCTCCAAAGCCAATTTCCACAAACGAATGGCATTTTATTGCAGGTACCTTTGATGGCTCAAAATTGTGTATTTATGTAGACGGAGTTCTGAAGGCTTCAGCACAGGGCTCCTTTGACATAGATGAGAATGGAGTCCTTGTAATAGGTGCACAGTCCTGGAATAAAGAACTGGGTCTTTTTACAGGGCTTATTGATGAGGTAAAGATATACGACAGGGCACTTTCTGAAAAAGAAATCGGAGAGCAGTATAATGCAGTAGTCGGGGGCGGTGGAAAACAGGTACAGGCAAAAACAGAAGAAAAGAAAAAAGAGGAAAAGAAAGAGGTTGTAAAGGGAGAACCTCCCAGGATTGCAAAAGAAACAGGACTGGTTGCGTACTGGAGCTTTGATGAGGGCTCTGGTGATACAGTAAAGGATTCTTCGGGAAACGACAATGACGGCACTCTTGTAAATGGACCTGTGTGGATAAAGGGAATAAAAGGAAATGCACTCTCATTTGAAGGGACAGATGACTGTGTGGAAATTCCACACTCTGATAGTCTGGATTTAGGAGCAGAGGGACAGAGCTATTCAATTGAGTTCTGGATTAAGTGCACAAAGGCAAACTTTGAGAAATATCCTGATGCACACTTTTTTACAAAAGAGACATTTCCATATCCCTTTACAATAACACAGTACAAAGATGGTAAGATTGATTTCAGGATATACGATGGCTCTTCCAACCCCTCAGTTTGTTCAAAGGGAAGTATTATGGATGGGAAATGGCATTTTGTAGTTTGTATGAGGGATGGGAAGAATAAAAAATTGATGATGTACATTGATGGACTACTCAATATAAAGGGAGCGGATCGCACAGCAGGAAATGTAAATAACCAGGGCTCCATAAAGATAGGAAGGAGTATGGGAGATGATTTCAGCGGTGCTATTGATGAGGCAAAGATATATAACAGGCTTCTCACAGAGGATGAGATAAGGGCTCATTACGAGGCCTTAGGAGGAAAACTTCCGGAAAAGAAAGCAGAGGTGAGTATGGGTGTAAAAAGGGCAGAGGGAATACCTGTGACAAGAAAGAGATTGATGGAATGGAAGCCAGTGATGGATGCCTCAGGAAAGCCAGAAGCAGTGAGAGAAGGGGAAACAATTAAGCTACGCAATAACTGGATGGAGCTGGTGATTTCAGACCAGACAGGAGAAATTACTTCCATTGCAGTAAAAGGGAAAAATGTTCTGGATAGACCTGCAGGAGTTATTATTAGAGATGTGAATGCCGGAAAAGAGTTTTCTATGAAAGACGGTAGTATGAGCAACTTTCAGCTAAAGACTGATATGCAGGGTTGTGCAGGGGTAAGTTTTAAAAAGAGTTTTAAGGACTACACCCTTATAGTTAGATACACAATTGATAACCAGGCGCTCTGCTGGGATATAGAGCTGAGCACAGAACTTTCAGCAAGAGAGGTAAATATTGATTTTTCATTACCGCTTCTTTCAAAGATGGAGAAGGCATGGTGGACATCTGACAACGCTCCTTTTGAACTTGCAGCCCTGCCAGTTCAGAAGATTATATACAGGCAGAATGTAGTAATTCCTGGTATAAGTGTTTACAATTCAAGCCAGGATTTTGGATTTACATTTGCAGGTCCGTTTGACCTTCCAAAGCCAGGACTTTCTTTCGCTTTCTATATAAACAAGGAAGGCAGGCCCCTTGTGGTTTCAAATTTTTACCTGCATACTGCTAAGAATGAACCAGCAAGGCAGGCTTTATACATAGTGCCGCATGAGGGAGACTGGAGGCCTGGACTTGCATGGATGCTGAAGACATACCCTTCATATTTCTATCCGGTTGCAAAGCACACAATTGATGGAGAGGGATGGTATGGAATGGGCGATCCGGGAAACAAGGAGTCAGAGATAAAGAAAATGGCAAGCCAGAATGTAGCCTGGCAGGAATTCCACGGACACTTCCCGTTTTATGGACTTTATGTTCCCGACATAGAAGAGTGGGCAATAGTCATGGACCAGGATAAGATAGGACTGGATGTATGGGAAAAGCAGGTACCCACCGAAGGTGTGTTGGCACAGACACGAAAGAACAGTTATAAAAATACCAGGGAGCTGATTGACCTCTGGCATAAATACAACATTCAGGTTTATCTCTATTTTCAGTCATTTGAAGCCTGGAACCCTTATGCAGAAAAATACTTTCCTGATGACATAGCAAGGGATGCCTCTGGAGCTCCACACGGGGCCTGGTATTATTGCCGGCTTATGAACCCTGACCCTGCATTTCCCTGGGGAAAGCACATTGCAGCTCAGATAAAGAAACTGACAGAGGTTTATCCAAAAGTTGATGGTATATTCTATGACAGGGATGACTACTGCAACTATGACTTTTCCCATGACGATGGAGTGACAAGGATGGAGGACAATCCCTGCTATATGCTTGGTTTTGCACAGGAGCAGATAAACAAAATAATTGCAGATACCCTGCATCCTCTTGGAATGGGAATCTGGACAAATGGTCCAACAAGTATAGAGGTCTGCAGGGAGATAGATGGAATAATGTCAGAAGCAGTTGGTCAGGCACCATACCTTCAGTACCTGGGAATTGTGCGCCCGCTCATATTACTCCCTTATGACAGGAGCCCCGAGCAGACAGAAGAAAAATTAAGGCTTGCCCTCTGGACAGGCCATTTTCCATCCATTACATACGGAGGCGGGAAGAGCAGGAAGATTGAGGATAAGTACAGGCCACTTTTTTCTCTCCTGAAAAACAAAAAATGGGTACTCTATCCCCATGCACTCACCCTGCCAGAAGGATTTAAAGGAAATATATATCAGTCTCCAGCAGGCGACTATCTTATTGCGGTTGTAAATCCACAGAAATCCCAGATTACTTCCGGTGTATTCAGCAGGGATATACCTGTAAAGGTCAGGGTTCCGGATGCAAAAGAAATTAAATTCTGCTACCTTATTTCTGCAGACTGCATGGGAGTGAATAAGATTGATTTTTCAAGCAGAGGTGAAATAATTGATATTTCTCTTCCATATCATCTTGTTTCCTCCCTTGTGGTGCTATCAAAAAAGCCAAAGTTTGAAATTGCAAGGACAAGCCTGCCTGTTTTTACAAAAGGGGAGAAGAACAGGCTTCTACTGAATCTGCAGAATATGACAGATTCAAAAAAAAGTTATAATCTTTTAGTTTCGCTTCCCTGGCAGGAGAAGGCAGAGAGTGTAGTGCTTGCCTGTGGAGAGTCAAAGGCTATGTCTGTGGAGATATTTATTCCAGAAGAGCAGGAAAAAGGAGAGATTGAGTTTAAGGTGAGTCTGGATGGAAAAGAAGAAAGAATGAATGCCAGGATAGTGGAAGCAATTCAGATTGAGGTTCCAAAGATTTTTGTGAAATCTCCTGCAGGAGAGGACATTCCTGTAAGGATAGTCAATAATACAGAAAGAGAATTAAGAATGAAGTTAAAAGGAGAGATGGATGATGGAGGCAGGGTAAAAATTCTTCCAGGATTGAGCCTGGAGCCGTTTGAGGAAAAAGAATTTGTGGTGAATGTGGCACCTGCAAAGGAAAAGGCTGTGCTGAAGATATCCTGTGAGATTGCCCGAACTGATTCTCCTGGAGAGAGCAGAAGTATAGAGGCATCATTCCCTGTAGAGAGTGCAATGCTTTTCTCCGGAAGCGATCTGTTTAACGACAATTTCAGCTCAGGAAATATGGATAAATGGAATGTAATTCAGGGAGATTGGGAAGTGAAAGATGGGGCTGCAAGAGGAAGCGGGGGCGGACACTTTGCAATTGCAGGAGACTCCTCCTGGCAGGATTATGCACTCCAGGTTACAACAAAGATTGAAGGGAGTGAAAATCCAAATATCACCTGGCTGAAGTCCTATGTGTTTTTCAGGGTTCAGGATTCAACCAATTTCTACAGGTTCGGGATTCACGGGGACGGGAACATAATTGACCTGTACAAATGTGAAAATAATAACTGGATTTCACTGGGGACTTATCCCTTTACCCCTGAAAAAAACAGATGGTATACCTTCAAGGTAGAAGTCAAGGGGAAAAACATTAAGGGATATATAGATGGAAAACTTGCAATAAAAGCAAAGGATGAAGCCTTTACCAGTGGAGGGATAGGTATAGGAGTGCTTGAAGATGCAATGGTGACATATTATAAGGATGTCATTGTTAAAAAACTTGATTGAAAGGGGAGTTCATGAAAAGAATCTATTTGAAAATAGACCTGACCCTGATTTTGTTGTTCGCTGCATACTCCTGCTCTGCTGGAAGTCTTCCCTGGAAACAGTCCGGCAGTGATTTTTCCACAGGGGTTCTGGATGGAACAAGTGCATCGCCAGAGGGAGTGACGCTTTCAAAAAATCTTGTCAAAAATTCATCTTTTGAAAACAATTCTGGATGGACTGTTCCTTCAGGCGGGGTGTGGGATTCCACAGTAAAACACTCAGGTTCATACAGTGGGAAAACAGAGAATAGCCAGCAACAGGATTGGAATAACTGGGAGCAGATCATTGACGTAATACCAGGGCACAGCTATTCTGCCTCCTGCTGGATTAAGACCGGGCAGCTTGCAAATGGTGCAGGAGTAGCTTTCTTTTTCCATCATCTGGATTCAGGGAACACCATAATAAGCCAGAGCTGGAGCCCTTATATCTATGCAAGCAATCAGGACTGGACCAGGTACACAATCTCCTTTGCTGTGGCATCCAACATTGTGCGGGTTCGCCTGGGCTGTTCTGTTTATCAGCCTTCAGGCAAAGGTTCCACAGCCTGGTTCGATGATGTATACCTTGAAGATATCACCCAGAATGTTTATGTTTCAGAAGGGACCTTTGAATCAACTATTTTTGACTGCGGAAATAAGACTACCTATGGAAGAATCTTCTGGAAAGCAGATATACCTTCAGGATGCACTATTACATTCAATACCAGGACATCCCCTGACGGCTCAACATGGAGTGCCTGGTCTGATACCTATACAACAAGCGGTTCATTGATAAAAAGTTTACCCCAGAGGTATATTCAGTACAGGGCAAACTTTTACACAACGGATTCTTCCAGGACCCCGCTCCTCAAGGAAGTCAGCATAACATCACCTTTAGCCGGAATTACTGTAAGGCCGTCTTATAATATAAAAAATGGAGATGCCCTTTCTTTTGATATAAATTTCAATGAGACAATGGACCAGACCTCAAAATGTACGATAACTATTGTTCCTGAAGTTGGCACTAACACGCAGAGCATTTCCACAGGTACCTGGTCAGGCAATACCTTCATTTCCAATCCAGTGAATTTCGTCTCACTTGTGAATGGGTTTGCTTCAGTACAAATCAGGGGTGCAAAAATTCAGGGAGGGAATGAAGTTTTTGCTACCATGCCAGGCATTCTGTTGATTGACAATGACAGCATCGGTCCCGGGGATAAGATTGAATTCTTTCCGAACCCATTTTCTCCAAACGGAGATGGAAGGGCAGATGAGGCAAGGCTTATGTTTACAATTTCTCAGCCCGCAAACCTGACAGCGAGGATTTATAATCTGAAGGGAACTCTTGTAAGGACACTTGTTGAAAATGAAGAAAAATATGGCAATGTTTCCCTGACCTGGGATGGAAAAGATGAAAAAGGGGAAATGTGTCCTGTGGGGCTTTACATATTTCAGGTGAAAACAGGCAACACTGTTAAAACCGGCACAGTGGTTCTTACAAAATAATACATTTTACCAATCAGGCTGAGTTTCTGGATTATATAAATGGAAATGGAGGGCAAAAATGAGAAGAGCATGGAAGAGGGTCTGGAGCGTGGTTCTGGTTCTGGGATGCACTTTTTATGCTGGAGCCTGCTTTTCAGCAGAGAAGGGGCTTGTAGGATGGTGGAGGTTTGACGAAGGAAGTGGAGAGGTTGCAAAGGATTCTTCAGGAAACGGCAATGATGGAGAGATAACCAATTGCCAGTGGGTTGCAGGAAAAATCGGCAAGGCGCTGAAGTTTAATGGAGAAGATGCCTTTGTGGAGGTTTCACACAGCGAAGTTCTGGTTCCTGATGAATTCACGATTGAGGCATGGATAAATCCCGCAGGGCTTACTCCTGCAAGCACTGACCCAAAAATCCTTGACCGCGGACCCATGATTCTTTCAAAATATGGTGGAAACTGGAAGGGCTATATACTGCTGTTAGAAGGTAGGTCAGGCAAACCCAGCATTCATATTGATACTCCTGAGAATGAAATTGCAGCTGTGGCAAAAGAACCTGTGAAGGTTGGAACCTGGTACCACATTGCTGGCACTTATGATGGAAAGAAAGCAAGCATTTATGTCAACGGAGTACTGCAGAACAGTGCTGAGGCAGAGATTACACATGATGAAGGAATCTCTCTTTTTATAGGAAAGGCAAGCTGGTTTGATGGTGGATATTTTCAGGGCACTATTGATGAGGTGAAGATATATAATCGTGTACTTTCTGCTGATGAGATAAAAGCACACGCTCAAGCCAAATAAACAACAATAAAAAAGATAAAAAATGAACCTGTCCCGTTTATTTCAAAAGATATCTGGCATAGTTCTAATTGCGCTCCTGTTTTTTGCAGGCTATGCACATTCCCAGACAGTGCAGGACCAGGGCACACAGTACAGGATATGGAACTCCAGCATTGAGGTAATTGTGTCAAAGCCAGTGGGCTGGATTACATCCATAAAGACAAAGGGAAGAGAGACACTGACTGGAAATGCAGGGGTTACCCTTTATATTCCTTCCGGCAGTTATACGCGCATACCCAGCGATGCCACCATTCTCAATACCCAGATTCTTGACTATTCTGATTCAGATGTTCTTGTGCAGTATAAGAGATATACAACAGGTACCCAGTATGTCTATTCCACTGAGAGGATGATAATAGATGCCACTTCCTTCAGGTGGGAGGTTTCCTGCACCACAACACTTTCAACAAGGGAAATAAGGGTCAATTTTGTATTTCCCGGAGTGCTTTCCAGTATGCAGTATATACACTATGCAGGTTCAGATATGCCCAAAGTTCCAGGCAATGTTCCTTCATCTGTTACATACCGTTCAATGGCTATTTTACCCTGGGTTTCCCTTTACAGTCTTTCAAACAATGACGGCTTGAGTTTTGTGGCACCCTTTGAGCTCAAAAAGCCGGGTCTTGATTTCAAATTCTCCACTACAAGTGAGACCATATCCAACTATTATCTGCGGATGAGCAGTAGTATAAAGGCACAGGCAGCAGTTTATATTATTGCGCATGATGGATGTTTCAGGCCAGGGCTTGCATGGATGCTCAATAAATATCCTGAGTATTTCATTCCTTCTGGAACAAGGGTCTGGCAGGATGAAGGATGGTATGCAATGGGCAATCCTTATGTACCACAGGTTACAAAGCAGCAGTTGAAAGAAGATAGTGTTACCTGGGAAGAGATGCACGGGCATTTCCCATTCTACGGGCTCTATGCACCTTCAGAATCCAGCCCTGACCAGGACCCCTGGAAGGTAATCATAGACAGGGACGATATGAGCATTGACCAGTGGGAAGCTTCTGTTCCTGTGACAAGCGGAGACTCCAATTCTTATGCGCATATGCAGGCAGAAATTGACAGTTGGAATACCTATTCCATTGCCTCATATGTTTATTACCAGACCCCTGAATGCTGGTACCAGTATGCAAGGAAATATTATCCTTCATCTGTTGCAAAGGATTCAGCGGGAAATAGCATTCCTGCCTGGACACTTTGCTGGCTTATGAACGCTGACACAGAAGCAACAGGAGGAAGTGGCTGGGGAGCTCATATGACCCAGCAGATACAGAAGCTTGTGCAGAAATATCCCAGTATGGCTGGCATATTCTATGACAGGGATGATTACTGGAACTATGACTACGCGCACGACGATGGCGTTTCAATGAATTCTACAACTCCAATGTATATGATCGGGTTTGCACAGGAGAAGATAAACAGGACAGTTGAGCAGATAATACATGCAAACAATATGGCAATCTGGGCAAATGGGCCCACAAGTATTGAGGTATGCAGGGGAATGGATGGCATAATGGCTGAGGCAATAAGTCTTGCCCAGAATTTGCAGTATACAGGAATTGCTCGCCCCCTGATTCTTTTGCCCTATGACAGAGGTCCCACAGCCACAGAGTTGAAATTGAAGGTAGCTCTTGTATACGGTTATTTTCCTTCTGTCACATATGGTGGGCAGAGTTGCAAGGACCTTGAAAATAAATACAAGCCTGTTTTTGCTCTCCTGAAAAACAAGAAATGGTCCCTCTATCCAAACTGCCTTACCATTCCTTCAGGCCTGGCTGGAAATGTTTTCTATTCTCCTCAGGGCGAAACCCTTGTTGCTATAGTAAATATGAATAAAACACAGGTCTCCCCTGCAAGTGCTTTTACCTATAACATCCCTGTGGTAGTCAGGGGCATAGACCCTTCTGTATTAAAATACTGTTATCTCCTTTCAGGGGATTACAGGGGAGTAAATAAACTGGATTTCTCTTCTTCAGGAAACCAGGTAAATCTGACAATTCCAGCGCAACTTGCTTCTTCTCTTTTATATTTTGCAAAGACCAAAAAATATGAACTCACAAGGGTCTCAACCCCTGTTTTAACACGCGGTGCAAATAACCTTTTTGCACTGAACATAGATAATATAGAGACTTCTGCAAAGACCTACAACATTACGATTTCCACTCCCTGGGGCTCAAAACAGCAGAGTTTCAGCCTCAACCCGGATGAATCCAAGATTATTACAATGGAATTATATGTGCCTTTCACTGCTACTGAGCAGGAGACAGATATATATGTGACTGTAAATGGAACACAGAATCTCTTTACCAGCTGGGTTGTGGGCGGGCAATACCAGGGCGGAACAGCCACCGGGTTTCCCCAGAACATATATTTTTATGATACATTTTCCTTCTATAATGAAGAGAAGTGGTCCTATATACCCACTTCTACTTCCTACTGGCATTCTGTTTCCTCCGGTATTCTTACAATGAGAACCACTGCCAATCAAGGAGGAGGGGGCATTATTACCAATGTGACATTCTCTCCTTATGTGCAGGTAGAAGCGCGTCTGAGATTTGATGCTTACTCAGGAAACTGGCAGTATCTGACATTATCCGGGGCAGGTGAAATAACAATTCGCCAGGAAGGAACAAGTGGATATTATGGAATAAGCACAGCAGATGGACTGAGTTTTAACAGTATTTACCTGCAGGCATATGATAGCTCGCCTACCTGGCGCACTTTTAAAATAAAGTGGTATCCGTATAAAATAGAATACTATATTGACAATGTGTTAAGAGGAACTCAGACAAACATCAACTATATTCCGCAGGTAGGAGGTATGTCAGTAATGCTCAGGGTGTATAGCTTTGATGGAGATACCTCAACCCTTCAAGCAGATACAATTACAGTTTCTCCTATTCCAAAATATAGTTTTCGTTTCTATACCCCTCCCAGGAGTACTATCGCAGGCACTGCGTCTGAGTCCATTGGAATTGAGCTTGTTACAGACACAGGGGTGCGCGTCACCTCCTTCAATGGAACCTGTGCACTGTTCACTTCTTCTCCAACAGGGCAATTCTCAGCACTTCAGTCAGGTGGAAACTGGAACTCAGGTCCTGTTGTAATAAAGTTCACAAATGGAGAAACAAGGATTTATTACAGGGATACAAGAGTTGGCTCACCAACCCTCACAGCAGTAAGTGATAGCATAGCAATTTCTGATACCTGGCAACTCCAGTCCATTACCCCTGATGTCTATACAACCACCACTTCCTACATAGTGGCATCCAGTTCATCCATTCCAAATGATGGAGTAACTCCGTGCAATATAACTATTTTTGTGACTGACAAATACCGCCAGCCAGTTTCAGGAAGGACAGCTACACTTTATACCACAAACCTGCCAGGAGATGATACAATTACCTATCCATATGGCCAGGTTTCTGATGCCTGGGGCAGGTGCCAGGCAAAGCTTGTTTCTACAAAATATGGCCTGGATACTCCCACTGCTTTTGTACTTGGTGGCTCAGACACAATTACAAATATCTATTTCCAGGACGAAAGGCAGTGCATCTGGCCATTTGACGAAGGACAGGGCAGCATCTCAGAGGACATCTCAGGAAACGACAATACTGTGAGATTGTTAAAAGGAATGGGCTGGAGACTCGGAAAGTACGGCTATGCCTTAGATTCTGATGGAACAGATGATTATGCAGAGGTCTATCACTCTTCAACAGTTAACTTCACAGACAGCATCACTGTGGAAGCCTGGGTATATCCTGAGAGTGCAGCAAAGTTATACAACAGGATTGTAAATAAGGGCTGGCCCAATGAAGGTTCATATCTGCTGATGATTTACAATAACCAGGCAAGTTTTGGGCTTGTACTGGATGGTGCACAGCGGAATGCTACAGGCGGAACAATAAACAATAATCAGTGGTATCATATAGCAGGAACTTATAATGGAAATACAATAGCACTTTATATAAATGGAAACCTGGTTGCAACAACAAATTATGCAAAGAGTTTTGGAAATAACTCAAACATAATAATAAGTGGTTCTTCTCCAGGAGAATGCTTTGATGGTATTATTGATGAACTGCACATTTACAACAGGGCATATAGTGCAGATGAAATAAGGGTTCTCTATGAAGGAAGGGCAAGGCCCATAAATATCTATCGTTCCTACAGACTGAAATTTTTAACTCCACCCCGGACAGTTTCAGCAGGAACAGTTTCAAATTCAATCTCAGTGGTTGTGACAACTGACACAGGGGTGGTTGCAACCTGGTATAATACTCCCTGCATATTTTCTTCTTCCTCTCCAACAGGAAGGTTTGCTACAAGCTCCACTTCTAATACCTGGACCCCAACAATAACAGTAAATTTTGTAAACGGAGAGACAAGGGTTTATTACAGGGATATAAAATCAGCAACCTACACAATCACTGCCTCCTCTGGTTCCCAGCCGATATGGAATGAGCAGAGTATATATGTGAGACCAAATGTTGTTTCAAATACCTGCTCTTATATAAAATCCAGCAATTATACTGCTTTAGCAAATGGTATTACGCCCTGTACACTTGTAGTTGTGGTTGAAGACTGCTACAGGAATAGAAGAGCAGGTGATACAGTAGCCATATATACAACCAATGGCGCAGCCTGGGACACCATTACATATCCAAACGGACAGCTGACAGATAACAACGGGCAGTGTATTGCACTCCTGTTCTCAACCAGGGCAGGACAGGATACTGTCACTGCAAAGGTCTCAGGAGACCCAAATACAATTACAAACATTCACTTCAGGGACATAGAACCCGGAATGTGGAATTTTGAAGAGAATTCAGGTTCCCAGGCATTTGATGTTCTGGACTGGAACAACATCGCCACCTTTTACAATGGCCTTACCTGGTCTGACACAGGAAGATGCGGATATGGAATTTACTCTGATGGCATAAACGACTATGGAATTATTCCTCACTCTGCAAGTTTAAACAACACAAAGGCAATAACTGTTGAGGCATGGGTCTACCCAAAGGATGCAGCAAAGAACTATAACAGGATTCTGCACAAGGGATGGACATCTCAGGGCTCCTGGCTATTGATGGTCTATTCTAACAGGGCAATGTTTGGAATTTATAACTGGGCAAATGGCACTCCAACGCAGTACAATGCTATAAGCGGGGCAGGAAGTATCCAGAATAACCAGTGGTATCATCTTGTGGGAACCTATGATGGACAAACAGTCAGAATTTACAGGAATGGCTCGCTTGCTGCAAGCACAAATTTTAACACTCCAAGTTTTGGAAACCAGGAGGATATTACAATCTCTGGAGATCTGAGCGATGCATGCTTCAATGGATACATAGATGAAGTGCGTATATACAATCGCGTTCTCTCAGCAGCAGAGATTGCTGCACGATACTACTCCAGCTCCATTCCCATAAACTTTATATCTTCTGCTTCAACACTTAAGATTGTAACCCCGCCGCGCACAACAACTGCAGGTAGTGCTTCTGAATCTATATGCGTGCAGGCCTTTCTTCCGGGTGGGGCAAAGGATACAAATTACTATGGAGACTGCATATTTACTTCTTCTTCTGAGCTGGGTATGTTTGCAGACACAAAAACTGCTACAAACTGGAGTCCACATTCCATAACCCTGCATATGGTTGCAGGAGAAACATATGTATATTATAAGGATACAAAAGCAGGTTCTCCTGTAATTACTGTTTCCAGCACAGTGCTGGAAACAAGCCAGATACAATCTATAATTCCTGGTTCTTTTTCAGAGACTTCTTCTTACATGCTTGCAAGAAATTCCAGCCTGCCTGCTGACGGTACAACGGCAACAACCATTACAGTTGTTGTGGCTGACTGCTACCGCAATCCCCTTAAAGGAAATACTGTGACACTCAAAACTACAAATCCTGGTGGCTATGACACAATTACCTATCCGAAAGGACAGATAACTGATACAAATGGATACTGCACTGCTGTATTAGTTTCTTCATATGCAGGCAGGGATACTCCTCAGGCAGTTGTTTCGGGCTTTCCTTCAAATACAATTACGAATATATACTTCCAGGACAGGGAAGTGGGAATCTGGAATTTTGAAGAGTGTACAGGAACAATTGCATATGATGTTTCAGGCAGGAGCAATGCAGGTACCATTACAAATGCTCCACGATGGATACCTGGAGCACAGGGCCATGGCTTGAGTTTTGAAGGTGTGGATGACTTTGTGGAGATTCCATGGTCTCCGAGCCTGGACATAGGAAAGGTCGGACAGAGCTATTCAATAGAATTCTGGTATAGATGTTCAACATTTCCAACTCCTGATGCCCATTTCTTTGACAAGATGTATCAAACCTATCCAGGGCAGATGGTTCAGCAGGGAGATGGAAAGATTCAATTCAGACTCTGGGATGGTTCAAACAACCCGCGTGTTCAGTCCACAAACAATCTTAGTGATGGAAACTGGCATCATATTGTGGGTGTGAGGGATGCTGCTAATGACAGGATTGTCTTATATGTGGATGGCAATTTTGATGGTGAAGCAAATGACTCCACAATAGGAGACATAAGCAATACATTTCCCCTGAAGATAGGAAGGGGACCTGGAGACGATTTCAATGGAGCAATAGATGAAGTGCGTATCTGTACATATTGCCTCAGCGCTTCTGAAGTAAAAGCAAGGTATGAAAAAAGAGGTTTTCCTGTTAATTTCACCGGCATAAAACTTAAATTTACCTCTTTTCCAGGCACTGTTCAGCAGGGAACTCCTTCAACAGCGATAAGCGTGGAAGTTCAGGGAAGAAGCGGCGGAAGGGATGTTTCCTTCAATGATACTGTATCCCTTTTCTCCAGTTCTCCAGGAGGCAGGTTCTCTCTCAACAGCGCACCCTGGTCTGATATTACATTTATTCAACTTTCTTCAGGAGCAGGTACCTTCTATTACAAGGATACCTCAGTTGGCACCCCCACAATTACTGTTTCAAGAACCGGTCTTTCTGCTGATACCCAGCAAATTGTAGTTACTCCTGGACCACCTCCATACCCTGGAAAAGCAATAAAAACAGTAGAATTCTTTGTTGACCAGGCAGCCACTGACAGGAATGGAGGAGAAACTTATTATTCTGCGCCTTTTTACATTTATATTCCTGAATCAGGTTTCCAGTTGCGCACCGCATATATAGAAGTTACATTCCAGTGCACCAATGTGAGTATTCCAGCAGGAACAGGGATAGGAGTAAATGGTGCAAATACACAGACATTCGGTGCGCTTATAGCAAATTCTGGAGAAGACCTGAACTACTGCCTGCGATACAACGCAACCCAGGCATTTTCTGGAATGTCAGGTTCGGGCACAAACAATGGTCCATATACTGTAGGGGTTGGTGTGCCACTAGCAAAGCGCTTTAATGAGAGTGTAAAACTCTATTTGACATATGAGTATGATGAAGCTTCTTATGAACAGCTGAAGACCGTTAGGTATTTTGTGGGTTCCAGGAATACTGCTCTTGCAGCAGACAATACCCAGACCTTCACACATACTCCATACATTCCTGAGGCAACCTACAATATAAGAAGTGCCTGGTATGAAATAAGGGGAAGATATTCTCCTCCACTTGCAGGCGATGACCTTGTTTCCAACATAAGCCTGAATAATGGAAGTTTCCAGAACAATGTAAAACTGGTTGAAGGAGGAAATATCACCAACGACGAATTCCTCTATCTTTACAGACCTTCAACAAACCCTAACATAGGTTCTACAAATGACCTGAAGTTCTATATCTCCGCCACCAGTGGTTCTGTATACTGTTTAAGCGCAGAACTTGTAATAACCTATAGCTTTGACTATGCCTCCTCCACAAACCTGAGCCAGACAATCAGGAGGTATCTCGGGCAAACAGATGTTGTTTCTACTGCAGCAGAAGCACCTGTTGTTTATTCCCGGACAATATACTTTCCTGAAAATCCATCTTCTCCTGCTATAAGGTCTATATATGCAAAGGTCTATACCTCTAACTCTACAACCTTAGACTTAAACCTTTCTCAGAATGGACAGAACACAACTGCATTTGCACTGGAAGGAACTTCTGTAGCAGAAGGAGCCACAATACTCTATGACCTGACCCCGCAGTATGGCTCTGCAAATGATGGCACAATTGTAAATGTTGGTGCGTACTGGTCTGCAGCAGGAGGGGGAAGCAGGAGCGCAGAACTTATTTATACCTATGAATATCCAAAGAACCCACAATCTTCACAGAAAACTGTTTGGTATGGGGCAATAGCAGGATTTGCGATACAGGATTCAACTACATTTGCCGGAACCAGAACACTGCAGACAAGTGTTTTTCTTCCTGATACAAACCTCGGTTCAATAATCTGTGCCTGCATATATGGAAAGATGGGCACCTCAGCAGTTGCAAACAACAGGTTTAAGATAGGCGTCCCTGCAAATGCAGATTACATTACAACTGCCAATGATGGAGAGGCGCTTTATGCAGAAAGGATTTATGATGCAACTGGCAAGATAACGGGGGAAGGACAGTATAATATCTCCACAAATATAACCACTACTGCTGATGGAAATCAGGCACATATGATGAGTGTGGTAAGCTATCTCACCTACAGGATAAATTCAGGTGCAGCATCACAGATAGTAATAACAAGTCCTGAAAGGACAACAAATGTTGAATTGCCTTCTGACTTAATTTCAGTTGAAGTTCAAAATAATTATGGAGAAAAGAAAACAGATTTCAACAATACTGTAACTCTTTTAACTTCTTCTCCGACAGGAAAGTTTTCAATAAGTTCTACAACCTGGAAGGATACAACAAATATTTTCCTTTCTCAGGGAGCAGGGGTATTCTATTATAAAGATAGCACCCAGGGCACATATACGATTACTGTATCCAGACAGGGGCTCAGGCCAGATACCCAGACAATCAGGGTTGTGCTTCCCTCTGTTTCAGAAGCCGCTTCTTATTTAAGGGCAAACACTATTGCAATACTTGCAAATGGAATAGCAACCTGTACAATAAGTGTGTATGTTCTGGATGCAAACGGAAATGCTGTTGTTGGAAAACAGGTGACAGTGCAGACCATAAGGGGTCCGACAGTTGACACTGTGACAATGATAAATAGCATTACAAATGTAAACGGACAGGCAACAGGTACAATAAGGACAAATACTCCGGGTGGAGACACCATTACAGCTCTGGTGGAAGGAAATACAATTACCGAAAATCTCCTGGTAAATCCTTCTTTTGAAAAAGGTACTACCTGGCCTGACAACTGGACAAGAAACCAGCTTGACTCAAATTATTTATGGGATTCCACAAACTCCCATTCGGGACAGAAGAGCGCAAAAGTCCACAACACCCAGGCAACAACCACCTGGACAAACTGGGAGCTGATTGTGGATGTGGCTCCAAATTCTATATACAATTTCTCCGGATGGCTAAAGACTGGATTTATTGCAAGCGGTGCATATGCTGCATTCTTCATACACCATCTGGACGCAGGTATGACAATTATTTCCCAGGACTGGACAACCTATGTTAGCTCAAGCGACCAGGACTGGACACAATATTTCCTCTATCCACAGACAGAATCCAGTTGTGTAAAGTTCAGGATTGGATGTTCTGTGTATCAGGGCACAAATGTTGGTTCAAATGCCTGGTTTGACGAACTGAGGTTAAAAAGAGTTCCAACCGTCCATTTTGTAGGTGCTTCAAAGATTGCTTTTATAACCCCACCACGAACAATAACAGTAGACACTCCCTCTGACTCCATATGCGTCCAGGCACAATGGGAAGATGGAACAAGGGCAAATGAATACAATGAAATGTGCAGTTTTTCTTCATCTTCTCCATATGGAAAGTTTGCCGCAAGCCAGAATGCAACAAACTGGACTTCTACAATAAACCTGAAGATGGTAAATGGCGAGACTTATGTGTATTACAAGGATATAAGGTCAGGCTCTCCTGTAATTACTGTATCCAGCGGCATGCTTCCAAATACAAGCCAGATACAGACCGTAATACCCGGTGCATTTTCTGAGACTGCTTCCTTCATACTTTTAAAGCCAAGGCTTGTTCCTGCTGATGGCATTGCTTCCTGCACAATAGTAGTGACAGTTACAGATAAATACCGCAACCCGATTCCAGGAAAGACGGTCATTATAAGTTCAAGCAGGGGTTCTGGAATTGATACAATCACGCAGCCTTCAAGCCTGACAGACACAGCAGGACAGGCTACAGGAAAGATTGTTTCAACCCAGATAGGCGACAATACAATAACTGCAAGAATTTCAGATTCAAATACAAAGATAATCAGGCTTACATTCTATGAAACACTTCCTGATGTATTCTGGGATTTTGATGAAGGCACAGGCACATATTTCTCAGCACTTACAAATGACATAGGAACAATGTATGGCACAAATTACTGGGCTACTGGCAGGTATGGCACCTCCCTTTACTCTGATACCACTACTTACGGTTTGGTTCCACACTCTTCAAGGATAGACCTCGGGAAAATAGGACAGAGCTATAGTATTGAAATGTGGTTCTACAGCACTACTCCGCCGGCTTCCGGAGATGGGCACTTCTTCTCAAAATGGTCATTTCCATATCCATTTACAGTGACATATTTCTCGACCGGACAGGTGAACGCAAGGGTATATGATGGTTCTGCTAACCCGCAGGTCACTTCTCAGGCAAATCTCTGTGACGGACTCTGGCACCACATTGTATTCCAGAGGGATACTGCACAGGACAAATTGAGGTTATATGTTGACGGGAACTTTGATGGGGAAGTAGTTGACGAGACAAATAATGGCATAGACATATCAAACTCCGCAGACCTGCGCATGGGTGGTCAATATGCAGGAGCTCCTTTAATTGGAAGACTGGATGATGTGAGGATATACAAATACCTGCTGGGCAGTGCAGAGATAAACAAATATGCAAAGTCAAGGTCAAGACCTGTGACCTTTACCTCTGCTGCAAAACTTGGATTTGTCACTCCACCCAGGACAATGGCGCTCAATACTTCTTCTGAGTCCATATGCGTTCAGGCCCAGTGGACAGATGGCAGAAAGGCAACTGGATACAATGAAACAGCTGTTTTCTCAACTTCTTCTCCTGCAGGAAAATTTGCTACCAGCCAGAGCGCCACTACCTGGACTCCCACAATAACCGTGCGGTTTGTAAATGGAGAAACATATGTCTATTACAAAGATGGGAAATCCGGCTCTCCTACAATCACTGTTTCAAGCGGCATCCTTGCTGATACATTCCAGATACAATCAGTAAGCCCTGGTTCGTTTTCCAGCACCTGTTCATATATTATAGCAAGTCATTCTAACAGGCCTGCTGATGGAGCCAGTCCCTGCACAATAGTAGTTTATGTAACAGACTACTACCGCAATCCAATTCCTGGCAGGACAGTGACTGTTCAGAGTGCAAATGGTCCTGGAAAAGATACAATTACCTATCCGGATGGTCAGATAACAGATCAGAAAGGAAAATGCGTTGCCATTCTTGTATCCTCACAGGCAGGAAAGAATACGGTCACAGCCACAATCTCAGGTTCTCCGGGGAATACTATTACTGCAATGGAATTTCAGGATATGCTGGCAGGAATGTGGAATTTTGAAGAGGGTGGGGGAATAAAGACAGGGGATATTTCAGGAAACTCCAATACAGGAACACTTATGAATGGAATGGGATGGACAAACGGAAAATATGGATATGCAATGAATTCTGATGGCAATGATGACTATGTTGAGATTCCGCACTCAGATAGCCTGAATGTCACAGGAGAGATAAGCGTGGAGGCATGGGTATATTGCGAAAGCGCAAGCAAATCCGGTCCCAGTGGATACTTCAATAGAATTCTATGGAAAGAGTGGTGGCCAACTGAAGGAGGCTACCTGTTGATGGAATACTCTAACATCGTACAATTTGGAATTATACTGGATGGTGCACAGCGCAATGCAGTGGGTGGAACAATAAACGATTCTACATGGTACCATCTCACAGGTACATTTGATGGAAATACCATTTCACTATATGTGGATGGAATAAGGGTTGGAACAGGCAATTATGCAAAGCCACTTCCTGGCAACACTGCAAATGTAGATATAAGTTCTTCCGGTGGTCCATCTGCCTGCTTTGACGGCATTATTGATGATGTGCGCATATACAGGAAATGCCTGAGCCCTGAAGAAGTTTATGTCAGGGCTACGGGAAAGCCCAGGACAATAAATTTCTATCCTTCATATACAATTTCTTTCCTGACCCCTATGCGCAGTGCAGTTGCAGGTGTGGCAACAGACTCAATTGCAATAGCAATATATGACACAATGGGTCTGAAGGCAACCTCATACAATACTCCCTGTGTGTTCACCTCTTCTTCTCCTGCAGGTCAATTCGCATTGAGTAAGAATGGACCCTGGCAATCTTCTATAACCGTAAAGTTTGTAAATGGAGAGACATTTGTTTATTACAGGGATACAAGGGCAGGTTCTCCCTCAGTTACTGCTACTACCCCGGATGCCTGGAATTATCAGAAACAGTCCATAACCCCTGATACTTTTATAAACACCACTTCTTACATTCTTGCAAACACTTCTACACTTCCTGCTGATGGCATTACCCCCTGCACTATTGCAATAGTTGTTGCTGATAAGTATCAGAATCCAATAAAGGGTATGACAGTTTCTCTTTACACAACCAACCCATCCGGCTATGATACAATTACATATCCAAAAGGCACAATCACTGATACAAACGGCACCTGCACTGCAGTGCTTGTTTCCACTCTTGTTGGAAAGGACACACTCTCAGCAGTCGTCTCAGGTTTTCCTTCCAATACCATAACTACAGTGCATTTCAAGAACCTTGAAATGGCTGTATGGGATTTTGAAGAAAGTGCAGGAACTGCTGTCCATGATATTTCATCCTACGGAAATAACGGCAACCTGTACAACAATCCCTCCTGGACAAGTGGAAAATTTATGTCTGGAATAAACTTTGCAGGTACAAACGATTATGCAGAAATTCCCCATTCTTCAAGTATTGACATAGGAAAGGTCGGGCAGAGCTATTCAATAGAATTCTGGCTCAAGAGTTCAAGCATTCCACCCGGAGATGCACACTTCTTTACAAAAACCTACTGGCAGAACTATCCGGTGAGTATGGTTCAGGATAACGTGGGCAGACTCCAGTTCAGAATATGGGATGGTTCAAATAATCCTTCTGTGCTGACAAATAATATCACGGATGGAAGCTGGCACCACATTGTTGCTGTAAGGGATGCCTCAGCAGATACTATAGGGATATATGTGGATGGAGAACTGAATGCATGGGCAGTGGATTCTACTATCTCTGACCTGAGCAATGCTGCTCCATTGAGAATAGGTTATGGTGGAGGAGATGATTTCAATGGCAGTATTGATGGTGCAAAGATCTGGAAATATGCTTTGAGTGCTCAGGAGGTAAAGACAAGGTATGCAAATAAGTCCTTCCCTGTTGAGTTTACAGGTGAATACGCAGCAGTGAAACTTGCTTTTTCAACTCCTTCTTTCATCCTGAAGGCAGGAGAGACTTCTTCGCAGATAGTTGTGGTAGCACAAAAAATAAACGGTGAAACAGATACCGGGTTCAATGCAACAGTGAATCTTTCTACAAGTTCAAGCTCTGGTTCATTTTCAGTTGATTCAGTTTCCTGGCAGGACACCACCCTTATTACCTTCAGTTCAGGAGTTGGCACCTTCTATTACAGGGACCGCAGGGTAGGGTATCCTGTTATAACCTGCTTCCGCTCCGGGCTTACCTCTGCTATACAGCAGGAGACAATAACTCCTTATGCACTGAAATTTATAAGTCAGTCATTTACTGTTCCAGCAGGCATAATTTCTCCTGTGATTCTGGTTGAAGCAGAAGATGCAGATGGAAATACTGCAACCAGCTGGTCCGAAACAGCAATTTTATCCAGTTCAAGCAGTGGAGGTAAATTCTCTGTTTCAAATACTATGTGGATAGATACAACTGTTGTCAGGCTTTCTTCCGGGACTGGCTCATTCTATTATAAAGACAGTAATGCCGGAAATCCAGTAATTACTGTAGCAAGATATGACCTGGACATATCAGATACACAGTCCGAAACCATAACTTCAGCTCCATCTGTTGCAAATGAAACTCTCTCATATCTAATTACAAATACAGCAAAGCCCATAGCAGATGGAGTTAGTCCCTGTATTGTGACGATAAAAATATTTGATTCCTCACACAATCCCATACAGGGGAAACAGGTAACGCTTTCTACCAGCAGGGGTCCGTCTCAGGATACCATTACCCAGCCAGGACTTACAGACATAAATGGAGAGTGTGCGGGCTACATATACTCAAGTATTACAGGAGATGATACTGTGACTGCTCTGTGCGATGGCGTAACAATTACACAGAATATGGTTTTAAACAATTCATTTGAAGAAAGTGAGGCAGGAAACAACGCTGATGCCTTATACTGGCAGGAATCAGATGTTACAATAGACAGGGATAGTACCATAGTGCACTCAGGTTCCTGGGCAATGAGGGCAAACTTCACTTCTACTGATCCTGAGAGTGGATATGCGCTTTCTGATACAATTACAGTAGCCACAAATTCCACCTATCGCCTTTCAGGGTGGATGTATCGTCCCTCTGCTAATTTAACACAGCAGATTGACCTGAATGGTGCAGCAGGAGAGCCGGTACTCAGCAATACACAGGTGAACAACTGGGATTATAAGACAGGCTACTGGACAACTGGAAACACAACCTCGGTGCGGGTGCGCTGCTACGCAAGCAAGAGCGATGCCTCATCTTACCAGGGATATTTTGATGACATAAGGTTCTCAAGAATTCCAACAATAACCTGGCAGACACCCCCGGCTGGTGCTACAGAGCTCAGAATTATATCTCCACAATTTAAGATTCGGGCAGGTGATACTTCTCCACAGATTGTAGCCATCGCTTCTGACAGTGAGGGGAATACTGATATAGCATTCAATAACACTGTAAGCCTTTTCACTTCTTCAAACTCAGGCTCCTTCTCTGTCTCCTCCACTACCTGGGCTAATACAAGCATTATAACATTTAAGAATGGCTATGGATACTTCTATTACAGGGA
>Ga0272448_1002124_pt1 | contig 25442 bp, 20 predicted proteins | sample YNPCB0191_FD_202220 | JGI IMG/M metagenome (GOLD analysis project Ga0272448, IMG submission 202220) | Hot spring sediment microbial communities from Yellowstone National Park, WY, United States - YNP-CB-019-1 | ecosystem: Environmental > Aquatic > Thermal springs > Hot (42-90C) > Sediment... | reverse complement strand
TTGATCGGCAAAATAGTCCGGCAGGACGGCATCGGGTTCACCTCGTTGGTGAATCCATTTCGCCACCAAGCGCTACAATCCCTACTCAAAAGCAAACTGGTGTATTAATTTGATGGAGGATTACGGGGCTGCAACTTGCGCATGGCGCGACGCATTTCATCGTCTATTTGAGTTCAAATACCGACATGTTCGCGTTGGGTGAGCGATTGCTCACCGGGGCAGCAAATTCGTGTTATAGTGAACAATCTTTGGCGTCGCTTTTCGATGAGGATTTCTGCTGTCCGGTATGCGAAACGATGCATGTTTGCATCAGCGACGGGGAATAAGTCGTTTAATGATTAAGAGGAGTTCCACAATGCGCATCAGTTACCCGGGACGTCTGCTGTCCCTGCTGTTTCTCCTGGTCATCGCGGTGGCGGCTTTCGGTGATACCGTGAAGGAAACCGTGCTGCCGAATGGCCTGAAAGTGCTGATTAAAGAAGTCCACGCCGCACCGGTCGTGGTGGTGGATGCGTGGTACAAAGTCGGCTCACGCAATGAGCACCCCGGCATCACCGGCGCTTCACATCTGCTGGAGCACATGACGTACAAGGGTTCAACCGAATTCGACCGGGATACCATGCGCTCATCCCTGCGGCGCAATGGCGCCCTCGATAACGGCGCCACGTTTTATGATTACACGCACTACTACACCACCATTGCCAGCGACCGCATCGATTTGCCATTACGGATCGAGGCGGCGCGCATGCATTCGGCGCTGTTGCACCAGCAGGACCTGGACAGCGAAAACACCGTGGTTCGCTCGGAGTTGGAAGGGCGCGAGAATGACCCCGGCACGCTCCTCTTCGAAGGCGTGATGTCCACCGCGTATAAGTCACACCCGTACCGCTGGCCGGTCGTTGGCTGGCGCACCGATGTCGAGCATACGACAGCGAAACAACTGCAGGACTATTATCATACCTACTATGCGCCGAACAATGCGACGCTGGTGGTTGTCGGCGATGTGAATGCGGACAAAGTGCTGGCCGCTGTGAAGAAGTATTATGGCGTCCTCCCTCGCAAAAACGTACCGTCGTTGCAGGTGCCCGCGGAGCCGGAGCAGCGCGAAGCGCGGCGGATCACCGTGAAGCGCCAGGGGCGCGTGCCCATGGTCGAGATCGCCTGGCATATTCCGGGAGTGAGTGATAACGATATTCCGGCGATCATGATGCTGGAACAGATCCTCGGCTCCGGTCGCACCTCGCGCGTGTACCAGAAGGTGGTTGAAACGAAACTGGGCGTCTCGGCCTGGGCGGAAACGCTGATGTTGAAAGACCCCGGCCTCTTCATTGTTGGGGGAGCGGCAGCCCCGCAAAGCTCAGTAAAACCCATTGAGACGACCCTGCTCAGCGAAGTGGAACGCATTAAGACGACACCGCCGACCGCCGAGGAGATGGCACGCGCGTTACGGCAGGCCGATGCCTCGCTGATCTATGCGCGCGACAGTGTCACGGAGCAGGCAGAACAGTTGGGGTATTACGAAACGATCGCCGGTAACTGGCGGTATTCGGACCAGCTCCCCGCATTACTGCGCAAGGTGACCGCTGCGGACGTGTCGCGCGTGGCGAAGAAGTACCTGGTGCCGGAGCACAGCACCGTGGGCATTTTCGAACCAACAGACAAGGATACAGCGGCGCCGGCACCGCAGAACACCGTTGCCCCGCCGGCAGGCTATCGCAGCGCCGGGCATGATGATCCGATCAAACTCGGCGTCGGGAAACCGGCGATGGCGCTGGGCACCCAGACCGCGGCGCCGGCGGCCAAAGCTGCGGTCCGTCGTGAACGGTTCACCTTGCCGAACGGGCTGGTGTTGATTGTGCAGGAGAACCATGCGAATTCCACTGTGGCAATCAGCGCCTCGATGAAGGCCGGGCATGCCTATGATCCGGCCGGAAAGGCAGGATTGGCCGATATGGTAGCCAACCTGCTTGATCGTGGAACCATCACCCGATCATCCAACCAGATTGCGACAGAGTTGGAGGGAGCGGCGGCGGAACTCTCGGAGAACACGGGGTGGGAGACCATGGGCTTTCGTGGCAAAGCCCTGAGCAGTGATACGGCATTGCTCATTCGCAATATTGCCGATATGTCGCGCAACGCGAATTTCCCACAGGAAGAACTGGAGAAAGCGCGTGAGCAGGCGCTGGCTGGCCTGGCGATGAATCGCGACCAGCCGGAAGAGATTGCCATGCGCACGTTCTATCGTGCCGCAATGCCGGAAAATTCGCCGTACCGGATGCCATCGATCCCGGAGGAAGAGGCCGGGGTGAAGGCGCTCACTCGCGATGACCTGCTGGCATTTTACCATGCCCGCTATACACCGCAGACTATGGTGATGGCAGTAGTCGGCGATGTCAATGTCGACAAAGTGCGCGCGCTGGTCGAGAAATATTTCGGCGATTGGAAAGGCGAAACGCCGAACCTGCTCAGCTTCACCACGACAACACCACAAAAGGAAGCGTACTTCATCTCCTATATCCCGGATAAATCCGAGGTGGATATCTACGCCGGGCATGCCGGGGAACTGCGCCGCAGTGATCCGGATTATTATGCCGCGACGATCATGAACCTCATCCTCGGTGGGGGAGGGGCGCTGAATAGTCGTCTGGGTGATGTCATTCGTGTTCAACATGGGTTAGCCTATTCGGTCTACAGCGCATTTCATGCCTCGACCGGCGCCGGACCGTGGTACACCATGTTGGGCGTGAATCCGACGAATACCGATAAAGCCATTGATCTGCTGAAAGCGGAGATCGCACGGATGCGTGATAACGGCGTTACGACGCAAGAAGTCGAGGATGCCAAGGCATTCGTCACCGGCGCACACGCCATCGCACTGGAGACCAACACGGCCATCGCCGGGGAATTGTTGGATGCTGAGTATTTCCACCTCGGCATGGACTACCCGGAGCGCTATACGAAACTGTACAGTGCAGTCACTCCGGATGCAGTCAGCGCTGCCGCGAAGAAATACCTGCACCCTGACAAGCTGGTCATTTCAATTGCCGGGCCGTACAGTCACGGCGAAACAGGAAAATGAGAGTCTGCTCTCCCGGGTTGCCCCAAATATGGTAAAATAAGAAAGCAATGACAACCTCGCACCGGTCTACGACACTGTGAACTGGTGCGAGGTTTCATCAACGGTATTCCGGAGGGATGCATGAGGGGTCTGATCACCGTAGCACTTCGTTCTCCATGGATGGGAGGAATGTTGGCATTGTTCCTTCTGCTATTGTATCCGGTCTCCGGCAAGGCCATCCCACAACCGCTGGCGTCGGCAATAAGCCCGTCACTGACTGCGCCGGGCGGACCGCAGAATAAGTACTGGTTACGCGCCAAAGAACTCGTCGACAAAAACGTACGCTACATCATCGACCAGCATCCGGCAGAAGTTGATAGAGGCATCCGCAATCATAAGCTTATCCGCGGAGACCGGGGGACCAAATATATCGCGCTGACCTTTGACGACGGCCCACATCCGAGATTTACACGCCGGCTGTTGGCGGTATTGAAGCGGTGTAAGGTGAAAGCCACCTTTTTTGTAGTGGGAGAGATGGCGGAGCGATATCCGCAACTCGTGAAAGCGGAGCTTGCCGATGGGCATTGTATTGGCAATCACACATATCACCATGTGAATTTGACGAAAATCTCCCGCGATGAAGCCGCGACGGAGATCGCCGCGTGCAATGAAGTGTTGAAACGTGTCACCGGTCAGAAGCCACATTTATTCCGCCCACCCGGTGGTGATTACAATCATCAAATTGCTGAGATCTCCGAAGTGCTGGGCGATGTGATGGTCCTCTGGTCCGATGATCCTGGCGATTATGCCAGCCCTGGGACGCAAATTATCCAGACGCGCCTGTTGGCCAAAGTCAAAGGCGGTTCCGTGATTCTCGTGCATGATGGGATTGAGCAAACACTGGAGATATTGCCGCAGATGATCGCATATTTCCGCAAGCAGGGATATGAATTTGTCACTATCGATGAGATGATCGCCTTACAGAAAAGCAATCCTGCTGGTAAATCGCAAGAACGGGAGATGACATCGAAAACGGAACTGGTCACCAGTGCTCGCACCAAGTCGGCGGTAGCACCGGTCCATACGGCACCGAACGAGCGCGGCAATACTGCGCATTGAGATGGTGGTCACGGGGGATAATGCATGACATTGCCGAGAGGTAAGCGCATACAGGTGTGGCTGGTGCTGGTGGCCGTAATCATCGCCGGGCTAGTCCTGGCCTATTTGATCTTCGGACGTTTGCAGGGTCGCCTGATCTACGGCATCGAAACACGAGAGAAAGTCGTTGCGCTGACCTATGATGATGGGCCGCACCCTATCTATACCCCGCAAATTTTACGCATCCTCGCGCAATACCATATCAAAGCGACATTCTTCATGATCGGCAGCCGGATGGAGCAGTATCCGGATATCGTGCGCATGGTCGCTGCCCAGGGGCATGTGATCGGCAGCCATACATATACCCATCCATCGAATTTCGAAGACCTGCCTCCCAAAGCGTTACGGCAAGAGTTAGAGCAATGTGACCGAGTCATCACCAATTTCACCGGCAAGCAACCGGAGTATTTCCGTCCTCCACTGGGGTATGTCAATAACGCCGTGCTGCACGCCGCGAAGCTGAAGGGATATCACACCGTCCTGTGGACCGTTTCGGCCGACCATCACGATGCGCCGACACCAGCGCTGATGGCAAAGCGTGTCATGCAGCGCATCCAGCCCGGTGGGATTATCCTTGCCCATGACGGGAGTTTCGACAGCCGCTGGAAAGATGTCGCAGCGACTCCATTGATCATCGATGCCTTATTGAAGAAGGGATACCGGTTTGTCACCGTTCCCGAATTGCTCGCTCTCGAGGCTAAAAGCCACAAACAGTAAACAGTGTGCCGGAGCCATTCCGGCATGTCGCTCTTTCATCCTGATACCGGCATCGTAATTCTTGACAGCACCTTCTCTCCTCGTGTATTGTATGATGTAACTGCACGTGAGGGTGTTGGGCGGTTACATCGCTGCCAGCACCCTCTTTTTTGTTTGCAGTTACTCGCGGAGGTAGACGTGAGTAGTACCGTTATTATAGGCACGCAATGGGGAGATGAAGGCAAAGGGCGTATCGTCGACGTGTATGCGGCCAATGCATCCATGGTGGTGCGATACCAGGGAGGCGATAACGCCGGCCATACCGTGAAGATCGGCGAGCAGACCTTTGCGCTTCACCTCATCCCATCCGGTATTGTGCGCCGGCGCCCGAGCATTCTGGGCAACGGCATGGTCATCAATCCGAAATCGCTGCTCAAAGAGATCGCGGCGTTGGAGGACAAAGGCCTGGATGTCCGCTCATCCATCTTCATCAGTGAAGATGCCCACCTGATCATGCCTTATCATCTTGCGCTGGACGCCGCGTCAGAGCGTGCGATGGGCAAGGGGAAGATCGGTACGACATTAAAGGGAATCGGGCCCGCCTACGTGGATAAATTCAGCCGCACCCATGGCCTGCGCATCGGCGACCTGCGGGATGCCGGCTATTTCCGCCAGCGGCTGGAAGCCATCGTTGCCGAGAAGAACGCCATTTTGACGAAGCTCTACGATGCGGAGACCTTCGATGCCGGCACGATTTTCGACGAATATATGGGCTATTATGCCGAAATCGGCAGCATGATTTGCGACACCGCGGAAATGGTGTGGCAGGCGTATAAACGTGGTGAGGAGATTGTCTTTGAGGGCGCGAACGCCACCATGCTGGATATCGATCACGGCACCTATCCGTATGTCACCTGCTCCACCCCGACCTCCGGCGGCGCCGCCGTGGGCACCGGCGTCGGTCCAACGGTGATTGACCGGGTGATCGGCGTGGTGAAGGCCTACACCAGCCGCGTTGGCGAGGGGCCGTTCCCCACCGAGTTGCATGATGCCACCGGCGAAAAAATCCGCGAACTCGGGCATGAATACGGGACCACTACCGGGCGTCCGCGCCGGTGCGGGTGGCTGGACCTGTGCGTGGTGCGGAAAGCGATCCGCGTCAACGGGTTGGCGTATCTGGCGATCACCCACCTCGACATCCTGGGCGAATTCGCCGAAATTCCGGTATGTGTCGGGTACGAAATCGATGGCCGTCGTGTCGACACGTTCCCCAGTGCCCTGTGGGAAGTCGCCAAGGCGACACCGATCTATGAGATGATGCCCGGGTGGCAAACGTCCATCGCCGATTGCCGCTCATACGCCGATTTGCCGGTGAATGCGCAGCGCTATCTCGACCGCATTGTCGAATTAACCGGCGTGCCGATCTGCATGGTGACCGTCGGGAGCGAACGCGACCAGACCATTGTCCTCAAGGATGCGGTGTCGGTATAATTGCGTGCGGCAAGCCCGCTGATATAGATAACGGGGTGCAGGAAAAACTGTGCCCCGTTATGCCATGGTATGCAGTTCGTAGACATCAGCAGTACGGAAACATGCTAGAATAGCTGAGAGGCTAGGACGCTCTCGTATCGCATGGAGGTAATTGCGCATGCGCTGCTTTCTGATACTGGTTCTATTACTTGGCATTACCAGTATCGCCTTCGCCGCTCCCCCCGAGCGCAAGTTTACGCTCAAAGAGTATCTCGGTCACAGCTGGACAAATGAGCTTGTCCATTACGAAGTCGCGTTCGCCGCAGGCGAATGCTGGCCGCAAAGCATTCAACTCCTCAACAGCAATAACGCGCCCGTCCCGGTCCAACTCTCCAATGTCACGCTTCACCCCGGTGGCAGTATCGCGAAAGCGACGGTCTGGTTTCTCGTCTCCCTGTCACCCAATGGGACGCAAACGTTCACATTCAGCGGCAGTGCCAAGCACGGAAAACCACCGAAATTAACCACGGACCTGGCCTTGGTGAAGGAGGCGCACACCGCCATCCTCGCCACCTCCAACCTGGCGGTACGGGTGCTCGATGATACGCTCTGCTACTATCAACCGCAGCCGACTACGGAGGTGCCGGCTCCGCTCCAGGCGCTCTGTCTGCGTAACGGCGTCTGGACGGGCCGCGGCTGGCTGCGCACGCGGCTCCGCTGCACCGGCTATACGGCAACCGTGACCGATGATGGGCCGGTCTTCAAAAAAATCGTCATCCGCTATGCGTTTGTCACGCCTGCGAACTGGACCCGCGCCACCGCGCCATTCTATGAGATGTCCATTCGCATGGCTGCCGGGCAGGAGATCGCCTATATCACCGAAGAGTATAATCTTGGTGATCCGACCGTCTACCAGGAACCGCAATTTCACAACGAGAAAGAGGCTATGCTCTGGGGCAATTGGGCACCGCGATCGCATGAAGCGCCGGAGAATTTCTGCTTCAGCCTCTACGGTGCATTCCACCCCACCTATGCGCGTACTATCAGTTATGCGGTCTCCCCGGAAAAGGGCGCGTCTTCAAACGCCTGTAGTGAAAATGAGTATCCGTTGTCCTTCGCTAAGAATCGCCTGGAGTTCACCCTGACACCATGGTCGCGAGAGTTGCCGGACCAATCGATGATATATACGGTGTATCAGAAAGGCGACCCTCACTCGGATATCGTATCGATCCTTCCCTGTATGGCTGGTCGTTGGCGCAATCCCGATATGCTCCCGCACGATTCGAAACAGGTCACACAATACACTGATACCAACGATATTCGCATCTATAGCTCCAGTCGCCCGGATCTCTATCTCTGTGCGCCCCTCAGTCTGGGCCGCCGTGAATGGGCGATCGCCGTGCTCCATAATCCCGGCATATTAACGAATGCCTGTGATTATACGACCGATGCCAAATTACTGCGAAAGTACGGCGCATATCCGCTCGATAAGGTGAAGGATTGGCAATTGGAGTGGCCGGAGACCGCATATTATCCCCATCTTTCGACTGCACCGAGCAATACCGGCGCAGAGCAGGCGCGATTGAACGCCTTGCAAACCTCTTCGGAAGCTGTACAGAAAGTGTATAAGGCGTTCCTTACTGAGTTGGACCGCGCGATTGCCGTTGCGATGGACTGGCCATCCGGCGGCGACCGGACGGATCTTGATCATTTTCCTCTGACGATGATGGCGGATGCTGAGAAAGCGGACCAACTACTGGCTGCGACTGCGTTGACTGCGGACCAGCGCAAAGCGTTACGCGCACGAGTAGCATTTCTGGGCTATCTGCTCTGGGACGACGAATATCTTCCATCACGAAAAGCGGGGTATGGCTGGGGCACTGCGGAAATGCCCTTGCATGTGTATGAAGGGCGCGCAATGGTGACGGCACTGCTTGCCGATCATCCCATGGCAAAGCAATGGGCTGCTGCATCAACGCAATTTTTTACGTACGCGCTGGAAGGCTATTTCAGCGCTGATGGTTCCCCACGTGCATGCCCCCACTATATGAATGAGGAAGGCATCGCATTATTCAGCGCTTTCAACGGGTTAACGAATAGCGGATTGAGCGCTGATCTGGTGAAGTCTTTGCCGCATTTTCGTCAATTCGCGCGGTTCACTATCGATATGATGCCGCCCATCGATCTTCGTTTTCAGCAGCGCATCATCCCCACCGAAGGCGAGAGCTGCTGGGAAGGGAATCAGTTGGCTGTCCCACTCGCCGGCCTGCTACAAAAGAGTGACCCACAGTTGGCCCGTGAGCTGCTGGGGATTGCCCTATCGAGCGGGGCATCACCCGAGAGCATACGCGCGCTGTCGCCCAATCTTACCCCGGTGGTTCCGCAGCTCAATAGCGTGGCATATCCCGGTTACGGGGCGTTTCTGCGCAGTGGCGCCGGCAGCAGTGCGGAGTCATACCTGCAGGTGCGGTTCGGCAATTTCACCATCGACCATACGAACAATGACGGCGGGGCATTCACCTGGTACGCCCGCGGCGTGCCGCTCTCTGTTGATTTCGCCACGATGAATTCGCCGCGCATCTCGTCGCCATGGTGGCACAACGCGCTCTCGTTCAATCATGTTGAGCATGACCCGCCGCTAGCCTGCCCGGGCCGCGATCTGCCGGGATGCTTCTACACAGGCAAGGGCTGGGTCGAACATCGTGTTGAGCCCCATACCGCGCTGGCGCCTGTTCCTGATGACACCATGAGTAATCCGGCGGAGGTATTTGGGCATATCGCCACGTATGCCATGCAACCCGGTGCGGATTACCTGTGTGGTGAGGCGGAGCGCCGTTCATTTGTCAAACTGCCGTATTACACCCGTGAGAATGGCGACCCGGATCCATGGACCTCGCGCGCCGGGTGTGAGCAAGTCACGCTCGCGCATCCGTTCCAGTGGACACGGCAGATGCTGTTTGTCAAAGATGATACGCCGGAGGGACCGAATTATCTCTATGTCACTGACGATTTACGCGGAAACAGTGAACTGGAACCCGCGTTCAATTTCTGGTGTCTGGCGACGAATGTCGTGCAAAATCGCCGGCAACTGTTCCTCAACGGGCAATTCGGCATCGACCTGGATATGGTGGTAGTCGAGCCGGCAAGCGGGCGGATTCAAATTGGGGAATGGGGGCATCACCAGACGCATCTTGTCGGGGGAAGCGGGCTGAATGAGAACCAGAAGCTGGTGCGGGTGTTCGGCAATACGGACGGAGGCGGCTTCCGCATCCTGTTTTACCCGCGTGAAGCCAATGAGCCGATGCCGAGGGTGGATTCGCTCGAGCATGGAGCGCTGGTGCGGGTGATGCTGCCTGATCAAACGCACTGGCTGCTCTTGAGCAAAACTCCGATAACCGTCACCGATGGCCCGGTCAAACTGACCGGCACCGCTGCGGTGGTGAAACGCTGGCAGGACGGACGCATCCGCCTGATCTTGCTTGCTCCCGGCAAGGTCGAATGCGCCGGCAAAGTGCTGGAATCTGCACAACCGTCCTCGGAGGATCACTAGCATGACGCTGCAGGAGATGCCGGCTTCAGGCCGCAGATGGCGTTCCCTCCCGCTCTTCACATGAAGAACTACCCGATTGACGCCGTGTGAAGAGCTGTTGCCCCCATCGGGTCGCTGCATGCCATTTCCCGGCGAGCACCCGTGCCGTATTTAAGCGCCATGATGTTGAGCGTGAGATGAAAAAATACGGCGTCAAGGTGCCACCGAAACGCCGGAAGAACGGCTCAACCGATGTGAGCATCGACCCCTCGAAATCATAGCCGGGAGCGACCGAACGGGCAATCTCTAATTCACGCGCCATGCATAACGTCCATCCGCCGGTATGACGCAATGCCGGATTATAGCCTCCGAAAACCCCATACGCATAGCGCTCGTCCCAGACGGTGGCCACCGCGCAGAACGGTTGTCCATCCGGATCAAGGACCGACGTGGTGAACAGGCAGTGCCGTTCCTGTGCGGCCTTCGAGAGCGCCGGCCAAAAACGTTGCAGCTCCTCCGAGCTTTTCAAGCCATGCTGCTCCATTGACAGCTGTGCGAGTTGGGCAACGATCAACGGGTCAGCATCATCCTGGACCTCCAACCCATACTTTTGTGCTCGACGCAATCCCGATTTTATCGATTCGTGTGAGGTGGTTTCTTCCAGCGAGACTTTTGCCCAATTCTCAATACGGTAGGTATACCGCGTCATCGGAGAAAAGTGACTGCGCGAAAATCCCAACCAATTCATCACCGTCGGATGACATTGTATGACCACATCCTGCCAGGGTGCTAACGCGTCGGCCAGCGCATTGATGATTGCCAGTTCATGCGTCGTTCGGGTAAAGTCATCGCCATTGAGTGGATGCAAGAGCGGCCCCCAATAGGGTGTCAGCGGTGGTTGGCGCAGGCGGCGCACGCCCAGGGTACTGCATGGCCAGACCGGCAAGCCGGCCAGCAACTGCTCGCCCTGGAAACACCCGAGCAAACACACCTCGCCTTGTGTCACAATATCCATCCACCATCGTTGAACGAACAGCGAACGTTGCGGCGAGACCGAGACCAGATGATCCCAGGCTGGATATTCGCTCTCTTTCAATGGTCGTACGAGTAATCGCATAACAGCCCCCCAGGCTTCACTTCAACGAATCATGGTTTTCTTTTATACAGATACTAAATCGGACACATGGACCGAGATCGTCGTATCGATAGTAACGGGCAATTCGATAGCCGGTTGTAGATAGCGATTGCGATGGCACTGCTGTTCGATGTGACGCAGGAGATTCAAACGCAAGGATCGGTGGCAAGTCATCTGGTGTTGAGGCGTCAGTTGGCCACCGAATAGCCGGAACAGGTCGCCATGAGAGGCTTCTGTTGATGCTTCAAAATAATACGCCGGCGCCAGTGTACGCGCGAGATCACACTCGTACGAAATGCGCAGCGCCAGACTTTCTGAATATCGCCTGGCGGTATCTGCGCCGGAAAAAAGGCAGTATGCACTCCATTGATCCCAGACCATCGCCGAGAGTGTTTGAATGCTGCCTTCACGATTGACTACCCCGACGGTGTGCACGCAGTGATGTGTTTGCAGTTCCTGAACGAGCGCTGCCCAGATTTGCCGTTCGTCCGAAGAATATCCCATTGCAGGTGTTGACGGCGTGACGTGCGGCAAGTCACTGATCTGCAGGGGATCCATATCCTCGCAGACGCGCAACCCTTCTCGCCGATATCGATGCAACGATTGATGAAGCAAGTTTTGCCAGGAACTATTTTCTGTTATGAAGCTATCCCAGTTTGGGATGCGGTAAGTATACGAGATTGTTTGTGAGAAACAATGCCAATAAAACGCGAGCCAGTTCGTCAGCGAAGGATGAAAGGATAGGGTGGTCTCGGGCCATGAAGCATCCAATGCCTCCGCAAATGCATACAGGATATTTATTTCCAAGCTTAATTGCGTAGAGTACTTACCATTTGGAGGGAGCAGGACCGGACCCCACCACCTGGTAAATGGGGGGTGGCGCAAGTAGCTGACTCCCAATCGGCGGCATGGCCAGATTGGTAGGCCAGCCACCAAACGTTTACCCTGAAAACATCCGAGAATGCGGACTCCTCCCTGCGTGATGGTATCCATCCACCAGCGCTCGACGAAGATTGAGCGCTGTGGCGAGATGGCAACGAGCTTCTCCCAGAGAGGCCATTCCTCGTGCGTTAACTCGCGTACTTCTAACGGCATGTATATACTCCTAATGATGCCGGTTAGCCGGTCTTCATTTCCATATTCGTTGAGAAACCGATGGAGAAGAATGAGCTTCCACGACCATCAACATCCATCGGCGGGGAAGACATCACTTAACTTCTGTCTGATTGTCACCGATTTCTCGCTGGAATTGGTGCGAGAGATTGTACTTATGTCCTCACATGGGGTGGAAATGGACACACCTTCACCCCTGAATATTGCTACCCTAGAAGCGGAATGACGTTCGGACGGAGTCAGATACGCCTGCTGGAAACCTGATTATAGCAAATCATCTATTACCCTACCGTCACCTGCACTCCGAGCGTCAATCATTCACACCCGCAGGTTCCGTATGCAGGGTGTGAACTCATGGAGGATGAGGCATGGACGAGTTAACGATAGCGGTGGTTGGTCTGGGCAATTGGGGGAAGAATGTAGTCCGGAGTTTCGCCCGGACAAAGGGAACTTGCCTGAAATACATCTGTGATGCCAGTCCCAAGCTGGTCGAGAATCAGCGTTCACTTTATCCGCAGGCAATCGCCACGTGCGAATTTGCCGATCTGCTTGATGATAAGGACCTGGATGCGATTGTGCTGGCCACGCCGGCGCCGACGCACGCGCAACTGGGGCAAATGGCGCTGGCAGCCGGGAAACACCTGTTTGTCGAGAAACCGATGGCCCTTTCCACCGTGGAAGCAGAGCGGTTATGCGCCACAGCGGATGCGATGAGCCGCCGGTTGATGGTCGGTCATCTGCTAGAATACCACCCGGCCGTGAACTGGATGAAAGAGTATCTGCAGAGCGGTCGCCTGGGTGAACCGCTGTATATTTATTCCCAACGCCTGAATTTGGGAACGGTGCGTGCGGATGAAAATGCCTTCTGGTCATTAGCTCCCCATGATATCTCCGTCATGCTCTACCTCTTCGGTATGGAGCCCGATTGGGTGTCCGCGCATGGGGAGAGCTACCTGCAGGCTGGGGTCGAGGATGTCGTCTTTGCGTATCTGCACTTTCCGGATGGGCGCGCGGCCCAGATTCACGTCTCCTGGCTCGATCCGCACAAAGAGCGTCGCATGGTGCTGGTCGGGACACAAACGATGGTCGTGTTCGATGATATGCAACCCATGGAGCAGATTCGTGTGTATAACAAAGGTGCCGTTGTTCCGGAAGCCGGCGAGGGCACACAGGTGACTGTCCGGCACGGGGATATCCTGATCCCGCATTTCCCCAGCGGTGAACCGCTGATGACGGAGGCACAGCATTTTGTCGATTGCATATTGAAAGGAACCACGCCGCGCAGTGATGGGCAAGATGGCTTGCGCGTGGTACGCGTATTGGATGCCGCAGGTGCATCGTTGCGGATGGCGGGACAACCGGTAAAGGTGGTGCAAGATGATCGTTCAGCATTACTTCCTTCATGAGACTGCCATAGTCGATGAGGGGGCACAGATCGGTGAGGGAACCAGTATCTGGCACTTTTGCCACATTATGGGCGGTGCCGTGCTTGGCCGGCAGTGCAAACTCGGCCAAAATGTCTTTATTGCTGCCGGGACTCAGATCGGCAACAACGTGAAAATCCAGAATAACGTCTCGATCTATGCCGGTGTCACGTTAGAGGACGATGTGTTCTGCGGGCCATCGATGGTATTCACCAACATCGCCACGCCGCGCTCGGGCGTGCCGCGCAATACCATGGATGATTATCTGCCGACGCTGGTGAAACGCGGAGCTACCATTGGGGCCAATGCCACCATTGTCTGCGGACATACCATCGGTGAATTTGCCTTTGTCGGCGCCGGTGCTGTCGTGACACGGGATGTGCCGGCGTATGCGCTGGTCTACGGCAATCCCGCGCGCATCCGCGGCTGGGCATGCTCCTGTGGTTTGCGACTGGAATTCACCGATGGCATGAGTATCTGTACGGGATGTCAACGTCATTATCGACAACTCGGAATGGAACAGATCGAACCGTGTGAGTAACAGCGAAATCTTTGAATGTTGCAGGATTGTGCAAGATTGGAGAGGACTTCCATGATTCAACTGTGTGATGTGAGTGAGCAGTATCGACAACTCAAAGACGAGATCGATGCCGCAATGCAGGCTGTCGCCGAATCCGGGATGTATATTCTGGGCCCGAATGTGAAAGCGCTCGAGGCGGAGATTGCGGCATATTGCGGCTGCGCGCATGGCGTTGGGGTGAACAGTGGGACGGATGCGCTCCACCTGGCCTTACGCGCGCTCCGCATCGGACCAGGTGATGAAGTCATCACCACCCCGTTTACCTTCGTCGCGACCACGGAAGCCATCGGCATGGTTGGCGCGAAACCGGTGTTCGTCGATATCAATCCGGCAACCTTCAATATCGACCCGACGCTCATCGAGGCAGCAATTACCCCGCAGACGAAAGCCATTCTGCCAGTGCATATCTATGGTCAGCCGTGCGAAATGTCTGAAATTATGGACATCGCACAACGGCACGGCCTGCGAGTCATCGAAGATTGCGCCCAGGCACTGGGCTCCAGCTATCAGGGGAAGAAGGTCGGCACCTTCGGCGATGTCGGCTGCCTCAGCTTTTTCCCGAGCAAAAATATGGGTGCCTTTGGCGACGGCGGCATGGTGATCACGGATAATGCGGAGATCGCCGAACGGGTGGATATCCTGCGACGGCATGGCGGGAAAGTAAAATACCACCATTCCGAGTTGGGCTTGAACAGCCGATTGGATGAACTGCAGGCAGCGATTCTCCGCGTGAAGTTGCATCACCTCGATCGCTGGATAACGGAACGCCGCCGGCGCGCGCAGAGCTACAATGCAGCATTCCTTCCGCTCACCGGTATCCAAACCCCTCACGAATGTTACAGGGGCGCGCTGCGCTGTCCAACGGTATTCGCCGGCTTTGCCGTGCAGGACCTGTACGCTTCGTATCACCAGTACACCGTGCTGGTGGAAGGGCGTGCGGCAATACAGCAACGGTTGAAGGAGATGGGAATTCAGACGATGATCTACTATCCGGTTCCCCTCCACCTCCAGGAAGTGCACGAGAATCTCGGCTGGCAAAAGGGGAGCCTGCCGCATGCAGAATGGGTGGCTGACCATTGTTTGAGTTTACCGATCTACCCGGAGATGCGTGCTGATCAGCAGACGACCGTCATCAATGCTTTGGCAGCCGTATTAACAGATACACAACCCCTGGCGGCGTAACAGGATGCGCACGTCGCGGTGGTGAGGGAAACGCCAGTCAACGTTTCCCTCACCACCGCGACCGACGCAGCAAGGCGAGGCTGGCCATCTATGGCACGATTAACACAGCAAACGGCGATAATCGGAATAGGGCGCCTGCTCAACATGGCGGCTGGTGCGGCAACATTGATGGTGTTGGCACGTGTGCTGCCGAATAAAGAGGATTACGGCGCAGTCTGCCAGCTTATCGTGCTGTACATGGTGCTATCCCAGGTCTTCGCCGTTGGCCTGCCGCAATCGAATTATTATTTTCTCCCGCGGTTTACCGGTGGGCAACGCCGGGGATTTCTCACGCAGACCGTCACCTTGCTCATGCTGTCCGGCGCATTGCTTGGGGCGATTCTTTTCTTCGGGGCCGATCTTATCGGGCACCTGATGCACAGCCCGAAACTCCCGGTGTTGCTGCGCATTTTCGCTGTCTATCCGATCTTCATGATGCCGACCCTGGTGGTGGAGAGCACCTTGCTTCACCGTGACCGACCGGTCGCCACGGTGGTGTTTAACGCGATTGTGCGCGTCGGCATGTTCTGCGGATTGGTCATTCCCTCCTTGATGCATCTACCATTGTCGCACACCATTACGGTGTGGATGATTGTGGCGGGGGGGATGTGGTTGTCCGCATTGCTGCTGATCTTCTCGACGGTGCGCGACCTGCCGTTCCAATGGCATCCACAGATGCTGCACGAAGAGCTGACGATTTCGCTCCCGCTGGCGATCGGCACGTTGCTGGCGATCAGCACGGCGTACCTGGATCGGTTCATCGTTTCACATTTCTTCGGCCCGGCGGTGTTCGGCACTTATACGAACGCATCACTGGAGGTGCCGACCGTCAGCATGGTGACCAATGCCATGGCTGTGGTGTTAACTTCGGAGTTGTGCAAGCAGCAACCCTCGCACGAAAATCTGCGCGATCTGGCGATCTGGCGGGGCGCGGTGGCCAAATCGGCGATCGTGCTCTTTGCCTCGCTCGGTTTCCTGGCGTTCTGGGGGCCAGAAACGATGCGTATCTTTTTCTCGGATCGTTTTGCCGACAGCGGGACGATCTTCACCATTTATGTCTGGGTGATCCCCATGCAAATGATAATGTTGCAGCCGTTGCTCATCGCACGTGGGGTGCCGCATATTATGATATATGTCAGGCTTGTTGCCTTTGCGTCCGAATTACTCTTTGTGTTGTCGCTGGGTTACCTGTTCGGATTACTCGGCATTGCCCTGGGGGTGGTGATTGCGCAATACGTGGCCACGGCAATCAGCACGCTCTGGTTCACACATCGCTTTACGCATATCGGATGGCGTGCATTCTTCCCCTGGCGCGTGCTTGGCCTCTGCTTATTGGTCGCGATGACTGCGGGGGGGAGTAGTTGGCTCGTTCACTTGATACGCCCGGGCAACATACCCTTGGTGGTGAAGTATGGCATCGGATTGTTCATTTTTCTCACAATATATCTGGTGGGAATGTATCTCGTTCGTTTAACCGATTCGGTGATACCCGTACGCTTCCTCTCGATGAAAAGTAGCGAACGGGAAGGGGTAGCCGTATGATTGTCCCGCGGACTGTTGTCACAGAGCAATTATCACTGATTCTCGGAGCGCCGGTCGCGTTGACTGATGCGCAGGTTGAGCGCTTTTGGGCGGCATTCTCGCGCGAAGAAGAATTGACGGCGCCGAAAGATAAGCATGGGAATGTGCCGCCGGAATCGTTGCCCCCGCAATGCCAGGGTCAGCAAGATCCTCTGCCCCTGCATGCCGAGATACAAGCCCTGGCCACGCGTTTCCCCGCGATGCTGCCCCGTTGGCCGTCCGGCTGCCGGTTTGCCGCATGTTTAAGCCATGATGTCGACCGTATTGTGAAGCTGCCGTGGCGTGAGCGATGGCGGCAACTGGCGACGCTCCGGCAGTCGGCTTCGTTGAAACAACAGGTGCGCTGGGCATGTGCCGCTGCCGTTTACGCCGGTGGCGCGCTAACCGGCCAATCAGATTTGGCGGTGTATGATCCCTGGATGAACGAAGAAGCGCGCCACGGGTTCCATTCCACCTTCTTCGTCCTGCCGGAGCAGCTCGCAGCACCGACAACACATGACCATTATTATCATTACGCTGATCCGGTTCGTTTCCGTGATTATCGCATGTCGTTCACGGAGGCGACACGGTTGGCACATGAAGAGGGGTGGGAGATCGGACTGCATGGGAGTTATGCCAGCGCATTCGATACGCAAATCTTCCGGCAGGATAAAGCCCAGGTGGAAGAGATGCTCTCTGCGCCTATCCGCTCCACGCGCCAGCATTACCTGCGCTTCGATGTCGGAATCACCCCGCATATCCAGGCACAGGCAGGGATACAGACTGATACGACGCTTGGGTACAGCACCACCATCGGGTGCCGTGCCGGTCTGGCTTTCCCGTATTTCTGGCCGCATGAACCCGAATTGCTGGAAGTTCCCCTCATCATCCAGGATGTCGGATTGGCCGCCTTGTACGGTGGGGATCTCGCACGAGTGGAATCAATTGAGCATGGCAAAGCCCTCATTCGTGCGATTGCCGATGCCGGCGGTGTCGTGACGCTTTCCTGGCATACCCATCCGGAATCGAACGGTGCAATGGCGTGTTATCGTGCGCTGCTGAACACGGTGGCGGAATTGGGTGGTTGGGGGTGTTCTGTGACCGAGCTCAACGACTGGTGGCGCTCGCGCCGACGCCAGTTGGCGGCTATCACGAAGAAATCCCGGGGCACGTCATCGCGGTCATAGGATCGCTTGAGGTTGTGTATGGAGACACTTTCCGATTTTGAGATCGTCCTGGTATCCTCCGGCCATCAGGCCACGGATCACCGGGTGTTTCATAAAGAAGCGGTTTCACTGGCAAAATATTTCAATCAGGTACGTGTAGTCGCCGCGCATACCGGCGAGGGAGAGATCGAGCGGGTGCGTATCACGACGCTGTCCCGCTGCCGCAACCGCCTGGAGCGCTTTGCCTGGCGTCCGTTCCAGTGTTTCTGGGCGGCGCGTGGTCCGGGAAAACGCATGCTCATTTTGCATGATGCCGAACTGCTCTTCTGGGCGCCCCTGGTGAAGCTCTGCACGGGATGGCGGATCATCTATGATGTCCACGAAGACTTCCCCCAGTTGATGCTGCGACGGAGTTGGATCCCCAGTTCCTTGCGGCAGGGTATCAGCAACAGCATCGCCTTGCTGGAACGCTGTTGTTCCCTTGCCTGCGATGGAATTATTGGCGTCACGGAAGTACTGGCGGACGCCTTTCATCATCGCCGCCGCACAGCAATTTATAACCTGCCAAGTCGTAGTTTCATCACGGAAGCCGCGACAAAATCCCGTCCGCTCGCTGATCGCGAATATGCACTGGTCCACCTCGGCACGCTGTCTGAAGAACGCATGGAGTTTCTCTGCGAGATCCTGGCGATGCTCTGGCAACGCCAGCCGGATGCGCGGGTGCTGATCGTTGGCGTGCGCCCGGACCAGGAACTGACGCTGAAACAGCGGCTGCCTGCCGAACAGGCCACGGTGATCGGGAAGATCGATTATCAGCATGTCGCGGAATTGCTGGGTAGCGCATGTATCGGACTTGATATCCATCCCATTCTCTATCCCCACCTGCGCTGTGCCGTCCCGGTGAAAGTCTTCGAATATATGGCGGCGGGGTGCAACGTGGTGACCAGTTATTTGCCGGAATTGCACCGGTTGCTCGGATCAGAGGGGGCGGAACACGTGGTCACCATCACCACCCCATCGGTTGAGCGCTTTTGCGATGAGATCATTCGCTTGTTAAAAGACCCCGAGTCCATGGCACTGCACCGGGCGGCGTTGATGCAACTGGTGAGTGAGCGCTGGAATTGGGAGCATGAAGAGTCTATCCTGGTGGATTTCGTCTCGCACATTCTGGCCGGTAAGCAATGGGTGCCGGATACACAGCGAGTCGCCCATCAGTTTTTCCAACAACAACTACCAGAAGGGAAGAGTTCGAAGTGAGTAAATGCCTGATTATCAATGCGGACGGTTTCGGCTTCACCCGCGGCATCAACCGGGGTATCGAGGAAGCCGTTGCGCGTGGTGTGATTACCAGCATCAGTGTGAATGCGAATTTTGACGCGGCGGACGACCTGCCGGCATTCGTCAAGCAGTTCCCACATATTTCCGTCGGTGTTCATGTCAATCCAGTCGTTGGACGCCCGGTCAGTAAGCCTTCCGAAGTACCATCGCTGGTGAACGCACAGGGGGAGTTCCATTATAAGGATTTTGCCCGGCGATTAATGCGGAAAGAGATCGACCTGGGGGAGTTAGCATTCGAACTCTCCGCGCAAATCCAGCGCGTGCGCGACTGGGGTGTCAATATCAGCCATCTCGACAGCCATCAGAATCAGCACTTGTACCCGCGCTATTTTCCGGTATTCCTCGCTTTGCTCAAACAGCATAACATCGCGTGTATGCGCACCCATGCCCATTTTATGCTCGCCGACTCGCGCCACCCGCGTGCCGATGCCTGGCGCTTTTACCTGTGCCATCCCTACCGTTTCCTCACCCATTCCTGGACGCGATACGAGATGGGTATCGCACGGAAGAATGGGGCCATGATGGCCGACCGGTTGATGAGTACACAGCATACCGGCGACAAAGCGATACTGGAACGCTGGTTGCAATTGTTGCGCAATGTCCCGGATGGCTGGAGCGAAGTCTTTTGCCATCCGGCCTATCCGGATGATGATCTGCGGCGCTGGGCGACATATGTGGAGCAGCGTCGCATCGAGATCGATGTGATGACGTGCAAAGAGACGAAGGATGAAATTAAACGCTGCGGCATCGAGTTGAAGAACTTCCACGAGCTTCGCGAAGCCAAAGTGCGACAGCAATCACTGCATTAAGCCATGCGTTAATGGACATGGCTACCAGATAACGCACGCTGAAGCGTGCTGAGCCGGGGGGCACCCGGCATGGTCGGGTAGTCACACCGTTGAGGCGTGGGAGGAACTGAACATGGATGTACAGCGCATTTATTTCTCGTTGCCCATCTTCATGCAGGAATGGGTGCTGAGCCATTATGCGCATCACCTTGACCGGATGTACTACGGACCGGATTTCGCGCGTTGGGTAGAGTATTTTACGGTTTCGGAGCGCTTACCACGCGAACGCCAGCTTGACAACCAGCGGGCGGCGCTGCAGCGTATCTTTTCGCTGGCGTTCGCCGGCGTTCCCTGGTTTCGTGAGCTTGCTGCGCGGACAGGCCTGATCGCGCGGGAATGCGAACCGCTGGAGGTGTTGCGTCGCTTGCCGCTCATGGAAAAAGACCCCATTCGGCATGATCCCTGGCGCTTCGTCCGCGAGGATTACCCGCGTAAACTGCTCTGGCTGGAAAAAACCAGCGGCACCACCGGCAATGCATTGCGGATCTACTGGTCGCGCGAGATGCTGCCCTGGTGGTGGGCACTGCAGGAAGTCCGCGTCCGCCGCTGGGCGGGGGTGGGGCAGGAACTGCCGCGGGCTACGGTCGGCGGGCGGCCAGTGGTTCGCGGGGAGACGCACCATCCCCCGTATTGGCGCTACAACCGCCGCTGGCGGCAGCTCTACATGTCCAGCTACCATATCTCTCCCACCACCGCACCGGCGTATATCGAAGCGCTGCAGCGTTATGGCAGCCAGTGGGTTACCGGGTACGGTTCGGCTATTGCGCTGCTGGGGGAATATCTACAGGATCATCCGACCGAACTGCCCATTCACGCTGCAGTGACCAGCGGCGATACCGTCACACCATACCAGCGCCAGGCAATTGAGCGTGGGTTCCGTTGCCGTATGTTCGATAATTATGGCTCCGCTGAGGCGTGTGGTCTCATCACCGAGTGCCACTGCGGGCGTATGCATTTACAGCCGGAGGCTGGCTTCCTGGAGATCCTCGATGAGCAGGGTGAACCGTGCCCCCCGGAAGTGGATGGCGAGTTCATCTTCACTAGCCTGGGCAATGACGCCATGCCGCTCATCCGCTACCGCACCGGGGATTACGGGTGCTGGTCATCCGAGCAGTATTGTCCCTGCGGGCGGGAATCGCTGCTCGTGAAGCATATCACCGGGCGCATGGACGATTATCTGGAGCTGCCGGACGGACGGCGTATCGGCCGTCTCTCCACCGCCATGAAGAAGGCGCCCAGCGTTCGGCAGGCGCAACTGGTGCAGGATGCCCCCAATCACGCTTGGTTACTGCTGGTGCCGGAGTCCTATTATCGCGATCAGGATGGTGAAGCCGTGCAGGAGGACATCCTCTCGCGCATCGGGGAGAAGGCCATCCAGATCGAAGTGCGCACCGTGCCGGAAGTGCTGCCGACGCCGGTAGGGAAGTACGTGCTGGTCAGGCGAATCCTGCATGACCCGGTGCTACAGGAGCGCTACCGGGCCTTGATCACGCGAGAACACGCAGGAGCAACACGATGAAGGCAAGCCGCCCATACCCATTCGTCTCGGTGATCATCCCCGTGCGCAATGAGGGGAAATATATCGGCGCCTGCCTGCGCTCACTGCTGCTTTGCTCCTATCCGCCGGATCGGTGGGAGATCATCATCGCCGATGGGATGAGCGAAGACGAGACCCGGCGAGAGGTCGCCGGGGTCGCTGCTGAAGCACGGGTGCCGATTGTGCTCCTGGAAAATCCCGCGCGCGTGACGCCTGTCGCGTTAAATCTGGCCATCGGGAAGGCGCGGGGAGAGATTATTATCCGCGTCGATGCCCATGCCGAGTTTGGCGCGGAGTATGTCACGCGGTGTGTGCGTGTGCTGGAAGAGAGTCGCGCGGATAATGTCGGGGGTCCGGTGACGACGCGTCCCGGCGCCGATACACCGATGGCGCACGCCATTGCGGCGGCCATGGCGCATCCCTTCGGCGTAGGCAATTCCGCTTTTCGCACGCTGCGCCAAGCACGTGAAGTCGATACAGTGCCGTTCGGGTGCTTTCGGGTGACCACCTTCCAACGCGTAGGATTATTTGACGAGCGGCTCTGGCGCAATCAGGACTATGAGCTCAACCAGCGCATCCGGCAGAAGGACGGGCGCATCTTCATGAGCCCCAGTCTGGAGAGCGTGTATTACAGCCGTGCCACGTTGGGCGGTCTGTTGCGGCAAGCGTGGGCGAACGGGTTCTGGAACGCCATGACGCATTACCTGCACCCGTCGAGTTTTTGCCTGCGGCACGCCTTACCGGTGCTCTTCACGCTGGGTATCATCTTCGCCATGCTGACGGCGGGGTGGGGGATCTTCGCCGCATTGCCGGGATGGCTGTTGCCGTTTGCCCTACTCTCCTGGCTGGGCGCCATCACGTACGGGATGCTGACGATCTGGGCAACCGTAGGATTATCACGGCGCTACGGGCAGCGACACTGGCATTGCTGGTTGCGCATCTTTCCAGCCTTCCATTTTGTCTATGGCGCCGGGATCGCCTGGGGCTGGGTGAATGCATTGTCACGGCGCTATCCCTGGCATCCGGATGCCGACATCCCGACCTGGGAGGACTATAACGCTTTCTGTGCTTCGGAAGCAGCGGCGTGATCATCTCTTATCCGGGGCCTTCTTCCAGGAGTATTGGGGCCGAAGGTAAGGAAAATTTAACGTTTGTCTGTATTCCGTCCCTCTTGCCAATTAGAGGGAGGCCGGAATCAAGTAGTATAAGGGCAAACCCAAGGAAGGGGCAGCGTATGCCTGATGCAATCAATCAACCGGTCCGTGATCGGTTTTTACCGTATTGCCTGCACGATATCGGCGAAGCGGAAATCGCCGAAGTCGTGGCCACCTTGAAATCGGATTGGCTCACCACCGGCCCGAAAGTCCAGGCGTTTCAGCAGAAAGTCGCCGCGTATGTCAACGCGCCGCATGCAGTGGCCGTCAATTCGGCGACGGCCGGGCTGCACCTGGTGCTGGCGGCACTGGGAATCGGGCCGGGCGATGAAGTCATCACCACACCGATGACCTTCTGCGCCACCGCCGAGGTGGTGGAATACCAGCGCGCGAAACCTGTTTTCGTCGATATCACCCCGGACACGCATAATCTCGATCCCGCATTGATCGAGGCCGCCATCACGCCGCAAACCCGCGCCATTATTCCAGTGCATTTCGCCGGTCATCCCTGCCCGATGGAGGAGATCCTCGCCATCGCCCGTCGGCACAATCTGTTTGTGCTGGAAGATGCGGCGCATGCCATAGGGGCGCAGTATCGTGGGCGTATGATCGGCAACATCGGTGACGCCACCGTATTCAGCTTTTACGCGACGAAAAATTGCACCACGGCGGAAGGCGGGATGATCACCTGTGCGGATGCGCGACTGGCGGAGAAACTGCAGATGCTCTCGCTGCATGGTATCTCACGCGACGCCTGGAAACGCTACAGCGCGGAAGGCTCCTGGTATTACGAGGTGCAGTATCTCGGCTACAAATACAACCTGACGGATATCGCCGCAGCAATCGGGCTGCACCAGTTGGATAAATTGGAGGGGGCGAATATTCGACGGCGCACCATCTGTGCACGCTACAACGCCGCGTTTGCGTCCTATCCCGAGATCAGCACGCTGGCCGTCCGCAATGAGGTGATTTCGGCTGCCCACCTCTACCCCATCAAGCTGGATCTGGAGGCGCTGACCATCGGGCGGGCAGAATTCATCGAAGCTTTGCGCGCGGAGGGGATCGGCACCAGCGTCCACTTCATTCCGCTGCATCTACACCCGTACTATCGCGACAAATACCAGTACGAAGCGGGCGCGTTCCCGGTGGCGGAGGAGATGTATCGTCGCAGTATCTCTCTGCCGCTCTATCCGCGCATGAGCGACGCAGACGTGGAGGACGTCATCACCGCGGTGACCCGGACGCTGGAACGCAGCCGAAAGCGAGTCTACCCATGCGTATCATCGACTTCGTCGTCAGCCTTGGCAGCCTGATCCTGCTCGGTCCGTTGATGATCGTTGTGGCGATCCTGGTGAAGCTCACCTCGCCTGGCCCGGTGCTCTATCGCGCGCCACGGGTCGGGCGAGGCGGGCAGCTCTTCACCATGTATAAGTTCCGCACCATGCGCCTGGCCGGCGATGACGGGCCGCGCATTACCGCAGGTGACCACGACCCACGCGTGACCGCCATCGGCGGCTGGCTGCGCCGTTTCAAGCTTGATGAACTCCCGCAGTTGTTCAACATCCTCCGCGGCCAGATGGGCCTGGTTGGCCCGCGCCCGGAAGACCCCTCCTTCCTCCGCTTCTACACCGCGGAAGAGCGCGAGGTGCTCTCCACGCGCCCGGGGCTCACAGCACCGGTACAATTGATCTACCACGAACTGGCCGAACGGCACCTGCGCCCTGATGAAGACCCCACACAATATTATATCGACCACGTACTGCACCAGCACCTGGCGATGGACCTGGATTACGTACGCACCCGCACCTTCGGCGGCGACCTGCTACTCATCTGGCAAACACTGCTGCATATCGCCGGTGTGCGGAAAAGCTATACGCCAGCAGAACGGGCAGCGCCATTGGACGGAGCGATAAAGACTACCTCGCGGTCCTGATCCTCCGCGACATGCACATCTCATCGTTTGTCTACCATACCGTTGGATTCCACGCTCCTCGCCGGACCTCTGTTATTGCCAGCTACGTATTCGCGATGTAGAATGGGTAAAGATATGATAATAGTATAAGCCAGGCAATGCGAGGAACACGATGGTTACAATGAGTGTTGAGGAGGCGAAAAAGAATTTCAGTAGTGTGCTGGACCTGGTGGCGGCGGGTGAAGATGTGGTCCTCTGTCAGGAAGGTCAACCCGTCGTGCGTGTGACTGCCCTGCCGGCGAAATCCGGACATCGCACCCCGGGTACGGCCAAAGGGATGATCACTATTGCCCCGGATTTTGATGCCCCATTATCAGATGATGAGCTGAAAGAATTCGAGTCATGAAAGCCTTGCTTTATAATGTACCCCAGAAACTGGACAGCGCGCTAAGGTGGTTTCCCATCTGGTAATCCAGTACAATGGGAGAGATTATGGGAACCATACGCAGACGATTTCGTGCCGAGATGAAAGCTTCTGCCGCG
>Ga0272448_1002122_pt1 | contig 25448 bp, 5 predicted proteins | sample YNPCB0191_FD_202220 | JGI IMG/M metagenome (GOLD analysis project Ga0272448, IMG submission 202220) | Hot spring sediment microbial communities from Yellowstone National Park, WY, United States - YNP-CB-019-1 | ecosystem: Environmental > Aquatic > Thermal springs > Hot (42-90C) > Sediment... | reverse complement strand
TGTAGGTGAGGGTGCGGCTGGTCAACGTGCCGACGGCGACCGGCAGGCCGGACCCCTGGTAGGTCAGGGTGCCATGCGCCGGCAGGCTGGTCACCGCGTAGCGGGTGATGGCCAGGCCGAACGGGTCAGTGCCGGTGAGGGTGAGGGTCAGCGGCGTCTCCTGGTTCGTGCTGAGCGTGGTGGTGCCCGCCCGCGGCTTGCCGTAGACGGTGAGGCTCACCGTCGCCGGGTTGGAGTTCATGTGCCCGTTGTACACCGTGTAGGTGAAGGTGTCCACCGCCCCATAGAAGCCAGGCGCCGGGGTGTAGGTGAGGTTCGGATTGGTCACGGTACCAGAGACCGGCAGGCCGGTGGCGGTGTCGGTGAGCGTGCCGTGCGCCGGCAAGCTGGCCAGCGTGTAGCTGATGATCTTCAGGCCCAGCGGGTCGGTGCCGGTGAGGGTCACGTTCACCGGCGTGCCGGGGCCGGTCGCCGCGGTCTTCGCATAGGCGGTCGGGCGGCCCCACACGGTGATGCTCACCGTCGCCGGATTGGAGGTCAGGTAGCCGTTCGTCACCGTGAAGGTGAAGCTGTCCACGTCATGGAAGCCGGTGTTCGGCGTGTAGACCAGCGTCGGCGGGACGCCAAAGAGCGTGCCCAGGAAGGCTGGAGTACCAGTCGACAGGTACTTCAGCGTGCCGTGGGCGGGCTGCGTCACCAGCGTATAGGCGGTGAGCGGGGCGCCGATGGGATCCGAGCCGGTCAGCGTGAGGGTGAGCGGCGTCTCCTGGTTGGTGGACACCGTGGTCGTGCCCGCGGTCGGCTTGGCATAGACGGTGAGGTTCACATTCGCCGTGGCGGAACTCATGTGGCCGTTGTTCACCGTGAAGGTGAAGAAGTCGGTCCCCTTATAGCCCGTCGCCGGGGTGAAGGTGAGCGCCGTGCTGCTCAATGTGCCGCCGACGGCGGGTTGGCCGGTGGCGGTGTAGGTGAGCGTGCCGTGGGAGGGCAAGCCGGTGAGGATGTAGCTGATGGTCAGCCCCAGCGGATCACTGCCGGTGAGGGTGAAGTTCACCGGGACGCCGACGGTGGTGGTGACCGCCTGGGTATTGGCGCGCGGCTTGCCCCACACGGTGATGCTCACCGTGCCCGGGTCGGAGGTGAGATAGCCATTGCTCACCGTGAAGGTGAAGCTGTCCACGTCGTGGAAGCCGGTGGCGGGCGTATAGGTGATGCTGCGGCTGCTCAACAGGCCGAGGGCACAGGGCTGACCGCCCACCGTGTAGGTGAGGGTGCCGTGGGCTGGGAGGCTGGTGAGCGTGTAGCCGCTGATGGCCAAACCGAAGCGGTCGCTGCCGGTGAGGGCCATCGCCAGCGGCGTCTCCTGGTTGGTGGTCACGGTGGTGGTGCCGGCATTGGGCTTGCCGGCCACATTGAGGGTGACGGTCGCCGGGTTGGAGTCCATGTGGCCATTGTTCACCGTATAGGTAAAGGTGTCGGTGCCGTTCACGAAGCCGGCCGCCGGGGTGAAGGTCAGGTTCGGGCTGGTCAGCGTGCCCACGCTCGCCGGCAGGCCGCTGCTGGTATCAGTGAGCGTGCCATGGGCCGGGGCGCTGGTCAGTTTGAAAATATTGATGGCCAGGCCGAGGGGGTCGGTGCCGGTGAGGGTGACGTTCACCGGGACGCCGGGACCGGTGGTCGCCGTCTTGGCATAGGCGGTGGGCCGCCCCCAGACGGTGATGCTGATGGTGCCCAAGTCGGAGGTCATGACGCCGTTGGTGGCAGTGAAGGTGAACGCATCCACGTCATGGAAGCCGGCGTTCGGCGTGTAGACCAGCACCGGCGGGACGCCAAAGAGCGTGCCGAGGAAGGCCGGCGTGCCGGTGGACTGGTATTTCAGCGTGCCGTGGGCGGGCTGGCTCACCAGCGTATAGGCGGTGATGGGCGCGTTGATCGGATCGGTGGCGCTCAAGGTAATGGTGAGCGGCGTCTCCTGGTTCGTCGTGAGGGTGGTCGTACCCGGTAACGGCTTGGCGTAGACCGTCAGGCTCACGGTGGCGGCAGTCGAGGTCAGGTGCCCGTTATACGTGGTGAAGGTGAAGCTGTCCGTGCCCTTGTAGCCGGGGGTCGGGGTAAAGGTCAGCGCCGTACTGGTCAACGTGCCGGTCGCCGGCAGGCCGCTGGCGGTGTACGTCAGCGTGCCGTGGGCGGGTAGGCTGGCCAGCGCATAGGTGAGGGTGAGCCCGAGCGGATCGCTGCCGGTGAGGGTCAGCGTCACCGGGGTATTGAGCGCCGTCTTCACCGTCTGGGCGTTGGCCTTCGGCTTGCCCCACACGGTGATGCTCACCGTGCCGGGGGCGGAGGTCAGGTGGCCGTTGGTCACGGTGAAGGTGAAGGTGTCCACGTCATGGAAGCCGACATTCGGCGTGTAGGTGAGGTTGCGGCTGCTCAGGGTGCCGACGGCGACCGGCTGACCACCGGTGGTGTAGGTGAGCGTGCCGTGGGCCGGCTGAGTGGCCAGCGCATAGCCGGTGATGGCGAAGCCCAGCGGATCGGTGCCGGCCAGCGTGATATTCACCGGCGTCTCCTGGTTCGTCGACAGCGCGGTGTAGGTGGCCGTCGGCTTGCCATAGACGGTGATGCTCATTTTGGCCGCGGCCGAGGTTTGGAATGCGTCGCTCACGGTGAAGGTGAAGGCATCCAACCCCTTATAGCCCGCCGCCGGCGTGAGGGTCAGGTTCGGACTGCTCAGGGCGCCACTGGCGGGGGCGCCGGTGGCGGTGTAGGTGAGCGTGCCGTGGGTCGGCAGGGTGGCCAGCGTGTAGCCGGTAATCGGCACGCCGGTCACGTCGCTGCCGGCCAGCGTGAAGGCGAGCGGGGTATCCTGCGCCAGCGCCAGCGTGCCAGGGGTCGCCACGGGTGAGGAATACACGGTGATGGTGAAGGTGCGGACGGCGGTATCCACCCCGCCGTTCGCCGTGCCGCCATCATCCTGCAAGGTGAGGGTGATGGTCGCCGTGCCGCACTGATTCGCCACCGGGGTGAAGGTCAGCGTGCCGGTGGGAGCCAGGTTGCTATAGCTGATGCTTGGGGGTGGGATAAGCCCCGGGTTGCTGGAGGTGGCGGTGAGGGTGAGTGTCTGCCAATCCTCCTCGCCCCTGCCGCCCATGCTGATGCCGGTGAGGGTCACCGTTTGTGGCCCACAGTTCGCCGGTACGGAGCGGTTGGCAATCGGGTCAATCGTCGGCGCATAGTTCACGTAGTCCACGCTGACGTTGAAAGCCATGGTGGTAGTAGCTGTGCCGCCGTTGGCCTGCAGGGTGACGGTTATCGTGGCCGTGCCGATCTGATACGGCAACGGCTGGAAGGTGAGCGTCGCCGTGCTGCCCCCGCTGTAGTTCACCACCGGGTCGGGGATGATGAGTGGGGTATCGGAGGTCGCGCTGATGGTGAGCTTCTGACCTGCCCCCCCGGCATTGATGCCGGTGAGGGTGACGGTGGTCGGCGGGGCGTTCTCCAGTACCGTTTGATCGGGGAGTTGGTCGATGGTGGGGGCCAGGGGCCGATTCCCGATGGCGCAGAGATTATTATACACACAGAAATAGATGGTGCCGTCCGCCCCAAGCGCCGGGGAGGAATACACCTCGCTCGTTGTGGGATAGGCCCACTTGAGCGTGCCATTGGGGTTGAGGGCGTAGAGGTTTTTATCCGCTGAGCCGATATAGATGGTGCCGTCCGCCCCGAGTGCCGGCGAGGAGCCGATGGCATTACCGGTCGTATAAACCCATTGTGATGTCCCATCCGGATTGATGGCGTAGATGCAATGATCGTACGACCCGATGTAGATGGTGCCATCGGTTCCCAGCGCAGGAGTCGAGAAGATCAAGTCCCCGGTCGGAAATGCCCATTTTTGCGTGCCATCCGGGTTGACGGCATACAGGTTCCGATCGCCCGAGCCGATGTAAATCGTGCCATCGGTCCCGACCGCCGGGGAGGCATAGAGCGCATAGCCCGCGGGAAAGGACCACTGTTGCGTGCCGTCAGGGTTGAAGGCATAGAGCCAGCCATTCATATCACTGACATAGATGGTGCCGTCAGTGCCGAGCGCCGGACTGGACCCAATGCCGTATCCGGCAGCGCCCGCCCACTTTTGCGTGCCATCAGGATAGATGGCGAAGAGGAGGCCATTCATGGCGCCGACATAAATGATGCCGTCCGCCCCCAGGGTTGGGGAGGCGATGATCGCGGAGCCGGTGGGGAATATCCAGCGTTGTGTGCCGTCGGGATTGATGGCGTAGAGCTCCTGAGCGCCGCCGACATAGAGGGTGCCGTCCACGCCGATCGCCTGGGAGGCCGCATCCCCGCTATCGAGCGGAAAGACCCACTTGCCGGTACCATCGGGATGGGTCGCGCTCAACTGGCTGCCTCCCACCTTATAGACGGTGCCATCCGCCGCGATGACCGGGGACGAAAAGTCGCCATTGGCCGCCGTCCATTTCAGAAACGGCGTCGCAGGGCCGGTGAAGGGGCTGCGCCCGGTATGCTGCGCATCATGGTGGAACATCCACCAGTCACCGGACTGCGTTTCTCCGATGTAGAGGAGGGTCTGGTTGCTCACCAGCGGCGCGGTCATCTCAGCGCAGGAGATGGCGGCGGTGTTGGCGATGGTGGTGTGCGGCGGCGTAGTGGCATCCACCGTCGCCTGGAAGGAAACCGTGCCTGTCTGCCCGACCGGCAGTTCGCTCGGGAACCAGGTAAGCGTGCGGGTGGCCGGGTTATACACCCCGCCGCCGGTCGCGCTGTCGACCACATAGGTGAGATGCGCGGGAAGGACATCGGTCAGCAGGGCATTCGTCGCGGCGGCACCGGTATAACGGTATGCCAGGGTATAGGTAACGGCCGTCCCCGGCAGGGCGTGGGGCGCCGAGACCGATTTCGTCAGGGTCAGTGGGAGCGCCTCGCCGATGGCATAGATGGTGCCGTTCGCATCACCGAGATAGAGGGTGCCGCCCGCCCCGATCGCCGGCGAGGCGCCAATCGGACTGTACACCGCGAGGGCCCATTTTTGCGTGCCATCCGGGTTGACGGCATAGAGGTGCTTATCCCAGGAGCCGACATAGATGGTGCCGTCCGCCCCGAGCACCGGAGAGACGTCGATCCCCCCTGCGGTGGTAAAGGTCCACTGGAGTGTGCCATCGGGGTTCACCGCATACAGCTTGCCATCTTGCGAAGCCAGATAGATCGTGCCGTCGGTGCCGAGGGCCGGCGTGGAGTCGGTAATACTCCCGAGGAAAGAGGCCCAGCGCTGTGTGCCATCCGGCGCAAAGGCATAGAGATTGCCGTCACTCGAACTGGCATAGATGGTGCCGTCGGCCGCAACCGTCGGAGCGGCAGTGCGCGAGCTATTGATATAATTCGCCCACTGTGGCGTGCCATCCGCATGAAAGGCGTAGAGATAGCCATCACTGACGTAGATGGTGCCATCCGCCCCCATGGCCGGCGAAGAATATGCACCCCCAGTGATGTCCGCAGCCCATCGTGGTGTCCCATCAGGATGGATGGCAAAGAGCATGCTGAGCGTGTTGATATAGATGGTGCCGTCCAGCCCGATGGTCGGGCTGCCGTAGACGCCGTCACCGGTGGGAAACGCCCACTGTTGCGTCCCGTCGGGATTGAGCGCATACAGCATGCCCGTGGTTGCACCGAGATAGATCGTGCCGTCCGCCGCAAGCGCCGGGGAGGCATCAATCCACATTCCCGTGGGAAAGGCCCACTTTTGCGTGCCGTCGGGATTTAAGGCATACAGCGTGCCATCACCCGCGCCGACATAGATCGTGCCGTCCGCCGCAATCGCCGGGGAAGTGTATATCGAGCTACTGGTGGGATTGTCCCACTTGATGGCGGGCACCCCCGGACCGGAAAATGCGCTAAGGCCCGTATGCTGCGGGTCATGCTGGAACATCCACCAATCCCCGCGTGTCGGAGCAGACATGGCGAAGGCTACTGACGAGAGCAGCAGGCCGATGAGGGCAAGCAGGACGCACGAGCGTCCCGGGCGTGAGAACCATGCGAGCGACATGGGATTTCCTCCTCAAATGGGCGGGCGGGAAGCGGGGCAGCGTCGACACCTCAGGGGTGCGGATGCTTCCTCGCTATCTCTGGAAGTGATTGTAGTGGGAATGGCTTGGTTTGGCAAGAGAGATAAAAGAAGGCCCGCCGCCCCGAACGGCTCGGGACGGCGGGCGTGTCTTGTTTAGTTCACCGTGAGGCTCACCGTCCCCGCGCTCGAGGTCAGGTGCCCGTTTGACACCGTGAAGGTGAAGGCATCCGTCCCCTTATACCCCGGTGTCGGGGTGAAGGTGAGGGCTGGGCTGGTTAGCGTGCCCAGGCTCACCGGCAGGCCGGTCGCCGTATCGGTGAGCGTGCCGTGTGCCGGCAGCGTGGCCAGCGTGTAGGCGGTGAGCGGCAGGCCCAGGGGGTCGCTGCCGGTGAGGGTCAGGGCGATGGGCGCGCCGCCGGAGGTTGTCACCGACTGCGCCCTGGCCGTCGGCTTGCCAAAGACCGTGATGCTCACCGTGGCCGGATCGGAGGTCAGGTAGCCGTTGGACGTGGTGAAGGTGAACTTGTCCACGTCGTGGAAACCGACCGCCGGGGTGTAGGTGAGATTGCGGCTGGTCAACAGGCCGGTGGTGACGGGCTGGCCGGTGGCGGTGTAGGTCAACGTGCCATGCGCCGGCAGGGTGACCAGCGTGTAGTTGGAGAGCGGCAGGCCGAAGCGGTCGCTGCCGGTGAGGGTGAGCGGCAGCGGGGTCTCCTGGTTGGTGGTCAGCGTGGTGGTGCCCGCGGTGGGCTTGCCGTAGACGGTGAGGCTTACCGTGGCCGGCTTGGAGTCCATGTGGCCGTTGCTCACCGTGTAGGTGAAGGTGTCCACCGCGCCGAGGAAGCCCGGAGCGGGCGTGTAGGTGAGGTTCGGATTGGTCACCGTGCCAGAGACCGGCAGGCCGGTGGCGGTGGCGGTGAGCGTGCCATGGGCCGGCAGGCTGGTGAGGGTATAGCCGGTGATCGTCAGCCCCAGCGGGTCGGTGCCGGTGAGGGTGACATTCACCGGCATGTCCGGCCCAGTGCCCACGGATTTCGCGTAGGCGGTGGGCCGCCCGAAGACGGTGATGCTCACGGTGGCCGGATCGGAGGTGAGCACCCCGTTCGTCACGGTGAAGGTGAAGGTGTCCACGTCATGGAAGCCCGCCGCCGGCGTGTAGACCAGCGTGGGCGGCACCCCGAAGAGCGTGCCGACGAAGGCCGGCGTGCCCGTCGAGAGGTAGGTGAGCGTACCATGCTTCGGCCCAGAGACCAGCGTATAGGCCGTCAACGGCATCTTGCCGGGGTCGTTACCGGTCAAGGTGTAGGTGAGCGGCGTCTCCTGGTTAGTGGTGAGCGTCGTCGTCCCCGCCGTCGGCTTGGCATAGACGGTGAGGCTCACCGTGGCCACTGCCGAGGTGAGGTGCCCGTTGCTCGTCGTGAAGGTGAAGGCATCGGCGCCCTTGTACCCGGTCGCCGGCGTGTAGGTCAGGTTCGGGCTGCTCAAGGTGCCGGTCGCGGACAAGCCGCTGGCGGTGTAGGTCAGCGTGCCATGTGCCGGCGTGCTCGCCAAGGCGTAGGTAATCGGCAGCCCCAGCGGATCGCTGCCGGTGAGGGTGAGCGGCAGCGGGGTATTGATCGCCGCCTTCACCGTCTGCGCATTCGCCCGCGGGATGCCCCACACGGTGATGCTCACCGTGCCGGGGGTGGAGGTCAGGTAGCCGTTGGTCACCGTGAAGGTGAAGGTATCCACGTCATGGAAGCCGGTGTTCGGCGTATACACGAGTACTGGCGGCAGACCGGCCAAGGCGCCGCTGGCGGGTAGCCCGCTGGCCTTATCGGTGAGCGTGCCGTGCGCCGGCTGCGTGGCCAGCGTATAGCCGGTCAAGGGTAGCCCGAGCGGATCGCTGCCGGAAAGCGTGATCGTCAGCGGGGTCTCCTGGTTGGTGCTCAGCGTGGTGGTGCCGGCCGTCGGCTTGCCGTAGACGGTGATATTCACCGTGGCTGCCGTGGAGGCGAGCACCCCATTGCTCACCGTGAAGGTGAGAGCATCCGTGCCGCGGTAGCCGGCGGCGGGGGTATAGACGAGCGCCGGGCTGCTCAAGGTCCCACTCGCCGACCCGCCCGCGGCGTAGGTGAGCGTGCCGTGAGCCGGATTCGTGGCCAGCGTATAGGTGAGCGGCAGACCGAGCGGATCGGTGGCGGAGAGCGTCAGCGCCGCCGGGGTATCCTGGTTGGTCGTCAGCGTCCCGGCCTTCGCGGTCGGCGTGGTCGCGACGGTGACGGTAAAGGTGCGCACGGTGGTATCCACGCCCCCGTTGGCCGTGCCGCCGTTGTCCTTTACGGTCACGGTGATCGTCGTCGTGCCGTACTGGTTCACTACCGGCGTGAGGGTGAGCAGCGCCGAACTGTTCGGGCTGGTATAGCTGACCGCCGGATCAGGCATGAGCGCCGGGTTGCTCGAAGCAGCGGTCACGGTGAGCGCCTGTCCATTGTCGTCTGCATCGCCCGGGCTGATCCCGGTGGGCTGCACGAATTTGCTGCCGCTATTCATTGCCATCAAGACGTTAGCGATCGAACTGATCGTTGGCGGGTCATTCACGGGGGTCACCGTGACGGTGAAGGTGCGGGTAGTGGTATTCACCCCACCGTTGGCCGTGCCGCCGCTGTCTTTCACGGTGACGGTGATATGCGCCGTGCCGGTCGCTTCCGTCACCGGCGCCAGCGTGAGCGTGCCGGAGGCCTGCGGGCTGGTGTAGGTCACCACCGGGGTCGGGATGAGCGCCGTCTTATCCGAAGCCGCGGTGATGGTGATGGTCTGGCCAGCATCGTCCGTGCTTCCGACGCTGATGCCGGTGAGATTCACCGTCTGTGTGCCGGCGTTCTCGCAAAGCGCCAGGTCGGGCAGCGGGTCGAGGGTGGGCGCGCTATTGACAATGACGACCGAGACGGTGAACTGCCGCGTCATGGTATCCACCCCGCCATTGGCCGTGCCACCGTCATCCTGCACCTTGACGGTGATGACCGCTGAGCCAATCTGATCCGGCGCCGGTTGGTAGGTCAACGTCCCGGTTGCCGCCGGGCTGGTATAGCTGATGGTGGGATTCGGGACGAGCGCCGTGTTGCTGGAGGTGGCGGTGATGGTGATGGCCTGCCCGGCATCGTCCGCATCCCCGGCGCTGATGCCGGTGAGGGTGATCGTCTGAACACCGGCATTCTTGCGCACGACCTTGTTGATGATCGTTCCGAGGGTCGGGGCATCATTCACCGGGGTCACCGTCACGGTAAACGTTCGCGTGAGGGTATTCACCCCGCCGCCCCCCGTGCCGCCGTTATCCCGCACCGTCACGGTGATGTGCGCCGTGCCGATGGCTTCCGTCACCGGCGTCACGGTGAGTGTGCCGGTGGCCCGCGGGCTGGTATAGCTGACGGTGGGATTCGGGATGAGCGGCGTGTTGTCCGATGTCGCGGTGATGGTGATGACCTGTCCGGCGTCATCCGCGTCCCCGGCGCTGATGCCGGTGAGGTTCACCGTGCGCGCGCCGCAATTCTCATAGTAGGTCAGGTCGGGCAGCGGATCGAGGGTGGGCGCATCGTTGGGGGCGGTGACCGTCACGGTGAACTGCCGTGTCGTAGTATCTACTCCGCCGTGGGCCGTGCCGCCGTCATCCTGCACGGTGACGGTAATCGTCGCGGTGCCGGCCTGCCCGGTCACCGGTTGCAATGTCAGCGTCCCGGTAGTTGCCGGGCTGGTATAGCTGACGGTGGGAGTCGGGATCAATGCCGTATTGCTGGAACTCGCGGTGATGGTGAGGGTTTGCCCGGCATCCTCCACGCTCCCGACGCCGATGCCGGAGAGGTTCACCGTCTGCGGGCCGGCATTCTCATAACAGGTCAGGTTGGCCGGCGTATTCAGGGTCGGCGCATGATTGGGCGAAATCACCTTGACGGTGAAGGTCCGTGAAAAGGTATCGACACCGCCGTTCGCCGTACCGCCGCCATCATGCACGGTGACAGTGATGTGCGCCGTGCCGGTAGCGCCTGCCTTGGGAGTGAATGTGATCGCGCCTGTCGCCTGCGGGTTGGTGTAGCTCACGTCGGGGTTCAGGATAAGCGTCGACGTATCCGATATCGCGGTAACGTAGAGATGCTGCCCAGCATCGTCCGCATCCCCGGCGCTGATGCCGGTGAGGTTGACCGTTTGAAGGCCCGGGCTCATATACAGGGTCAGGTCGGGCAGCGGATCGAGCGTCGGGGCGTCGTTGACGGCGGCCACCGTGACGGTGAAGGTTCGGGTGAGGGTGTTCACCCCACCATTGGCCGTGTCGCCGTTATCCTGCACAGTGACGGTGATCTTCGCCGTGCCGGTCTGCTCTGTCACCGGCTGGAAGGTCAGCGTCCCGGTGGCATCCGGGCTGGTATAGCTGATGACGGGGTTCGGGATGATGGTCGGATTGCTGGAGGTGGCGGTGATGGTGATGGTCTGCCAGGCATCATTGGCATCGCCCGCGCTGATGCCGGTCAGCGGAAGGGTGGTCGGCCCGGCATTCTCCAGCACTGTCTGATCGGGAATCCGGTCGAGGGTCGGCATGTCATGGGGGGGATTGCCGATGGCGTAGAGATAATAATACGTACAGCAATAGACAGTACCGTCCGCGCCAAGCGCGGGAGAGGTATAGATGGTATCTGCCACGGGATAGCACCACTGCAGCGTGCCGTCGGCATTGACGGCATAGAGATTCTTATCACTCGACCCAACATAGACCGTGCCGTCCGCCCCGACCGCCGGTGAGGAGAAGAGCCATCCCCCGGTGGGAAAGGCCCATTGCAGCGTGCCATTGGGATTGAGGGCATACAGGTTATGATCATAGGATCCGACGTAGATGCGGCCATCGGCTCCCAGGGCCGGCGTCGAGATAATCTCGTCTCCCGTGGCAAACGCCCACTGCTGTGTGCCATCGGGATTGATGGCATAGAGTTTCCCATCGTTCGAACCGAAGTAGACGGTGCCGTCCGCGCCGATGGCCGGGGAGGAATTGATAATGCCCCCGGTCGTAAAGGCCCACTTGAGCGAGCCATCCGGGTTAAGGGCATAGAGCTTGTGATCATACGCGCCGATGTACACGGTCCCGTCTGCGCCAAGCGCCGGGCAGGACTCAATATTGTTGGCGGCAAAGGCCCACTTCTCCGTGCCGTCCGGATTGAGGGCATACAGGATGCCGTCCGATTCGCCGAAATAAATGGTGCCGTCCACTCCTAATGTCGGGGAGGAGTAGATGGTGCGTCCAGTGCGGAAGGCCCAGCGTGGTGTGCCGTCCGGGTTGATGGCAAAGAGATCGTTATTGCCGCCAACATAGATGGTGCCATCCACCCCGATCGCCGGCGAGGAGGCGTAGCAGCCATCGAGTGGGAAGCTCCACTTCACGGTACCGTCAGGATTGGTTGCCCAGAGCGAGCAACCGAAGACCGTATAGATAGTGCCGTCGGCGCTGATGGCCGGGGAAGCGAAGTCGCCGGTATGTGCGGTCCACTTCAGGTACGGCTCGCGTGGCCCGGTGAAGGCACTGCGCCCGGTATGCTGGGCATCATGGTGGAACATCCACCAGTCGCCGGATTGCGCGTCGCCGACATAGAGGAAGGCCGGGTTGCTCGCCAGCGGTGTGGGCATCTCAGCACAGGAGATCGCCGCGGTATTGGGAATCGTGGTCTTCAGCGGGGCATCAGCATCCACCGTCGCCATGAAGGAGACCGTGCCCGTCTGGCCAACCGGCGGCTTGCCCGGGGACCAGGTAAGCGTGCGGGTGGCCAGGTCATACGCGCCGCCGTCGGTTGCGCTGCCGTCGAGGTAGGTGAGATGCGCGGGCAGGGGATCGGTCAGCAGGATATTCGTCGCGCCGACGCCGGTATTGCCGTACGACAGCGTATAGGTGACAAGGTCTCCCGGCAGGGCGCGGGTGGGCGACACGGATTTCGTCAGCGTCAGCGGGAGTGACTGGCCGATGGCATACAGATTGCCGTCATATCCCCCCACATACACGGTGCCGTCCGCGCCGATGGCCGGGGAGGAGACAATCTGTTTCAAGAGGGGAAGCGCCCATTTCAGCGTGCCATCAGCGTTGATCGCGTAGAGGTTTTTATCCCAGGAGCCGACATAGACCGTGCCGTCCGCGTCGACCGCCGGGGAAGAGCTCACGCAATCGCCCGTGGGGAACGCCCAGCGTGGGGTGCCATCAGGGTTGATGGCATAAAGGAAATGATCGTTGGAACCGACGAACACGGCGCCGTCCGCGCCGATGGCCGGAGAGGAGGTGATACGGTCGCCGGTGGAAAACGCCCACTTGAGCGTGCCGTACGGCGTGATGGCGCAGAGTCTGCCATCATCCGCACCGACGTAGATCGTCCCATCCGTCCCGACCGTCGGGGAGGATTCGACCGTGCTGCCAATCGGATAGTACCATTTTTGCGTGCCATCGGGGTGAATCGCGTAGAGATAGCCATTGCCGACATAGATGGTGCCGTCTGCCCCAATGGCCGGAGCGGTTTGAATGCTGCCCAGGGCGGTGAAGGTCCATTGCACCGTACCGTTGGGGTTGAAGGCATAGAGCGTACCGTTCATCGTGCCGACGTAGATGGTGCCGTCCACCCCGATAGTCGCGCCGGCGGTGATGCCGCCATCGGTGTCCACGGCCCACTTGAGCGTGCCGTCGGGATTGTAGGCGAGGAAGCGGCCATCATAGGTGCCGGCATAGATGGCGCCATCCGTCCCAATCGCCGGGGAAGGATCGATCCAGCAATACTGGTAGACCGACCAGCGCGCCGTGCCGTCCGGATTGAGGGCGACGAGATTGCCATCACTCGAGCGGGTGTAGATGGCGCCGTCTGCCCCCAGTGCCGGGGAGGAGAAGATCGGCCCGCCGAGTGGATAGGCCCACTTGACCGCCGGGATGCTGGGGCCGGTGAACGGGCTGCGGCCCGTGTGCTGCGCATCGTGATGGAACATCCACCAGTCACCGCGCTGCGGGGCGCCGATGTAGAGGCCCGCCGTGTTGCGCACCGGGGTGAACATCTCGGCAAAGGACAGCGCAGCGGTGTTGGACAGCGTGGTGTTCAACGGGGCATCGGCGTCCACCGTCGCCTGGAAGGTCAGCGCGCGCGCCGGATCGCCCGGGTGCAGCGTGCCCAGTGTCCAGGTCAGCGTACGCGTTGCCGCATCATAGACCCCGCCATCCGAAGCGCTGTCGGGGACATAGCTCAGATGCGCCGGCAGGGGATCGGTCAGCAAGGCATTGGTCACGGCCATGTTGTCAGTATTCCGGCAGGTAAGGGTATATTCGACCGTGCTGCCGGGCAGGGCGTTGACCGGGTTGACCGTATTGGCGAAGCTCACCGCGGGCGATGGATTGTTGATGGCATACAGCTTGCCATCCCACCAACGAACGGCATACAGGGTGCCGCCCGCCCCGATGGTTGGGTACGAGAAGCCATTCTGATCAAACCACTTGAGCGTGCCGTCGGGATTGAGCGCGTAGAGGGTGCCGTCGTTAGATGAACCGACGTAAATGGTGCCGTCAGCTCCGATGGCTGAGGCGGAAATCCCATCGTTATTCCAGGTGGGGAAGGTCCATTTGATGGTGCCGTCCGGATTGATGGCGTACAGGGTGTTAAACAAGCAGACATAGATGGTATCATCTTCCCCAAGCGACGGCACGGAGTTGATAAAACCGCCAATCGGCATCGTCCACTTGATCACGCCGTCAGAACTGATAGCGGTGAGGTTGCTATCCCATGTCATGATATAAATCGTACCATCCGTTCCGACGATCGGGGAGGCAGTGATATCCCAGATCGGACACACCCACTTCTGTGTGCCATCAGGGTTGAGAGCATATAAGTGATTATTAGATGATCCGACATACATGTGAGATGACCCGACATAAATGGTACCGTCCACACCAATGGCCGGGGAGACATAATATTCATTCGCATTCGCAAAGGTCCACTTCGTCGTGCCGTCGGGGTTAAGGGCATAGAGTTTGCCATCGTCCGTGGTGAGATAAATGGTGCCGTCCGTCCCGAGGTTCGGGGGCGAAATGAGGCAACTATCGAGGTGGATGGACCATTGTGGTGTGCCGTCAGGGTTGATGGCAGTGAATGTGCCGAAGTAGGTGCCGACGTAGATGGTGCCATCCATCGCGACGGTTGGAGAAACGGCAATATAATCCCCAATCAGAACCGCCCATTTTTGCGTCCCATCGGGGTTGATGGCATGGAGACACCGGTCACTGGCGGTAGCATAGATCGTGCCATCCGCCGCGAAGACTGGGGCCAGATCCATATACACCTGTTCGGCAGGCGCGAATGACCACTTCACCGCCGGCACTTCGGGACCGGTGAACGCGCTGCGCCCGGTATGCTGCGGGTCATGCTGGAACATCCACCAGTCGCCGCGCTGGGGGGCTACGATGCGGAGGGACGCCGTGCTGCTCAGCGGTGTGGTCATCTCGGTACAGGTGAGAGAAGCGGTATTGGCCAGGGTGGTGTTCAGTGGGGTATCCGCATCCACCGTCGCCCGGAAGGTCACCGCTCGGACACCGGCGACTGCCCCGAGCGTGTCCCATGTCCAGGTGAGCGTGCGCGTCGCCGCATCATAGCTGCCGCCATCCGTGGCGCTGTCGGCGATATAGGTAAGGTGCGCGGGCAGGGGGTCGGTCAGCACCAAGCCCGTGGCTGCGCCGCCGGTATTCTTGTAGGTGAGCGTATACTGCACCGCGCTCCCCGGAAGGGCATTGGGGGGAGTGACCACATTGGTCAGGGTGAGTGCCGGCGAGGCGTTGCCGACGGCATTGAGCGCGCGCGAGGTCGAGACGATGAACATGCCGCCCTGGCTGAGTACCAGGAAGGGGCGGGAGAACACCCCGATCGCCCAGATCCAGCGTTGTGTGCCATCGGGATTGATCGCGTATACGTGGCCATCATCAGCGAGCAGATAAAGGGTGCCATCCGCCCCGACCGCCGGGGTGGAGCGGAGAATATTGCCGGTGGAAAATGCCCATTTTTGCGTACCGTCAGCATTGAGGGCATAGAGGGAATGATCATACGAGCTGATATAGATGGTGCCATCTGCCCCGAGTGCCGGGGTGGCATCGATGCGATCTCCTGTGGCAAAGGCCCACTTTGGCGTGCCGTCAGGCTTCATGGCGTAGAGGGAATGATCATCCGACCCAACGTAGATGGTGCCATCGGCCCCGATGGTCGGCGAGGTGAGGATACCACTCCCGGCGGGGGACACCCAGTGTTGTGTGCCGGTAGGCGTGATGGCGTAGAGCTTGCCTGTCGCCGAGCCGACATAGATGGTGCCATCCGCCCCGAGCGCCGGAGAAGAGAGCGCGCTGCCGTCGGCCTGGAAGGCCCACTGTTGCGTACCGTCGGGGTTGATGGCGTAGAGGCTGCCCGCGGCTGAATTGATATAAATGGTGCCATCCGCCCCGATTGCCGGAGAGCCGATGCTGTTTCCCGCGAGAAACGCCCACCGTTGCGTGCCATCAGGATTGACGGCGTACAGGTGCCCATCGGCTGAACCGATATAAATGGTGCCATCCGCCGCAAGCGCGGGAGAAGAGCCGATGCCGTTCCCAGCAGGAAAAGCCCACTGTTGCGTCCCGTCAGCATCAATGGCCAGCAGACCAAACTCCGAGCCGGAATAAATGGTGCCGTCCATCCCAACGGCCGGCGCGGAGTCAACGGATTCACCAATCGGTAAACCCCACTTCCGCTCGGGCACTTCGGGACCAACATACGCACTGCGCCCGGTATGCTGCGGGTCATGCTGGAACATCCACCAGTCGCCGCGACCGAGGGCAGACTGGGCGGAGGCCCAGGACGAGAGCAGCAGGCCGATGAGGGCGAGCAGGACGAACGAGCGTCCCGGGCGCGAGAACCGTGCGAGCAACATGGCATTTCCTCCACAAATGCGCGGGTGGATGGCGGGGGAGCGTTGACACGTCATGGTGTGTGGGTGCTTCCTCGCAAGCTATGGAAGTGATTGTAGGGGGAATGGCTTGGTTTGGCAAGAGAGGGATAGGGGAAAACCCGCCGTCCCGTGGAGATCGGGACGGCGGTTGTGTGTTGGCTAGTTCACCGTGAGGCTCACTGTGGCCGGGTTCGAGGTCAGGTGGCCGTTGCTTACCGTAAAGGTGAAGGCATCCGGACCCGTGTAACCGGGCGCCGGGGTAAAGGTGAGGGCTGGGCTGGTTAGCGTGCCCAGGCTCACCGGCAGGCCGGTGGCGGTGTAGGTGAGCGTGCCGTGCGCCGGCAGCGTGGCTAGCGTGTAGGCGGTGAGCGGCAGGCCCAGGGGGTCGCTGCCGGTGAGGGTTAGGCTGATCGGCATACCGCCACTGGTGGTCAGCGCCTGCGCTCTGGCCGTCGGCTTGCCAAAGACCGTGATGCTCACGGTGGCCGGGTCGGAGGTGAGGTAGCCGTTAGACGTGGTGAAGGTGAACTTGTCCACGTCGTGGAAACCGACCGCCGGGGTGTAGGTGAGGTTGCGGCTGGTCAACAGGCCGGTGGTGACGGGCTGGCCGGTGGCGGTGTACGTCAACGTGCCATGGGCCGGCGGCGTGACCAGCGTGTAATTCGACAGCGGCAGGCCGAAGCGGTCGCTGCCGGTGAGGGTGAGCGGCAGCGGGGTCTCCTGGTTGGTGGTCAGCGTGGTGGTGCCCGCGGTGGGCTTGCCGTAGACGGTGAGGCTCACCGTCGCCGGCTTGGAGTCCATGTGGCCGTTGCTCACCGTGTAGGTGAAGGTGTCCACCGCGCCGGAGAAGCCGGGGGCCGGGGTGTAGGTGAGGTTCGGATTCGTCACCGTGCCAGAGACCGGCAGGCCGGTGGCGGTGTCGGTGAGCGTGCCATGGGCCGGCATGGTGGCCAGCGTATAGCCGATGATCGGCAGGCCCAGCGGGTCGGTGCCGGTGAGGGTCACGTTCACCGGGGTGCCTGGGCCGGTCGCCGCGGTCTTGGCGTAGGCAGTCGGGCGGCCCCACACGGTGATGCTCACCGTCGCCGGATTGGAGGTCAGGTAGCCATTGGTCACGGTGAAGGTGAAGCTGTCTACGTCATGGAAGCCAGGGTTCGGCGTGTAGACCAGCACCGGCGGCAGCCCGAGCAGTGGGCCGACGGCGACGGGCAAGCCGGTCAATTGGTTGGTCAGCGTGCCGTGGGCCGGCAGGGTGACCAGCGTGTAGCCGGTGAGCGGCAGCCCGAGCGGGTCACTGCCGGAGAGCGTGATGGCCAGCGGCGTCCCCTGGTTGGTGGTCACCGTGTTAAAGCCGGCGTTGGGCTTGCCATAGACGGTGATGCTCACCGTGGCCGGTGCCGAGGTCAACCCCTGCGCATTCGTCACCGTGAAGGTGAGGGTATCCACGTCATGGAAGCCGGCGGCGGGCGTATAGGTGAGCGCCGGACTACTCAGCGCGCCACTGGCCGGCAGGCCGGTGGCGGTGTAGGTCAGCGTGCCGTGTGCCGGCATGGTGGCCAGCGTGTAGCCGGTGATGGCCAGCCCGAGCGGATCGGTGCCGGTCAGCGTGAGCGTGACGGGCGTGCCCTGGTTGGTCATCACGGTGTTGCCGATGGCGTTGGGCTTGCCATAGACGGTGATATTCACCGTGGCGTCGCTGGAGGTGCAGAATCCGTTGCTCACCGCGAAGGTGAAGGTGTCCACCCCACGGAAGCGGACGGCGGGGGTGTAGACCAGCGCCGGCGGTAGTCCGGTCAAGTTCCCCGGCGCGGCGGGTTGGCCCGTTGCGGCGTAGGTCAGCGTGCCGTGAACGGGGCTGCTCTTCAGGATGTAGGCGGTCAGCGGGAAGCCGATCGGGTCAGTGCCGGACAGCGTGACGGCAACCGGCGTATTCGGCGGGGTGGACAGCGTATTGCCGATGGCCGCGGGCACGCCGACCATGGTGATATACACCGTCGCCGGATCAGCAACGGCATAGCCGTTGCTCGCCGTGAAGGTGAAGTGATCCACCCCGACATATCCGGGGGCCGGTGTGAAGGTGAGTAGAGGCGCGAAGCCGGTTAGCGAGCCATGCGCGGGATGTTCGGCAATGACATACCGCAGCGGATACCCTTGCGGGTCGGTGCCGGACAGGGTGAGTTTGAGCGGCGTGTCGTGCTTCACCGCGAGCCATTGTTTCGTCGCCGTCGGTTTGCCGACCACCGTGATGGCAAAGGTCACCGACGCGGAGCCTTCGTCCGGGGTGCCGGCGGAGGCGGTCACCGTCACGGTGATGTGCGCCGTCCCGATGGCATCGGCCACCGGCGTGCAGGTCAGTGTGCCGGTCGGCGATTGACTGGTGTAGCTGACTGCCGGGTCCGGGACCACCGCCGGGTTATCGGAGGTTGCCGTCAGTGTGACGACATCGTCATCGTCCGCCCAGGTGATGCCGTCCACGGTGAGCACGTGCGACCCGGAGTTCATTGCGACTTTCAGGTCGTTGATATCCCCGATGGTCGGCAGGGCATCCTTGACGAAGTTGACGGTGATATTGAAGGTCATCAAGGCGACCGGGCCGTCGCCGTCATCGTCGGTGCCATAGGCAGAGACGGTGACTGTCCCGGTCCCAGTGGCTTCGGTGATCGGGGTGAGGGTGAGCCCCTGTGCGAGGTTTGCCGTCGCCGTCACCACATTGCCGGTGGTGGTCACGCCCAGCGTCAATGCATCGTCGGCATCGAACGGCGTGACGGTTAACGGGATGGTCAGCGGCGGGTCATTCTCGTTCATCACCTGGTCGGGTATCGGCGCAATGGTCGGCGGGCCATCCGGTAAGGCGTTCACGGTGACGGAGAAGAGCATATTCGCCCACGGGCCATCGCCATACTCGTTAAAGTCATACGCGCTCACCATCACCTGCGTTATCCCGGTGATCTCCGGTTGCGGAGTGAGAATCAGGGATTGCGCGTCCGGACTCACTGCTGCCGTCAGCAAACCGCTATCGTAGGAATAGACGGTGACGCAGTAGAAGTCACCGGCAAACGACTTCGTGATGGTCAGCGGCAGCACCAATGGTGGGTCGTTTTCGTTCATCGACTGGTCAGGGATCTGCGTGATGGTCGGGGGGCCGTCTGGTGCGGCGTTCACCGTGACGGTGAAGGACGACGTGGCGGTGGGACCCTGCCCGTCCACATCGGTGCTGCTCGCGCTGATGGTGATGGTATCCGTTCCGGTCGCATCGGGCGCCGGGGTGAGGGTGAGCTGGTGATAATCAGGGCTCAGCGTGACCATCACCAGGCCCGTGGCGTCCTTCGCCCAGACCGTCAGCGTATCGTCAGCATCGTACGGCGTGACAGTCAGCGGGAGTGTCAACGGCGGGCCGTTCTTCGCCATCTTCTGGTCAGCGATCGGCGTGATGGTCGGCGTGTCGTCCGCGGGGTAATGCACCAGAACAGCGAAAAACATGCTCGCCATCGGTTCCCGCCCATTGCCGTCGATGCTGTATGCGTTCACTTCAACGAAATCCTGGCCATATGCCCCTGGCGCCGGAGCAATCGTCAGCGACGAGTAATCCGGATTCAGCGACACCATCACGTAGTGTAAATATGCCGAGGCCTCAACGTGCAGGTTGCCGCTCGCCGTGAAGGGGGTAACGAGCAGTGGGAGGGTACGCGGCGGGTCATTTTCGTTGATCTCCTGGTCCGGGATCTGCGTGATGGTCGGCGCACCGCCGAGGGCATTGCCCACCCGGACAGCAAACGACATACTGACATTCGGTCCCCAGGCGTTGTACCAGTTATGAATAGTGACGGTCACCGTCGCCGTGCCGGATTGCGCGGCGCGCGGAGCCAGCGTCAGGATTATGCCAGCGGTGGTCAGCACGAAGTTATTGTATGTCGGGTCAGGGAGCAGCGCGTGGTTATCCGACGTGACGCTGACCAAGCTCACCGTGCCGTTGAAATCGGTTGGGATGATTGTCAGTGGGACATCCAGCGGCGGGGCATTCATGGGCAACAGGATATCGGGAACTTGCGCGAGGAACGGCTGACTCTCCGGCACTTGAATCACCGTGACGTTGAAGGTCATGGATGCTGTCGGACCAGCCCCGATGGTGTTATATTCATACGCCTGGATCGTCACCGGCACCACGCCAGACCTTCCCGGGTACCGTAAGATAGACAGTTTCTGATCATCTTGCGGCCATAAGAAGAACACGCTCGAAGATGCGGTCCAGGAAATCGAGTCGTGCGGATCAGTTGGCGTGATATGGAGCTGCAAAATATACCAGTTGTCATAACGCGGGTCCGCTTCTTTCAGCGAGAAATCCGCCACCTGCGCGATCGTCGGCGCGGCGGTGGGCGCCGTGCCCACCTGGACGTTGAACGTCATGGTGGCGTATGCAACGCTGTACGCGTCCCAGACCTGGGCATTGACGCCCACGGTGTCCATCCCCATCGTATTGGGGGCCGGGGTGATGATGAGCGATTGATGATCCGGGCTGACCTGCGCGGAAACGATGCCCTGATAGCTGTATGCCCAGCAGAACAGGGTATCATCGCTGTCGAGTGGAGTTATGCTTAACGGCAGGGTCAGCGGCGGGTCATTCATGTTCATCGCCTGGTCAGGAATCTGCCCGATGGTCAGCGGGCTGTCCGGCACGGGATTCACCGTCACGGAGAAGGACATGCTGCCCGAGGGGCCATCGCCAAAGTTGTTCGTCTCATACGCATCCACTTCCACCACATTCACGCCATACACATCCGTCAGCGGAGCGAGGGTCAGTGATTGCTGGTCCGGACTCAGCGAGACCTGCAGGAAGGTGGTGTCGGTGTGGGCCGTCACATGCAGTATATCCGTGGCATCGAACGGGGTGATGCGCAACGGGAGCGTCAACGGCGGGTCATTTTCATTCAGCGTTTGATCAGCAATCTGCTCGATGGTCGGCACACCGCTCGGCGCCGTGCCCGCCAGGACCGTGAACGACATCGTCGCCGTCGGACTAGCGCCATCAGCGTCGGAACCAAAGGCACTGACCGTTACCGTGTCCGTGCCCAGCGTATTCGTCGGGGTGATCAGCAGTGAGTGCTGATCCGGGCTGACATCAGCAGTGACAATGCCGTTGGTAGTGCTCGCGGTGACCGTCAGGATATCATCACTATCGAACGGCGTCACGGTCAACGGGAGGGTCAAGGCCGGGTCGCCGATATTCATTGTCTGGTTGGCGATCTGCCCGATGGTCGGCGGGCCGTCCGGCACGGGGTTCACCGTGACGGAGAAGCTCATGAGCGTGGGGGTGTCCCAGAAGTTCGGATTATCCATGTTCCAGGCCTTCACCGTGACGATTTCCCTGCCGGTTACTCCCGGTCCCAGGGTGAAGATGGTCATGGATTGCGCGTTAAAGGTGAGATTGATGATGCCATAGTAGGTGAGGTCGACCGTCATGTACGGCTGATCATCGTCATCAAATTTGGTGATGTTGATCGGGAGGGTGAGCGGCGGGTCATTCTCGTTCATCACCTGATCGGGAATCTGCTCGATGGTCAGCGGCGGGTCCTGCAAGGAGGTGAGCGTGACGGTGAAGGATGAGGTGGCCGTCGGACCGCAATGCCCCGCGGTGTCCGTTTCATAGGCGCTGAGGGTGACCGTGGTCGTCCCGGTCGTATCGGGCGTCGGGGTAAGCACGAGCGTATCATTGGCGATCACATCGGTCGACAGGAGTCCGCTGGACGCCTTGGCTTCAACTGTCAATGTATCACTGGTATTGAACGGTGTGATAGTCAATGGGAGGCTTAACGGCGGGTCGTTCTCGGTCATGGTCTGGTTGGCAATCTGCTCGATCGTCGGCAGCCCCGGCAGCGCGTTCACCGTGACGGTGAAGGAGGCCATGGCTATCGGGCTCTGCTCCCCCGCCGCGTCTGTTTCATAGGCGCCAAGGGTGACCGTATCCATCCCGGTTGAATCAGGCAGCGGCGTGATGGTGAGCGTGCTGTAATCAGCGCTCAACTCGACAGATAGCAAACCGCTGACATCCCCCGCCCATACCGTCAGCGTATCACCGGCATTGCACGGCGTCACACTCAACGGAAGGGTTAACGGCAGGTCGTTCACCGTCATGATCTGGTCGGGGATCTGCCCGATGGTTGGCGGGTTACCCGGTGCGTCAGCCAATGCCGGCATAACACCCGTGAGCAACACGAAGAAAAGGGTAGCCATCAAGAGGGTGACGGACGTACGCATAGGGAGCTCCTTGCAGCGCCAACGAGAAATTGCATTTCCCTGACTGCCAGACAGGATAGCGCTTATTTGATAATAGCACAAAATAACTCTTTATGCTACGAAATAGTAAATATAGGGTACCTGACCCCAGATGCGGTGGGGATCGCAATATGCCTGCTATTTCAGTGTGAGGCTCACCGTGGCCGGGTTGGAGGTCAGGTGGCCGTTGGCCGTGGTGAAGGTGTCCACGTCATGGAAGCTCGCTGCCGGGAAAATTGTTGGTGCCATTCCCTTGAATCCCTCTTGCCTACAAGCGTAGAACGCGCTATACTGCATACATTCTACACCTATAGAATTATTGGGGTACTACTGATGCGTGAACCATCGTTGGGCGAGCAGGAGTTGAATATCTTACGCGTGGTGGCGGAGGACGGGCCGTTGACGGCGGCGGAGGTGACGGAGCGGTTTGCCGGGTCGGAGAAGCTGGCGCGCACCACCATCCACACCGTGCTGGAGCGGCTGCGCGGCAAGGGCTATTTGCAGCGGGAGAAGTGCGAGGGGATCTATCGCTATTCCTCCAGCACAGAGAAGACCACGCTGCTCACCGACCTGGTGGGCACCTTCATGCAGCGCACCCTGCGCGGCTCGCTGAAGCCGTTCATGTCCTACCTGGCCAACGCGGAGGAGATCAGCGACGAGGAGCTGACGGAACTGAAGGAGCTGGTGCGGACGCTGGAGGGGCGACGGAAGTGTGAGTGATTAGTGAGTAGTCAATAGTGATTAGTGAGTGGTTGCGTGGCCTGGCATTATTTGGTGTGACCTGCTCTGGTTGCGTGGGCGGGGCAATGGGTGAGCTGGTGTGGGGGTGGGGAGTAGTTACTGTGGTCGTCAACCGTACTAATCACTCAAGGAAGGAGCACAGCATGGGGCATTGGCTGGAGATGGCGTGGAATATGCAGACCGGCAACCCGTGGGGGGATGCGCTCTGGCGGGCGAGCTGGCAGGGGGGGCTGGCGCTGCTGCTGGTGGCGCTGGCGACGTGCCTGTGGCGGCGGATGCCGCCGTTGACGCAAACCTGGCTGTGGCGGCTGGCGCTGCTCAAGGTGCTGCTCGCCTTCTGCATCGCCGGCGGGATGACGCTGGCCATCTTGCCGCCCACCCCTGTGCGGGATGCCGGCGACGCGGCGCCCGCGCTGCATGCGGCTTTGCCGTTCACGCCGTCGATCCCGCCGCCGGCCCCCATCATCCCCAGCGTCCCCTATAAGTCAGGACCACACTGGTCCACCGCCGCGCCGCGCCCCATGGTGAACTGGCTCGCGCTGCTGACCGGCTGCTGGCTGCTGGGCGCCCTGGTGGCCGGTGGGCGGATCGGCTATGCCCTCACCCGCACGCGGCGATTGCTGCGGGAGAGCGTGCCGGTCACCGATGCCGGGATACTGGCGACGGTGGAGGAACTGGCCGCGCAGGCGGGGCTGCTGTGGCCGCCGGAGACGCGCAGCGCGGAGATCGCCGGCCCGCTGGTCACCCACCCGTGGCGCCCGGTGGTGCTCATTCCGCACGCGCTGGCGGCGGAGGGCGCCACACCGGCCTTGCGCATGATACTGGCGCACGAGCTGGCGCACATCCGCCACCATGACTCGCGCTGGGGCTGGCTGGGCATCATGGCGAAGGCCCTCTTCTTCTTTCACCCGCTGGTCCACCTGGCGGCGCGCGACCTGCAGTTGGCGCAGGAGATGGCCTGCGATGCGCGGGCGCGGGCGCTCACCGACACTCCGCCGTCCGCCTATTGCGCGATGCTGGTGGCCGCGGCGGAGCGCTGGGCGCGGCATGACCGGCACCCGTATATTGCCGTGGGCGTCTCGGAGTCCTTCCAGCAGCTCAAACAGCGCATCATGGCCGCCACGCAGGAGGCCCGCCTCACCCGCGTGCAACGGACGCTGGCCGCGGTGCTGCTCACCGGCATGCTGGCCGCCACGCTCATCCCCTGGCGCCTGGCCGCCCAGCAAACCGAGATCATCATCACCGTGCATCCCACGGTGGAGATGCGCTTTCCCCTCCCCCGGCCGCTGACGCCATACGAGGCGCTGCAACGCCAGGCGGCGCTCCAGCAGATGCTGGAGGCCGACCACGCCTTCGCACCATACCACCCGCGCGTGCTGGTGCAGAAGGACGCGGTGACCATTACCGCAGGGACGCATGAGCGATACGCGTGTGATCAGCTCGCCCAGACGACGGCGGCCATGACACAGGTGTTCGGCGGCGGGCATTTCACCATCCCGGCCTTGGCTGACGCCTTCCGCCCCGTCGATGCCGAAGGGCAGCGCCGCGTCTGCGACTTCCTCACCCGGCGCCTGCAGGAGATGCGCGTGGAGCAGGTGGAGGTGGTGCCGCACGGCGCCAGCCAGGTGGCGGTGCTGCCGCCCGCCGAGGGGATGGATCGGCGCCTGCTGCGCGACCTCGCCACCCCGGCGCGGATGGAGTTCCGCCTGCTGCCCGCCGAGATCACCGTCGGCGAGAACGCCGCCGGCCAGTTGACGCTGACGCGCAACGGCCAGCCGGTGGCGGAGGGCGAGGCGCTCCGCCGCTCGACGCTGGCGCTGGACGGCAGCGGGCTGAAGCCAACCTGCCGGGTGGTGCCCAGGTATTGGGGCAATAGTCGCCCGGCCATCCAGTTCGAGCTGGCGGACGGCCCGGTGCGCGAGCAATTCGCCGCCCTCACCCGCGCCAACATCGGCCGCGCCATGGCCATCGTCATCGACGGCACCCTCTACAGCGCCCCGCGCATCTGCGACGCGATGGACAGCTCCGGCATCATCTGCGGGCGATTCACAGAGCAGGAAGCCGAACACCTGGCCAACCGCCTCAACGCCGCCACCTCACCCATACCGATCAGCGTTGAGTCAGGCCTATAGAAGGAAAAAACAGGTCCGGTGGCTGCCACCGCGTTGTTAGGATCAGGTGTAAGTACCGTGGGATGCACCGGTTTCGGGGACTGACATCGAAACTCCGGTGGACGGGGGTGCTCTCCGTACTTCGGATTTCAGTAAAGGGAGAGGGGCATACGGAGTTTCGGTGTCTTGTAAGAAAAATACGATTGATTCGTTCGGGAGCTGCCGGTTGCGTGAACGGAGGTAGGCCGCGCCCACCGTGGCGCGCTGGTGGAAGCCTCCACTCCGCGTCCGACAACACC
>Ga0272448_1002120_pt1 | contig 25474 bp, 18 predicted proteins | sample YNPCB0191_FD_202220 | JGI IMG/M metagenome (GOLD analysis project Ga0272448, IMG submission 202220) | Hot spring sediment microbial communities from Yellowstone National Park, WY, United States - YNP-CB-019-1 | ecosystem: Environmental > Aquatic > Thermal springs > Hot (42-90C) > Sediment... | reverse complement strand
CATTGCCGACGTATTTCTGAGCAACCGCTTTCAAACTTTCTGTCACGCTTTTATCTTTATCTATAGACAGAAAAACCTCGTCAACATATCTTATCGCTTTTATAATTTCCATTCTTTCTGATTCCGACATAAAGGGAACGCTTCCTTTTAGTTTTACCTGCTCGTCATTGTTGACTATCACAACCAAAATATCGCCTAATTTCTTGGCTTCTCTAAATAAGTTTATATGGCCAATGTGCAAGGGGTTAAAATAGCCGGAGGTAATTACTACTTTTCTCATATTGGCTTTTATATAATTATTTTGTATCATAAAAAAATGCGAAAAACAATGCTTTGAAATTACTAATTACCAATTACCAATTTCTAATAAAAACTTAAATGCCTAATATAAAAAAAGAAAGAATTTACGACTTAGAAGAAAGAACTGCCAAATTTGGCGAAAATATTATTGAATTTGCTAAAAAAATTTCAAAAAACAATATAACTATTCCTTTAATCCACCAGCTAATAAGAGCAGGAACAAGCATTGGGTCTAATTATTGTGAAGCAGATTGCGCCGAATCTCGCAAGGATTTTGAACATAAATTAGGTATTTGTAAAAAAGAGTCTAAAGAAACAAAACATTGGTTGAGAATGATTGCCAAAGCAGTACCAGAATCAAAGAATGAAGCAAAAAAACTTTGGCAAGAGTCAAATGAACTCCAATTAATATTTATTTCTATTATTAAAAAATCGCGGTGTAATATTAATAAATAATTAGAATGTTCTAGAAATTAGAAATTTTATTGGAAATTAGATATTAGAAATTGGATATTTTTTTAATTTTAACTAAAACAACAATGCCCACTCATTCTAATAAACCCCATTGGTTATATTTAACCGGATTTTTTATAATTTTAGCCCTACCGGTTTTAGCGCTTCCGCCTTATTTTTTCCCGCCCGACTGGGGCAAAACAATTATTTTCAGAAGTATTTTATCTATACTTTTGTTTCTGCTTATTTATCAAATAATAAGCAAAAAAACATTCTCACATTCTGCAGAATGTGAGAATGTCAAGAAAAATCCGATAGCTTGGGCTTTAATTGCGCTTTTCGTAACATTTCTGTTGGCAACTATTTTCTCGGTGGATATAAATTTTAGTTTGTGGGGTTCGCCTTTACGAGGGGGTGGGTTTATAAATTATGCTTTTTATTTAATTTTCTCAATAGCCGCCTTTATTTTCTTTAAAGAAAAGGACTGGGAAAGGGGCTGGATATTTTCAATTTTTATTGGTGTTTTGGTTTCTCTATTGGCCTTAATCCAATTTTACGGCCTTTTTGACAAAATATTTATAAGCTTAAGGGATAGACCAGAATCCACTGTTGGAAATCCTATATTTTTAGGGATTTACCTTCTATTGCTATCTTTTCCCTCTTTATCTTTTGCAATTAAAGAACAATTTAATTCTCCTTGGGGAAAAATTAAAAAAATATTTTATTTGTTCTCTTTTCTCTTATTTGTATATGTAATCTTGATAACAGAAAGCCGCGCCGCTTATCTTGGAGTTGTTTTTGGTATTTTATCTTTCTTCTTGTTTTATCCAAAAAAAAACAAACTATTAAAAATTGGATTTATTTTTTTTCTTATATTTATCTTTGCCGTTGTTCTCTATGTCAACCTAACTCCCCAAGTTCCGAATTTTTTACAGAATAAAATTATCAACAATATAGTAAACAGGCTGTCAATAAAGACAATATCTTCAGAAGAAAGGTTTAGGGCTTGGCAGATAGTTGTAAAAGAAATAAAAGATAGACCTCTTTTGGGTTGGGGTCCAGAAAATTTGGCTGCGGGTTTTGATAAGTTTTATGACCCCAAAATAGTTTGGTCCCCTTGGTGGGACAGGGCGCATAATGTATTTTTAGATATTGGAGCGCAAGCCGGTATTTTGGGGGTTTTATCCTACCTTTCTTTGTTCATTATTTTATTCTGGCAACTGCACAAAATAAAAAACACAAAATTACTCCATCCAGAATACCAAAATACCCAAATAATTATCACCGGTCTCCAGGCAACGCTTGTTAGCTATCTTGTTGCTAATTTTTTTAGTTTTGATTGTTTTTCAACGTATCTAATTTTCTTCTTTATTATCGCCTATATATTACACCTAACTCCTCAGGGAGAATCAAAACAACAGCCAGCGCCCCAAAAAATACCATCTATTAAATCTTACATTTTAAATATTATATCTGGCATGATATTAATAATATTCTTATGGCAGTATAATTTTGTACCGCTACAAATTAATGCCAATATAAACACTGCCAACTTTATGGCAAAACAAGGGAAGTGTGAAGGTGCGCTCTTTTTAATGGAAAAAAATCTGCCAAAACGCAGTTTTTTGGATTCTTTTTTAAGGTTAAGATATGTTGACAATATAAGAATCTGCTCGCCATATAATCGCGAAAAAAATCTGGAATACACCCAAAAAGCATTCTCGGCATTAAAAGAAGCGGTAAAATTTCAACCTCTTTTTACCAGAGCTTGGATTTATCTGGGAAGTTTCGCAACAATTCTTGCTAACAACGAACAAAATCCACAGATAAAAAATAATTTAATTGAGGAGGCGCGCTCTTATTTTGAAAAAGCAAAAAAATTATCCCCCCTCCATACCGAAATTATAATAGAAGAAGCAAAAATAGATGAGGCGGGTGGCAATTACCAAAAAATGCTGCAAAGAGCTGAAAACTGCTTAAATATAAATCCTAATTCCGGGGATTGCTACTGGATAAAATCATTGGCAGAAATATATCTTGGAAATCTTACCGCCGCTGAGGAAAGTCAAAAGTTGGCGGAAAAATGGGGATTTGAACGCCATCGTTCTTCTGCTCTTCGCCAATTATTAAGCGCCTATACCTACGCCAAAGAATATAAAAAATTGGCCCAAACTTACGAAGAATTAATTTTAAAAGAACCTGAGGTTGCCCAATATCATGCTTCGTTGGCTTTTACCTACAGCATAATCGGAGAATATGAAAAAGCGCGCAAGGAAGCAATGGAGTTTTTGAAACTAATGCCTGAAGCAAAAGAGGAGGTTGATAGGTTCCTGAAAACATTGCCCCATTAAACACGGATCTATACTAATTTTAGCGGATCAATGCGGATATAACTGACGCGGATATAAATCAGTATCAATCCGTGAAAACAAAAACTCCCGAGCGCGAAGCCCGAGAGTTTTTTGTTTTATCTCTGCTTTGTCACAAGCAAAGCAGATGATAAATTATCCTATATCCTACTGGGCAACTACGTTTTGTGAATTCAAGTCGGCTGTCAAGATTAGATAACCATTGTACCAGTCGCTTGAGCATCCATTAACAGTAGCGGCTTCGTGGATATAAGGATAAACTGCTGACTTATCAGACCAGATAAGGTTGTATGACTCTGTCTCTGACCCGTTTCTGGTTGTTGCCAAGCCCCAGATTCCATCTGAATCGTGGTCGTTCAAATAACCTCCGCCGTATCCAGAAGCAACATTTCCTATTGAAGCGTCTTTGGCAATGTAGGTTGTAATTGCATCAGCTCCGCTTGTTGTAGATGTGAAGTTGTGGACTTTGGCTTTCAATGTGTAGGTAGCTGATGAACCGGGCAGAATAGAGTCTTCTGAGTTAAAGGTAACTACTACAATACCCTCATTATCGCTATATGTCAAGCTGGTTGAGCTTGTCAAGTTATTTCCATTAGCATAGTCCAAAATAGCACAGTTGTCCAAAATAGCATAGTTGCTGTTGTTCGGGCCATTCTTTAAGAAGACAAAGTAGTCCAGATATGGATGGTCGCTATTGGTGTCTGTACGAGTGGAAATAAACCTGAACTGCTTGATTGAAAGCGGTAGCGCGCTGGTGTTAGAAACAGTAAACTTGTAAAGTTCAACTGTTGAGCCTGTTGAGGCTTTCGAATCTGAACCAGCGTAGACCACGGTTGGAATAGCGGCGAATGGGTATGTGGAGTTAGACACGTCCGTGCCTAAAGCAATAACGCCATCATTATCGTTGTTGGTCTTCTGCAAGCCTGTGCTGGTCAACGCCTTAACATAAGTTAAGGTTGGCTTAACGTCTAAGTTAGTAGTGTCTGTGTCTGTGGAAATAGATGAACTCAAGTTCTCAACAACGGTCAAAAGCTTATAGGTGTTAGCTGGTACCTCAAAAGCCAAATCATTAAAGTCAGCGGTATATGTTCCACCAACATTTTGAACTGGCTTTGTGGATAAGGTCTGCGAACCATATTTCAGAGACATTGTCTCTATGGCAGCAGCTTGTGATGCTCCGTCCACTGTGAACTTCATCTGTTTAACTGTGAACGATTCGTTCTGGGCAGTAAGCTTGTAAATACCAACAACAACTGCTTGTCCTCCAGCAACTGCTTGGTTGTTTGGCGAACTCGAGTCGCGGGTGATATTAAGCGCTCCAGAACCAACTGTGATGGTCTGGCCCTCAACTGTTGCGTCTGCGCCAGAAGCGCCGCTGTAAACGGTTTGTGAAGATTCTGCAGTTGTACCAGAGAATTCTACCTTAGCCACGATTGTTGCGCCTGACCCAATTGAAGAGCTGAGGGTTCCATATACCATTACATCAATGGTAGATCCCTTTGCTAACTTGTAATTAACTGACCAGCTGTTACTTGAACTGATTGTTGCTTTTACAGGAGTAGTTTGGTTACCATACTTTACATATAGGTTGGTCAGCAAACTTGGAGTTGGGTGCGCATCGGCAAAGTTGCACTGAATAGTACTAATATTGATGTCTTCGGTTGTGGTGTTGGCTAAGGTAAAGTGAGCCAATTTATAATCGGCTACAGGAACAACCACTACGCGGTCGGTATATGCGCTATACTTTGACAACAACATACTTCCTGTTGATACTGTCAAGGTATTACCGTCTACATCACTTGACGGAACGCTTACAGAAGACTTTGAAACCTGAGCTTCAGCATTGGAGGTAGCAGCAAGTATTCTGGCTTTAATGCTGTCGCCGCTTTTAACCGCGGTGCCTGACTTTTCTTTAATATCAGCTTTTACCTCCAAAACAACTGGATTGCCCGGAGTAACTATTAAAGCTGAACCTAATGAGAACTGTGTGCTCTTGGAACTACCTTGAGCAATGTCTTTTGTATTGCCGATTTGTACACCGTTAGCCCACAAAGAACCATTGGCAAAGTATTCTACGCCAGTAGTGTCTGAGTCAATTATTGTAACATACAAGTCAGTGACTTTAATTGGCTCTCCAGCTGCTTTAAGGTCGTATTTAGCAAGCGTAACGCTTGGAGCTCCCAAAACCACATTACCAGAAGGAGAATCGCTTCTCTTGGTAAGTGTCAGTGTGCCATTATTAATTTCACAAGCTGACGAGGCACAGCTCTTTCTTTGTGTAAAAGCATTGCCTGAATTGTATGTTGTGGTAATACCCACATTATACTGGCTGTCAATAAACATTGCGTCATCAAGCACTCTGACCGCATAAGCAAATGTCTTTGAAGACCCGCTGACAATGTCAGCCAATACTTTTATTACTCTGTTCCCTGTCTGCAACGTATAGGGCGAAGATGACAAATCAAAGGTAATATACCCCTTTGCATCTGCCTGCGCTACGGCTGAACCAACATTAACGCCGTCAATGTTTAGGCGATAATTTTGGATATCAGAAGCGCTAGCTGACCCTGTCTGATACAAAACAAAACGGACCAGTTTTACAGCTCTTGTGCTAACTTGAACTGCATTCTGCCAAACAACATAGTCGTCTTGAGGATCAACTGATCCTGATGTCGGAGTTGGCGCAGAACCAAAGAAATCAACTGTCGCCAAATTGCCAGAAGCAATGTTATGAATGTTACCGCTTACCGGGAATGTTCCTTTTACAGAACTGGCGGTTGTTGTAACATCACTGGCTGCGTTAATTTTAACCCCAACTGTCTGGCCGCTGGTATTGGAAAGAAGATCAGCTACTACTTTAATTGTGACAGAGCCTCCTGCTGGAATTGTGAAAAGCCCTGTTGGGTCGTTGAAGGTGATAATTCCAGATGAAACGCTGGATTCGTCAGTTAATCTTTGGGCTCCGTTGTAAAGATAAACGCTTGCAAGGGTCGCATCTTCCGCAACTCCAATTCTTGTAAGTTTCAAATTGGTTACTTTTACAGCGGTGCTGTCACCGTTAATAAAAGTGAAATGCGCCAAATCAGCTCCTGCTTGCGTCTGTCCTTGAGGGTTTAAGTGAGCTGACGAAGATACCAACGTTGAGGCTGCTGGATTATCAGCGGCTAATTGAACAGTTAAACCAGTGCCTGTTGGAGTAATAACGCCGCCCTGTTGTCCGCCCTGTTGTCCGCCCTGTTGTGAAGCTTGTGAACTGAGCATCGCGTTCAAGGCTGCTCTTGTCATTGGACCTACTTGATTTGCTGGTGTCCATCCTTTGCTCGCCTGAAAAGCTTTGACAGCCGCTAAGGTCTTTGAACCAAAGTAGGTTGTCTCGTTTCCTGGTGAGCCTGCTCCTGTTGTCGCAACTGTAAAGCCATTGTTGTTCAAAAGAACCTGCAGACATTTTACGTCTGAGCCTGTTGAACCGACTGTTAGGTTGCGGGTAAATGTCACACCTGCGCATGCTGCAGGAACTCCAGACGATGAGCTGGATTGAGATTGAAGGGCTTGCAATTGAGCTTGCAATTGGGCAATTTGAGCCAACAACTCCTCAATCGTTACTGCGCCGGCAAGTGTAGGAGCAACCATTGCAACCGCAGTTACAACTGCCGCGGTTACGATAATTGTTCTTTTTATACTCATTTTATTTATTTTTGTTTAATTTAATTAATTTTATTAATTTTTAACCTTTTTTCGTCGGTCGACCATTTGTTCGCGACTTTACGTATTAGTCACGAACAACGACTAGTGCGAGTTCTAAGAACTCGGCACTTATTTATTTTTTAATTGTGTTTATAGCGCCTCTTGCTCTTTCTTAAACCTTAAAAAACAAATAAGTGCCGGGTTTCTCGCGATTGCGGCTTTTTTATTTTTTTATTGTTTATTATTTTTGATTGTTGGTTATTAATAATATCTTTTCTAATGCCTCTATGTAATTTCCTTTTTCATATAAATCTTTTATCTCCAACAGGGCTTCTTGTTGGGTTTCTGTTAGGGTTGATTTTTCCAAGTCAGCAATTTGTTGTTTTGCCAAGGATTGATATAGGTTTGTTATGGCTTGATTTTCTGATAAATCGGTTCCCACCACACTAGCCAATGTTTTGGAGCTTACAACAATCTTTTCAAGTGTTTCCTTATCTATTGAACTTTCTTCTTTTATAAATTCTGCCAACTCCGAAGCCGTAGCAGTAACCTCGCCAATCGCCCATGGAATATTGTTTGTTTTTCCCTCTTTAGCAATTTGGGCCAATTCGTTTACTCGCTTGCTTAACATCGCTACCTCTTTTGTTAGTTTATTCTGTCCTGTAAGAGCGGCTTGTGATTGTTCTGCTAATTTTTTAATAGGAAACAACAAGTCGCCCGGTACTGTATGGATTGCAAAACCAAAAACTCCCGTTACCACAAAAATAAAAACCGCCAAGGCATAGGCTAGTCTCTTTGGAAAAAAGAGGGAAAGAAGAATATCCACCGTTCCCGCTTTCTCTGTTGGATTTTCAGGGGCTGTGCTTGCTACTGGCACTGGAACCAATTTTTTGGCTTTTTCTTCTGTTAAAATCTGCGATTTAAGCAAAACAACCCAATCTTGGTTGGGTTTAATTTCCTTGAGTTGCTTTAACTGTTCTATAAGTTTTTTCTGAGTTAATCTTGCCATAACGATAAAAATAGTTTTCTCTCTTATAATTATGACGCTTAACCAGCCTATTTTATTACAACTTTATGCCTCCTGAACAATATTTTTCAATTCTTTTAATCCCCTGTGCAACATTACTCTAACTGTACCTGCGGGTTTGTTCATTAATTTGGCTATTTCGGCAATAGACATATCCTCTAAGTAGTGCCAAATTATTATATCCTGATATTCCTGTTTAAGTTTTTTTATAGCCTTTTTGATATTATCAACATCAGCGCTTAAAATAGCTTTTTCGTGGACATTTGTTTCTGAATCTATTATTTCCGGACTATTATCAACCGAAACAATATTTGTCCTACCCTTGTCCCTATAATAATCAATAATCTCGTTTCTGGCTATTTGATATAAAAAAGCAGATTCGTTTTGAATCTTAAGGTCTGAATTTTTGGCTTGCTTTTGGTATGCCTCCCAACCCTTAATAAACACCTTAGAAGTAATGTCTTGAGCGGTTTCTTGTGAATTTACCTTTAAATAAACAAATCTATATATTTTATCAATATATTGGTCGTAAATCTGGCTAAATTGTTCTTTAAAATTGTTCATTAATATTATTATAACAAAATAACTTAAAAGTCAATTTTTAGGTAGGACATAATAGGACATAAATATATTTTATAAAATGTCCTATCTAATAGTAATTTGTCCTATCTTTGACCCATCAAAACTTTCGTTTTTCTCTGATGCTAATTTGTAAAAAACTTGATTAAAATCCCCTAATCTTTGAATTTTTCCTGCCCTAAGAAGCTCTTCTAAATCTCTTCTTATGGTTCTTTTAGTAATATCTGGTAATACTTTTTGAAGGTCTGATACTTGCGCCCTTCCGTTCTTGCTCAAAAATTCTAAAATTTGTTTCTGCCTGCCCCTAATCTCTTGAACTGGTTGGTATTGATTCCCAGTTTGTTTTTGAGAATCACTTTCGGCTTGACGTTCCTCCATTCCCGGTAATTTTCTGGTTAACTCTAACGCTGGCCTTATTTCTTTTTTTATTTTCTCATATTCATTTGAAAGTATAAGAAAATTAACCGAACTCAACCAATTTTGTGATTTTGCTATCCATAGGTACCCCAAAAGAGCGTCTATATCTTCTATAACTTGGTTTTTTATCTCATTCTGCAAAAAAATATCTCCTACCGGCGTCCAATCAACACCCTCAACAGAGACCCGCGGATTTTTGTTGGCGGTTAAAATTAAACGCTCCATTATAGACAATGCTTTGTCTTTTGCTCTATTTTTCAGAGGATCTGATTCTGGAAAAAATTCTAATGCCTTATAAACAGTATTTGTTAATTTTAAAATTTTTTCTTTCATTAAAAATTCTTACCGCTTCGCTTATAATAAGATTAAAATTAACAAAAATTATAATAAAAGTAAAGGTTCTTTCCCAAACGCATTTGGTAATTATATCACGGTTTTATTTTTTCTTCACTAGCAATCAATTCCAATGGGCTTAAATTATTCCTCGCGAATAGCAAACTGACCGCAAGCCGCCTGAATATCATCTCCAAACCTATAACGTTGAACAAAGTTTATTTTATTTTTTGCTAGAATCGTCTTAAATCTTTCTATCCTTTTTGTTGGTGATAGCTTCGGTCCGCCTCGGGCAAAAACCCCTATTGGGTTGTATAAAATCAAGTTTAGAAAATAAAGTTTCTTGCTCATTAGGTTTGCCAACTGCCTGCCATGTTCGTCGGAATCGTTGATGTCTTTTATTAAAACATATTCAAACATCACTTTCCTGTGTGTTCTCTTAATATATTCGTCAACCGCCTTCAAAACAGCTGGCAAGGGGTACTTTTTGTCTATTGGCATTAAATATCTTCTTAATTCATCATTTGGGGCGTGCAAAGAAATTGCCAGATTGCACTGGGGCAAATCTTGGCTAAACCTTTTAATGCCTTCTATTATTCCTGCGGTTGAAACAGAAATTGACCTAGCGCTGATATTAAAATAATCTTTATTATTCAAAATTTTTATTGCTTTTACTACATTGTCGTAGTTTAAAAATGGCTCGCCCATTCCCATAAAAGTCACGTTGGTCACTTTCAAATTTTCTTTTTTTAAATACCGATTAAAAAAAATTACTTGCTCTATAATTTCATCAGAAGTCAAATTTCTTTTAAAGCCCATTTTTCCTGTGGCGCAAAAAAGACAACCCAAAGGACAACCCACCTGAGATGACACGCAAACAGTGTTTCTGCCGTCTGCGTGACGCATTAAAACCGACTCTATCTTTAAATCATCTTTCAGGGTAATCTTAGCTTTGACGCTGTTTTCTTTTTTAGATACTAAAACATCCGCCTTGATTTCAAGCGGGCATTCTTTATTAAGTTTTTCTCGTAATTCCTTGGGGAAAGAGGTTGCCTCTTTCCAGTCAGAAATAAAATTCTTAAAAACCGCCTCCCTCGCCTGTTTTAAGCGATATTTTGGTTCGTTTTTTAAAACTTCTTCTAATTTAGAAATATCCATAAATTTTTAATATATAAAAATAACTTCTCTAAAACGGCCAATTTTCTGGTGGTGGACTATCGCTTAACCATGCGGCACCGATAACTAATCTTTCACCAGTACTTGCTAATCTTACCATTCTTATTCGGATACCACCATCATTAGTCTCTTCCTGCACAATAATTGAAAAACTTAATCTAGTCCAAAAAAGATTATTAAAATCAGTATAAGTAGAAGATAACCATTCGGTAATCCCTGAATGATCTATTCCTAATTTTATTCTTCCTGTCCCTTTTGCCCATATCTCAGCGTAATATTTTTTTCCTTTTTCTAATGTTTTCTCTAATTGAGTTAAGTCATAGTATGAAAAATAAGGTTCGTGATAAAAAGATTTTTTCCCTATAACTAAAGGAGGATCTTCTAATTCTAACCCTCCTCTTTTTCCCCATATCCAATTAAGAGGATTTCCTTGGGTTGTTGTTCCTTCCCACCCTTCATCAAAAAATTCATTTAATAAAAGATTTTTCGGCAAAATGATTTTTACAGAAAATTCTATCCAATCGCTCACATTACCTGCCGCATCTGTTGCTTGTACCTGAAAATTATATGTCTTTCCGTCCTCGCCGATAAAATCTCTTGTAAAGTCTGCTGACTCTGGATTTCCAGCGACCTCCACTATGGAATCTTCGTGCCATTCGCCGCTATTCTCCTGCCAACGGAAAATATAACTTGCCAAACCAGAAGGCGTGGTGGTTTCGGCAAGATCTGTAATGGTAAATCTAACAGTAAACTCGACTGTGTTTTGTTCAGGGGCAAGATTAAATATCACTTGCGGCGGAGTTGTATCTTTTGGTTCGGGCGGCGGTGGCTCTACATATTTTATGTTTTGGGCTTTGGGCGTTGGTATTTGTACTTCAAAATCTTCTGAATTGTTGTCGGTATCTTGTTCTGTGCTATCTAAAAATTTTCGACCGATACTTTGACCATCGCCCGGGTTGGTGGTTGCTAACGACTCAAAATCAAGAGCTAAACCAAAACCAACCCTATCAGAAATTTCACTGTTTGGTTTTTTTAAAACGAAGGCATTATCATCGGTTATAGGATTGCCCGTGAAAACATCGGCTAAATCTTCATAATATCCGGTTCTGGCAATTAAAAAATACCCTTTGGCCGGGATATTTCTCCCCGAAAACAAACTTTTAGGCGCGTAGGTAACCCATCTTGAACCAGTAGCGGTTTTCCTCTGTAAATACCAATTAGTTAAATCAACATCTAAATCGTTGGGATTATATAGCTCTACAAACTCTTGTTTATCATTAGATTCGCCCGCAACTTGAATTTCAGAAATTAAAATTTTAGGATAAACAACTACTATTCCCCCACCCCCACCCCCGCTGTCGCCCCTGCTCCCGATAACACCACCAATGCAACTACTACCTACATAAGCGCACCCTTGTTCAATTATCTTTTGCATAGTGGTCTCTCCTATACCACTAACTTTTAATAAATCATTAAGTGAACAAAAGGGTCTGGCTTCAATTATTCTCTGGGCTATAATAGGCCCAACACCAATAATTTTTTCTAAATCCTGCTGTGGGGCGGTATTTATATCTATCTGGCCAAAACAACTTTTCTCTTCCTTTGTTGGTGCCTCAATTTTTGTTTCCTCGTTTAACAACCCCTCCTCATTTTTCTCGTTTTCCCCATCTGTTTCCTGATTTTCGGTTAGTCCCTCAGCCTTTTCTGTTGCCTGATTTTCCGCCAAAAGTTCGTTAACTTGTTGTTGAATTACATCTAATTTTTCCTGAATGTCATCTAATAAATCTTGAATTCGCTCCTCTGAAATAGTTGTAATAGTAAATGATTTACTATCAGGGGTTATTTGATTGTCGTTTGTTGATAAGTCCTGGCTATCTAGTTGTGCTTTTTGTGGGTCTTCTGCCATAACTGCAGTATTTATTGTTGGGTTTGAAATCAGAGAGGCAGTAAAAATCTCTAGCCGACCAAAAATATTGGTATGTCTTAAATTTTGGTTGGCCCAAATAAAAAAAGAGATTGTAAAAACAATAAAAATTACAAAAAAAATATAGCTTTTTTTAAGCATCGGTTACAATGGTTATTTTAATTATATAATTTTATACAAACTAGAATCAAACTTTAAGGCAGGAGTTCTTATTATCTATGCCCTTAAATTTATGCTATAAATCTCCTAAATCTCGCCAAAAACCCTAATATGTATGGGAAGTATAAGCAAATAGGGGGTATAAAAAATTGGTCGCCAACAAAATCGTGTAGGGGGTAATATTTTTTTCAAGCAAACCAACAAAGGCCAACTCAAAAGAAAACAAAATCTCCGGCATAATAAACATGGCTATAAAAATCCGCGCCGGTATTCTTCATATTCTTAAAAAATTAAAATCTTTTGATTATACAACTACTTCTATGTAATTAAAGCAAAATCCGCAAAGGGAGAACCCTTTGTTATAACCCTATTGATTTAAATTATATTTTTATTTTTTAGCTTTTGCTAATTTGGATACAGGCGCAGATTTGATCCTTTTCGCCCCCACTAGTTTGGGTACCTCAAAAATTATCTTACCATCTCGTTCGTCAATTAAAACTCTGCTAGTTGGCACAATCTCGTTTGTTACAATCTTCAAGGCCAATGGATCTAAAATTAATCTTTGAATCACTCTTTTTAACGGTCTTGCACCCAAATTCGGGTCGAAACCTTCTTTTACCAAAAGTTCTTTGGCTTTCTCAGAAATCTCAATTTTTATCTCTTTTACAGCCAGTCTTTTTTTAACTTTTTCAAGCTCCAACTCAACAATTTTTTTAATTTGATCTTTTTGTAGATAATTGAAGATAATAATTTCGTCAATCCTGTTCAAAAATTCCGGCCTAAAAACTTCTTTCAAGGACTCCATTACCTTTTCTCTCATTGACTCCCGTTGTTCTATTTCTTCTTTGGTATTAAAACCAATAGAAGACATTTTGTTAATATACTCAGACCCCAAATTAGATGTCATTATAATAATTGTGTTTTTGAAAGAAACTAACCTGCCCTTAGAGTCGGTTAATCTGCCATCTTCAAAAATCTGTAATAAAATATTAAATACATCGGGATGCGCTTTTTCAATTTCGTCTAAAAGCAGGACCGAATACGGCCTCCTTCTCACTTTTTCTGTTAATTGTCCAGCCTCTTCATAGCCAACATAACCGGGAGGAGAACCAATAATTTTGGAAACTGTATGGCGTTCCATATATTCTGACATATCCAACCTTATCATCGCTTTTTCATCATTAAATAAAAACTCTGCTAAAGCCCTTGCTGTTTCTGTTTTTCCAACTCCAGTGGGTCCTAAAAACAAAAATGTCCCCAACGGCTTGTTTTCCTCAGAAATACCAACGCGCGCTCGACGAATCGCTCTTGAAATAGCCGAAACCGCCTCTTCCTGACCTATAACCCGTTTATTTAGCGTTTCTTCCATTGTCTCTAATTTTTTAGCCTCCTCTGTGATTAAACGAGTAACTGGAATTCCTGTCCAGCGGGAAACAACTTTAGCAACATCTTCTTCGGTTACTTCTTCTTTCAAAAATCTGTGTTCTTTCTGGATTTTTATTAGTTTTTGCTCTGTTTGATTAAGCTCTTTCATTAGGGCGGGAATTTTGCCATATTTTATTTCGGCAACCCTCTCTAAATCCGCCTCTCGTTGAGCAACCTCTATTTGATAAGAAAGGTTGTCTAACTTTTCTCTTATATCTTTTATTTTATTAATTAATTCTTTTTCAGCATTCCATCTTAACCTTAATGACTTTGCCTTTTCGTTCAAATCAGCCAACTCTCGTGTAATTGCTTTTAATCTTCTGGGGGAGCCATCTTCTTTTTTCAGAGATTGTTTCTCAATTTCAAGCTTCATTATTGCTTCGTTGTATTTTTCTAATTCTTGAGGTTCTGATTCAATTTCTAACCGCAGTGCCGAAGCCGCTTCGTCCATTAAATCAACTGCCTTATCTGGTAAAAATCTGTCGGGAATATAGCGACTAGATAATTCAACAGCCGCTTTAATTGCCGAGTCTTTTATTTTTACCCCGTGGTGAACCTCATATTTTTCCTTAATTCCACGCAAAATCGCAATAGCGTCTTCAATGTTTGGTTCTTGGACATAAATTGGCTGAAATCTTCTCTCCAGCGCTGGGTCCTGTTCAATATATTTTTGATATTCTTTTAGGGTGGTGGCGCCAATTGCCCTTAATTCTCCTCTAGCCAAAGCTGGTTTTAATAGATTTGAAGCGTCAATTGCCCCCTCAGCGGCGCCCGCTCCAACTAGGGTGTGCAGTTCGTCAATAAATAAAATATATTTCCCCGCCGCCCTTGTTAGTTCTTTTAATAGCGCCTTCATTCTTGTTTCAAACTCTCCTCTATATTTTGTACCGGCAACCATGGCTCCTAAATCTAGAGATATTATTTCTTTGTTTTTTAGAAAGTCAGGGACATTCCCTCGCGCAATCCTCTGGGCAAAACCTTCAACAATGGCTGTTTTTCCAACACCTGCCTCCCCAATTAAGACGGGGTTGTTTTTGGTTCTTCGTGAAATTATTTGCATTAATCTTCTAATTTCGTTATCCCTACCAATTATTGGGTCAATTTTTCCTGCCGCTGCTAAATTGGTGAGGTTCCTTGTATATTTTTCAATCACCTGGTATTTTGATTCCGGCTCGGGATCGGTAATTCTTTGCCCTCCCCTTATTTGAGACAAAATCTTCATTACTGACTCATAGTCTAACTCTGATTTTTTAAGAGAAATACCGTCGCTTGATGATATAAAACTAACCTTCTCTAAAATATCCTTGGCTGCCGATTTTGTATCTAATAAAGCCAAAAAAAGGTGTTCAACCGAGATAAAATCATCATTCATTTTTACCGCTTCTTGTCTCGCCCTATCCAATACTCTCGCCATATCTTGGGTTAAATAAAACTGGCCAAAAGACTGGGGAGATAGAATAACGGGTATTTTCGCAATATTCGATTCAACTTTTTTCTTCAGGGATTCTATATCAATTCCTAATTTTTGAAGAATGGTAACAACAATAGAGCCCTCCTGTGTTAATAGGGCAAGCAAAAGGTGAAGGGCATCTATTTGTAATTGTCCTTTTTCTTGGGCTATTTGCTGCGCCTGCATCAGGGCATCTTGCGCTTTGTTGGTAAAATTGTTTCCGTTCATGTATTTTTATTTTACTGCTAATTTTATTCTATATCAAATAGCACTCTTAAGTCAAGATTGCTAAATTAAAAAAAAAGGGCGGCGAAATTTTATCTGGCCGCCCAAAAGGCACGGTAGAATTTTTGAAGTCAGCCGCCTATAGCCGCAATTCGTCTTTCTTGGCAGAGATAACGAACCAATGCTTGCTGAGAAAGCACGGGACAATACAACCCCCCCCTTTCATTCTTTCTTAAAGAAAGATTTGCTTTGCGCCTTAAAACCTCTTTAACAGCAGCTAAATCGCTTGGTTTATCAACTTTAACTATAATTAATGAACCGCCATTTTTTCCCCCTACAATTTGTGCCCTTATAACACGCCGCTTCCCATTCCTAGTGATCCTAGTAATTAAAATATTGGTTCCCATATTTCCTCCTTTCTTTGAAAAGGTTTAGGCCTAAAAAGAACAAGACGAGCTCTCGCCAAGGGAGCTCGTCTTGAAAAATTATTTTTTATTTTAGTCTTTAAGTTTTTATTTTAATTTTCCAAAACCAACCCCCATTTTTTCTCTGGGAAAAAAGCAGAAGAAAAAGAAGAAAGGGTTGTGGTTGGTTGTTGTTCTCATATTAATAATTACACTTTAGCACGAAAAAGAAGTAGTGTCAAATTTTTGCTTGTATTTTCTTTGTTAACTTATAAAAATTTTTCTCGCTCTTTTGTAAAAAAAGGGGGGGGTTAGGGCATCTCTTTTATCTTTGAAACAACAAAATCTATTACTTCTTCAGCAGCCCTTGGTTTGGCCAACCTTTGGCAATCTTTTTTCATCGTTTCTAGTTTTGAAGGGTTTGAAAATAATTCGTTTAAAATATCAATTGTTTCGGTTAGGTTGGTAGTTCTCAAACCTATTTTATTTTCCACAACATAATTTACGTTATCCTCTTCTTGCCCGGGAATAATATCGTTAATTACCATTGGAAGCCCTTTTATCAAACACTCGGAAACCGTTAAACCACCGGCCTTTGTAATTATTAAATCAGAAACAGTCATATATTCATCTAAATTATTCACAAAACTAAAAACCTTAATAAAAGGGCTTTTTACAAATTGGGATCTGCTTAACTCTCTATATAAAGAGACATCTCGGCCTGCTACAATAATAAATTGTAGTCTTTCGTTTTTTTCTTTTGTCTTTTTAGTAATTAACAATATATCTTTACAAGAAATCTTACCGCCCACTATAAGTAAAATCTGCCCAGATGAATTAAATCCCAAATCTTTTATAATCTTTTGACGGTTCGGCTGTTTTGTAAATTTTATATCAGTGGGTATACCGGTTACCAAAATTTCTTCTGATTTAACACCATGCCGAATTAAAGAATTTTTTACCTCTTCGGTTGCTACAAAATAATAATTTGCATGTCGATTATACCACATAGAATGGAATCCGAAATCGGTGCAAACATTACCGGATAAAATGTCTATAATATTTTTTTCTTTTGTTTCTGAAATTAACTGAATAGGAAGGGGGTTTGTAGCTAAAATAAAATTCGGATTAACATCTTTGATAAAATTAACAAATTTATTTTTTTTTAATATTACTCCAGATGCCCAATTTAAAATCCTGATTCTTGGTTGAAAATAATTATAAAGCCATTTATATAAGATTGGAAATTTTAGGGTTATTTTATCATATATTTTGGGCAAATCCCCCTTAATAGCTGAAAAAGTAAATTCTAAAATATTTTCGTTTATCACTTCAACATCAGGATATTTAAACAAAAACGCCTTAGTCAACGCTTTTGCCACTCCGCCGTGACCAGCGCCAAAAGGGGCATATAAAATTAAAACTTTTTTCTTTTTCACGATCATAATTTGTGATAAAATTAAATAATGAAAAATGATATCAAACCTTTAGCTTTATTAAGAATATTCTTAGGATTAGTTTTTTTGTCTGCTGGACTTTATCGTGTTTTAAATTGGCATGAGGTAACTCTAGAATTCTCCAATCTGAAACTCAACTCTTTGTATCTACCAATTCTGATTATTATTCTTGAAATTGGAGCAGGTATTTTTTTAATCTTAAACATTAAACTAAAAGAATCTCTATTAGTTTTAATTATTTTCTTGATTTTTACTCTTATTTGGACGTTGGTAATTTTTGGCAAAGATTTAATCAGTAAATCATCTGAACTTTTCACCTTCCAGACAACTCCTACAGACTTCTTTTTACACTTATCGTACCTTGTTATTTTAATATATCTCTTTTCTGTTGCAAAAATAAAAAACTGATAAACTTGGTAGTAATAAAATTCTATTTGTTAAATAAACCCTTAGCCTCATCCCAAAATTGAGGTTGATTTTGTTTTTCTTTCATCCAATACCACCACTCTACACCCCAAAAATAAAAGGTATCCAACCCCGTTTTTTGGGCAAATTCAATGTTTTGTTTAAATAGTTTTAGGTTCATCGTTTTGGTTTGTTTTTCGACAGGAACATCATAAAAAGGTTTAGACACCCATGGTTCTGCTTGAAGCTCTATACAAATTACCTTTTTTTTAAATATTTTTTTAATAAGCAGAGCTTTTCTCCAATAAGTTACCGGCGGCAAAAACAAATTAGTGTTAAATCCCCATTTATCTGTTAGATGAACCCAAACTTTTCTGTACATTGTGGTTCCAACAATGTCCGCCCTTTTGGCAACGCTAAACCAGCTTGATTGCTCTCCCGAATCAGAAACAATTACTTTTCTAGAAGGGTCTAATCTTTTCACCAATTCAATCTCCTTTTCCAAGAATTTTTTGTTTTTATAATACCAAGAAGGACACACCCCAAACCCAAAAAACGGTTCGTTTTCCACCTGCCAATAAATAATTGTATTGTTATCTTTATATCTTTTTACTGTTTTTTCTATGTAGTTTAAAACTGCCGCCTGTTGTTGGCTTTCGGATAAATTGTTAATCCATTGGGGACTATGGCACTCTGGCCAACGTCCACTTTTGAGGCCAAGCACATAAATAACTTTTACTCCCCTTTTTTCCGCCTGACTAATTTGCCAATCAATATCATCAAAATAAAACTCACCCCTTTTGCCCTCTACCCAATCCCATTGGGTATGTAATTTAATATTCTTCGCACCCAAATCGTTTATTATCGACAAATAAACCTCTTTCCAGTCCAATCCAAGAGATTCGGCCTGCATTTGGGAAAAATTAACGCCCCAGGTTATATTTCTAGCAATTGGGGCATTGCCAACAAAAAAGTAAAAAAAGAAGGCTGCAATTATAATAATTATTATTGTTAAAAAAATCATAATTTTTTTATTAAAAATTTTTAACATTATAGTTGTCGGTGTCTTTAAAAAGAACCTTTGTTAATAATTTCTTCTATTTTATATGTCCCCATTTTTTCTATTTCCACAAAACCCTCCATTGCTACCTCGGCAAAATCGCCGGCATTTAATAAATCAAAAAACCACTGCTCTGCGTATTTAGGGTCCTCTTGGGGAACACCGGCACCAACATGCAAAAGCCATTTTTTGTTTAAATCTTCTTGATATCCCAAAGGGGGGGATATAATAAGAGGAATTCCCAGGCCGGCATAAAAAGAAAGTTCTGATGGTTTGGTCCACAAAACATCTGTCTCTCTTAAAGTGCGATTAAACTCTTTAAAATAATCTTCTAGGGTGGTTCCATAAAGTAAATGAACCCATCCATCTAATTTTAAGTTTTTTATATTTTCGGAAAAATATTTTATTAATTCTCTTCTCACCCCGGCGGATATTATAAATCTTAACTCTCTATTTCTTATTTTGTTTCTAAGGCTATTGATAGCTTCTAAAGCAATTTCTTTTTGCGCGCCAGCCCCTCCTATAGAAAACATTATTGTTAAAGGATGATTTGATTTTTCCGGCAGTCCGCCCAAAAAACTCTTGATGAGGGGTTTATATAGGTTTCTATATTTTTTATAAGGATCTAGGTTTAAAATCCGATTTTTCATATCTTCTCGCAAAATTTCCAAATTTTCTCCCAGATTTTCCTTCGGTAGAGGATAGCCGGTTAAAAAAATATTTTCTGGTTTTACTCCATATAATTTTAACCTATCCCTCACCCACGTACAGGGCGCAAAATATTTGATTTTGCTTTTTGATGGGTGGGGGGAAACCCATGTCCTGTTTATATCGGCATCGCAAACCACGCAATAAATTTCTCCGGGATAATTTAACTCTTCTGCCATAAAAGCAGGGGTAAAAAATGTTGAAATAATTGGCACTGGATTTTTTTTTAGTCTTTCTATAAGGTCCCACCCCCAACCTAGTTTAATTAAACGAATTATATTTTTTAAGGTAAAATTTGGTCTGGAAAGGTCTCTTTTGGGGTAATAGTCTAAAATCTTTTGAAACCTGTTTAAAATAAAAAAAGCTGCTGTCCCAAAAATAGGAACATCCTTAAATCTAGAAATAAACTCATACAAAGAGCGGGTCCTGTGCCATAATTTTTTATCTTTTTCGGGAATACCCTGATAACTATTAGCATTAATCACCCTCCCGGCAAAAGCAATATCTTTTAGGGGATAGGCTGTCCTTTGGTGACCATAACCCATATCCACCGCCACAATCCAAACTTTTTGTTGTTTTGGCGATTTTGTTATCATTATTAATTTTTGTTATTATACAATATTTTTTAATTTAATTAAAGTAAATACTTAGTAATTATTGCAAATGAAATTAAAAAATGCTATTATATATACGCTTCTTTTATAGAAGCACACTTAGCACACTACAACCAAATTAAAAAAGGAGGGATGATGAAAAATCAGTTGAATAATAAAACAATTGTCTTCTCTTGTAGTGATAAACGACTCACATTTACTTTGTCAGAATTTATTAAAGAGAGATTGCGTCTTGCTGAGGGAGAATTTTTTCCTTTTCTCTTTCCGGGGGCGTCTGCTATCCTAGCCTACAACCCAGGCTCGTCGATATATATAACAATAATGACGGCCATTAATTTTCTTGTAAAAAAAGAGGGGGTTGGAAAAATTGTGGTGATTGGTCATCAAAATTGTCGGTTTTATGAGTATCTTTATGGGAAACTGGTTGGTCCAGACAGAGAAAAGCAAGATACTCGTGTGGCTGGCTTAAGGCTTGCAAGGCAGTTTTCTCAATTAAAAATAAAAATGTTTTTTGCTTCGCTATCAAGGGACAATTCGCTCTTTTTTGATACCTTTGAAGAGGTCAGCTGGGAATAAAAACACTACCATAAAAAGCCGAGGGGGGAAACCTTATCTCGGCTATTTTTTTTACAAAAATTCTTGTTTAGCTCTTTTTTTAAAAAAATAGACCACAGAACCAATAATCAGATAGGAGATTAGCAACCAAAACCCATGAACATTTTTCACAACTTTTACTGCCCATGGCTGAGAAAAGATATTTATTATCTGCACAAAATAGGTTAAAAGAATCCAGCACGGTATAGATAAAATCCAAGCAATGGCGGAGGAAAAAATTCCGGAAAAGGCCAACAAAAAACCAAAAATCATCAGCCAGTAAACAATGGGCAACACTAAAAGGTTTGTGATTGGTGAAACAAAAGATATGTTGCTGAAATTATAAACCATAATTGGTAAAGTAAAAACTTGGGCAGAAAGCGTTGCGGAAACAATATCTACTGTGTTTTCAAATTTATCTTTTGTGAGTTTTTTTATGGCATCTTTAAAAAATGGTTCTAAATAAATTAAACCCATCACAGCCAAAAAAGAAAGTTGGAAGCCTACGTCATAAAATAGAAGCAAGGGATTTGCTGCCAACATAACGGCACAAACTATTACTACTGTTCTGGATCCTGCGCCTTGTCGACCCAACTTTTGGGCCAAAAGATAAAATGCACCCATAATGCCCGCTCTTACCCCAGAAGGAGGTAAGCCGGTCAAAATAATATAAGTAAAAACAAAAATTAAGGTAACATAAAAGGCTTGGTTTCTATAAAATCCGAGAATTAAAAGCAGAGACATTACAATAGAAACTAAAATAATCACATGGGTCCCAGAAACCGCGATAATGTGTCGAAGCCCTGTAATATTTAATTTATTTTTTAACTCAACGCTCATTGCTCCATTATCTCCCAAAATGATTCCTTGCAGTATTTCACTTTGGGGAGGGAAAAAATTAGTTTGAATATTTTTTCTTATTTTTTGTTTTAAAATTAAAATTTTTTCATATAAAAAGGTTGCTAGGCTATATTTATGATCTCGTGAGATTATTTCAATTTTTGGAAAATACATTACAGAATATATGTGGTCTTTTAACAAATAATTTTTATAGGAAAACTCTTCCGTCTCAAAGGGGACCTCCAACCGTCCTGTAATTTTTATTTCATCTAAATATTTATATTCTGGATATTTGTCTGTTGTTATTAGAACCACACTATCTCCAATTTTTACTTTTATCTTTTGAAAATTATATCTCACGTCTGGCTCGTCAAAAACTACGCCGGTTAAAACCACCTGTTCTCTCCCGTTAAGTTTGGCTAGTTTATTATTTGCAATATTAAACTCAGAAATCTGCATTCTTAAAGTGCCCAAAATAAAAAAGAGTAAACAAAAACTTAAAACCAAAATATATTTTCGGTAGACCAAATTAAACCATGGAGAGAAGAGCGCCAAACCTATTGATAAAAATAAAATTCCCCAAATAAAAATAGAGTTGGTTTTAATTAAAGATTCAATAAAAATTCCAAAAATAAATGATAAACAAAGAAAAAATAATATCTTAGACGAACTCATCTAACTTGACAAGTTTTAAAGTACGGAGAAATTTCTTTTGCAATTTCTTCTAAAAATTTTTGGGGGAATGGTTTTATTTTTTCAAATTCTGGATCAATTGTCTTCTCCGGTCTATAATTTTGCAAATAATATCTAACATTTGGTCCGCCTATCCATTTTGCAATTTCTAATAAATCTTCTTTTGAATGAATCGTTGGGACAACTGTTGTTCGAAATTCAAAATCTATACTACCCTTTTTAAGAAATCCTACGCTCTCTTCAATGTCTTTTATGGTTTTGGCCTCTAAAAAAACTTGAGAGTATTTCTCTTTTTTGTTTTTAATATCCATTGCTACATAATCAATCAGTTTTTTAACCACTAAATCCTTCAACATTTCCGGATTTGTCCCGTTTGTATCCAATTTTACAGAATACCCAAGATTTTTAATTTTTTCTATAAATTGGGGCAAATCTTTATTTATTGTTGGCTCTCCCCCACAAATTACAACGCCCTCTAACAATCTTCTTCTTTTTCTCAAAAAATCAAAAAGGTCTTTTTCTGAAATTCTCGGTTGTTTTACAATCTTTAGGGGTAAAACTAATTCTGAGGAATAACACCACGGGCACCTAAAATTACAAGCAGCTAAAAAAACCACGCAGGCAATTTTGTCTGGATAATCAATTAGGGTTGTTTTTTGCAAACCAGCAATTAACATATTTTTATAGTAAACAAAAAACCCCTTTTTGAAAAGGGAGTTTTTCGAAGTAAAATTAATTGGCTATTTTTTCTTCATTTTTGAGTTGTACCATCTCTCCTGTTTTATTCAAAAAAAATTCTTTTCTTTCTTTAAATTCCTGCTGTTTGCCTTTGTGCCATTGCTGAACGGGTCTTAAATAGCCAACCACCCTTGAATAAACCTCACAAGGTTGTTTTATTGTACAATGGGGACACTCAAAGTGTTCTCCGACAATATACCCATGAACCGGACAAATTGAAAATGTTGGGGTTAAAGTAATATAGGGCAGGCTGTATTTTTCAAATATTTTTTTCACCAAATTTTTTGCCATGTTTGGGTCAGGAATCCTTTCTCCTAAAAATATATGCAGAACTGTTCCTCCTGTATACTTTGTTTGCAAATCATTTTGCAATTCTAAGGCCTCAAAAACATCGTCGGTAAAACCAACGGGTAGTTGGCTGGAATTTGTATAATAGGGAACCTCATTGGTTCCAGCTGTAATTATGTCTGGATATTTTTCTTTATCTGTCTTGGCTTGTCTATAACTCGTACCCTCTCCGGGAGTTGCTTCTAGGTTATATAAATTCCCGGTCTCTTCCTGAAATTGAATCATCTTTTTTCTCATAAAATCTAACACCTCTATGGCAAACTTTATGCCTTTCGGAGTTGTTATGTCTTCTTCTAGGAAATTTAATAATGCTTCGTTCATTCCCATAATTCCTATTGTCGAAAAATAATTTCCAAAATAAACACCCCTCATTTTTTTGACGTCTCCCAAATAATACCTTGAATATGGATAAAGACCCTTTTCCATAAAATTTTCCAGGGCTTTTCTTTTAATTTCTAAACTTTCTTTGGCTAACTCCATTAACTTGCTCAATCTTTCTAAAAATTCTGTTTTTGTTTTGGAAAGATAGCCAATTCTAGGTAGATTGATTGTCACAACGCCGATACTTCCTGTCTTGGGCGAAGAACCAAATAGCCCGCCTCCTCTTTTATATAGCTCTCTATTGTCAAGTCGAAGCCGACAACACATTGATCTAGCGTCTTCGGGTTTCATATCAGAATGAATAAAATTGGAAAAATAATTAATGCCATATTTTGCTGTGGCTTCCCACATTGCTTCCAAATTGGGATTGTCCCACTCAAAATCTTTGGTAATTGAAACTGTAGGAATTGGAAAGGTAAATGGCCTACCCGATGCGTCTCCCTCCATTAAACCTTCATAAAAAGCCCTGATAAACATATCTCTTTCTTGCTGAAACTCTCCATAGGTTTCTTTTTGCGGTTCTCCTCCAATTATAACCGGTTGTTCTGCCAAAAATGAGGGTGGCTTAATATCTAAAGAAACATTAATAAAAGGCGTTTGAAAACCAACTCTTGTCGGTACCATGCAATTAAACAAAAATTCCTGGACAACCTGTTTAACCTGATTGTAGTTTAGATTGTCATACCTAATAAATGGTGCCAGCAAAGTATCAAAATTTGAAACAGCGTTAGCCCCGGCAGTTTCTCCTTGAAGGGTATAAAGAATATTAACCAGCTGGCCCATAGCGGTTCTTAAATGTTTTGGAGGTTTGCATTGAATCTTTGCCGGAACCCCACCAAAGCCCTTAAGCAAAAAATCGTAGAGGTCCCATCCGGCACAATATGGCGCAAGAAGTTCTAAATTATGAATATGAAAATCTTCGTTTAAGGCGGCCTCCCTAATTTCTTTTGGATAAATTTTATTTAACCAATATTTTTTTGATATATATGAACACACATATTGATTTAACCCCTGTAGAGAATAGGTCATATTGGCATTTTCCTTTACTTGCCAATCAAGCTCTTTTAAATAACTATCTACCCTTTCTGATGATTCATCAACTGCCTTTGTCGCCTCCCGAATCGCCCTTCTTTGTTCTCTGTATAAAATATAGGCTTTAGCGGTCTCTTTCAAATCTTCCAACATTAAAACTTCCTCAACAATATCCTGAATCTGTTCTATGTTTGGAACTTCTCCTTTTTTAAATCGGCGGTTTAATAACAGCACCACCTTGTTTGAAATTTTTTGGGAAACCTCTCCGTCTTCTTGGTTTGTGGCTACTATTGCCTTATGAATTGCTTCTGTTATTTTCTGCTGATCAAAATCAACGATTCTTCCATCTCGTTTTTGAACTTTTTCTATATGATTATTATTTTTATCTTCTTTGTTTGTCATTAATTAAAGTCTTAAAATTCTCGTTGTTATTTGGTCCGGGAAATTATTAAGATTAATTATTTTTTAAATAAGAAAGTAAGAAAGACAATTAAAAAATTATTCTATCCCCCGTTTATTGTTTTTTTTAGGGTCGTAGCATTACTACATTTTAAGTCCTGCCAAAAAGCAGGTCAAGCCCCTGTACTGGTCCATATGATATGATACACTCGTCTCTTTAAAAAACATGAAAGGAAAGTATAATGGACGCCGTATGACAATCTACGGCACAATACTGCCA
>Ga0272448_1002118_pt1 | contig 25495 bp, 30 predicted proteins | sample YNPCB0191_FD_202220 | JGI IMG/M metagenome (GOLD analysis project Ga0272448, IMG submission 202220) | Hot spring sediment microbial communities from Yellowstone National Park, WY, United States - YNP-CB-019-1 | ecosystem: Environmental > Aquatic > Thermal springs > Hot (42-90C) > Sediment... | reverse complement strand
GATATTTATAAGCATATCTAAAAGCCTTTCTTTTTTCTTAGATAGGTTTTTATTTTCTTGCTAACTAAAGGTTTTCCCTTTATTAAGTTATAGCGATAAGGCAATTCTACACTCTCAAACTCGTTTAGCTTTACAGAAATATTATCTACAAAATTTAACTCATTAAAATTTTTTCCTTTCTCAACAATTTGTTTTACAGTATAAACAGCATTATCGGTAGACATCTGCTCTTTACTGATATTTCGAGTTTCTGCTTTAAGAAATTTTGTAAGTTGATTTTTTGTTCTTTTCCTAGGTGGATAATCTCCTAAAATTCCTCCGAAAATATAATAATCAAAGTTATCTTTTGGCTTAAGTATTTTTTTAGATTCAGGATCTAGGATGCAAGCATTTTCTAAATTCATCTCTTTAACGCTTTTAGAAAAAACTTTACCGAATTTTTCGAGTTTTTTCCTATCACTTTTTTTCTTGTTACCCACATTAGTAAACCATAAATTTTCCTTTCCAACAATTTTAGAAATATTTTCATATTCTATTAAACACCACTCAAATAGTTCTGGCTCTAAATGTTCTATAATGTATATAGGTTTTTTATTCATATTTATGGCTATGATTAATAATATAGGAGAGCCAGAGCGCCGCGAGCTCTGGCCCTATCCTATCAGCCTTTAGATAGGATTATGAAGCTTGATATTGTAAAAGATAAAAAAGGATTTATAAATATATTCAAAACTCCAAAGAAAAATGCTCCTGCCGGGATTCGAACCCGGGTCACAGCCTTGAGAAGGCCGTATACTTGGCCTCTGTACTACAGGAGCTTTCTAATATAAATAAGATTAAGAAAAATTATTTATAAACCTTCAGATATGCCTTGTTTTAGAAATTTCTATAGTTTACTCTAACTTAAATACCTTATAACTCTTGTGCACATCTTCAGGTACAAGTATGCCTACTTCATCGCCCTTTTTTGCTGAATTAACAGCGACTCGATTTATCTGGATGCTTTCTACAGGCATCTCTATATTCTTGTCTCCGCCTCGAATAGCAATTTTATCGCCAACTTTGAGAGGCGCAGTAAGTTTTATAGCCGCTGCTTTTACATGCTTGAAGTAGTTTGTTACTTCACCAATTTGTTTTTCTGCCATGTTGTATTAATGAAAAATAGGTATATAAAATTAACTATTAGCAAAGTTTGGGGCAGAATTAGATTATTTCTTTAAATAAAAATTATAATTGAAGTGAGTATTTGTTCTTTTTAAATTCGATAATTTGTTCTTTATTGTAAAAATTACTATTTTGTTCTAGTTATTATTTAGCAAATTGTCTAATTCCAAAATAGTTATTCTAATTGCAAAATGCTTAAATACCTGTTTTTTCTCTTAAAATAATGAATGATATTGTTTGTGAGAAATGCCATGGTACGGGAAGGGTAAAAGAGAAAGATGGCTCTATACATATTTGTTATGATTGCCTCAAGAGTGGAAAACTTGATCAACATGATAAAAAAATAAAGGATGCTAAAGAGTTTGGCATAAAGTTATAGTTTTTTCTATATTTGCATAATTTTTAAAGATTTATTAAGGATTTATTGCTCTATGCATTAAGATTTTTAGTTAATTTTGTGAAGCTTTGCAAAGTTTAGATATAAAATATTTTATCGAGATTTGCATATAGATTAGACAAAATTTACTGTAAATAAAAAGTATTAATTTTAAGAAAAGTTATTTTATAGGATTTCAATAAATATAGCCCCGCCAGGATTCGAACCTGGGTCACCGCCTCCAGAGGGCAGTATACTTGACCGCTGTACTACGGGGCTGAGATAAAAATTTTAAAGCTTTTGTATATAAAAACCTTTAGAACCCAGCCCTATTTCAATTCTGCAAGTGCGTTTAAATAATATGCAATCATTCTGAGCCTCTCTTTTCTATTCATCAGCTTTTTTGTAGATTGCTGCAATTAATATGCTGGAAGATGTTGCTGGAAGAGTAAGAAGAGTATGCAAAATATCTTTAGGATATCATGAGCCTGGCAATTATTTTACAAGGATTTCCTTCCACTTTTAAGAAATATAGAAGCACTTGCATATTTCCATCCTCCTGAATTTAAGCTGTTTGAGAAATAAAACTTAATTCTTAAAATATTTATTAACACACTTCAAAAGATAACATTTATAAATTTATTTTCTTTTGATTAATTATGAAACGCTCAAGCAGAAGATGGAAGAAAAAAAGGCAGATGCGCTGGAAGTGGCAAAGAAAAAGACTTAGAGAAGAAAAAAGAAGAAGAAAGATTCATAGAGAGAGGTCGCAGTAAAATAATATAATAATATCAAAAATTTTTACTTGATTGTTTGCCTTAAAAACAAGTAATTTGCCCTCGGAAAATTTTGCTCTTAAAAAACTCTTTTTTTGTTTGTTCCAATTGATTGTAGCATTTGCTGTTAATTTATCAAAGTCCTGTTTTGAAAGAATTAATTAGCCGCTAGTTTATTATACTTTATTACAGCAATCTTTATAAGAAGCTTTAGAGGTATAGTTATATAAACCTGAAGAGAAGGTTTACTAAAAAATCAAGACTTAAAATTTTATGGACGAGTCATCATTTATCTGGACAGAAAAATACAGGCCTAGCAAGTTTGAAGAGATTGTAGGACAGGACGAGATTGTTAAAAGAGTCAAAAATCTCACAAATTCTCTAAACTTGCCTCATATGCTTTTTGCAGGGCCTGCTGGAACAGGCAAATCAACTTTAGCAATAATCGTAGCTAAGGAACTATTTAAAGAATATTGGAAAGAGAACTATCTTGAGCTAAATGCTTCCGATGCTCGAGGAATTGATGTTATAAGGCAAGAAGTAAAAAATTTTGCAAGAACAAAAAGTTTAGGAAGCGTGCCTTTTAAAATAATATTTCTTGACGAAGCAGATGCTTTAACAAAAGAAGCCCAGCAGGCATTAAGAAGAACAATGGAAAATTTTACAGGTACATGCAGATTTATTCTCTCATGCAACTATTCTAGCAAAATAATTGACCCTATTCAATCGAGATGCGTTGTTTTCCGTTTTAAGCTTCTTGAAAAGAAAGAGATAGAAAAAGTAATTAGAAAGATTGCTGAACAAGAAAAGCTAACAGTTGATGATAAAGCAATCAATGCTTTGTATGAAGGCTCAGAAGGAGATTGTAGAAGAGCGATAAACTTACTTCAAGCAAGCAGCTCTATTTCTCCGGTTGTAACAGAAGAAATAATAAATATTCTTCTTTCGAGTGCAAAGCCAAGAGATGTCAAAGTCGTGCTAGATTATGCTCTTGCTGGTGATTTTGAAAAAGCAAGAGAAAAGCTTCTTGATATAATGTTAAAAGAATCGATTTCAGGAACTGATATAATTAAAGCAATTCAAAAAGAGATATGGAATCTTAATATAGAACCTGAACTTAAAGTAAAATTAACTGAGAAAACAGGCGAAGTGGAGTTTAGACTAGTAGAAGGAAGTGACGAGTTTGTTCAACTTGAAGCATTACTTGCAAGTTTCGTGCTAGCAGGTATGGGCATAAAGAATTTGTAACAGCTTAAAAATCAGAATAAGCTTAAGCAAATAATTTAAGTAATTAAGCTATTTAAATTTAAAAACTCAATTACCTTTAATTATAAAAAGAAAAACATAAGCATGGAAGAAAAAAGATTGGTGTTAAAAACCAGGGCATTTCTTGGAAATAAAATAGCAGAAGAGGAATGCTTGCCGGAAAAACCAGAGGTTGGAAAGAGTTATAAGTTTTCAGTTGTTGGCGTAGTGAATAAAAGCGAAAATGTTTCTTTATACGAAGAAACTCTAACAGGAAATTTAGAAGGTCCTATAGCAATTGTTGATGTAGTTGAAACAGTTCACACACGAAGATATGGCAGAAAATGGACTCTTGGAAACTATGTTGTTAAAAAGGTTCTGAAAGGAATAGCTAAAGGATAATAGAAAATAATCTAAAATTAAAAATAAGATATAATTAAAAATTAAGATGAGTAATAGAACAATTCCACTTTTTGAAAAATATAGGCCTAAGAGATTTCCTGAAATTATAGGCCAAGACTTGGCAATTGAAAGACTAAAATATTTTATAGAATCTTTTAATAAAGGAACAGCGAAGAAAAAAGCAGTGCTTCTGCATGGACCTGCAGGAACTGGCAAAACAACTCTCGCTTATGTTCTCGCCAATGAACTTGGAAGTGAAATTTTTGAATTGAATGCGAGTGATTTAAGAAATAGACAAAAATTAGACGAAGTGCTAAAGCCCTCTACACTCCAAAGTTCTCTTTTCTCAAAAGCAGGCAAGATAATTCTTATAGATGAGGTTGATGGTGTTACAGCAACAGAATATGGGGGCTTGTCAGAACTTATAATGCTGATAGAAAAAACAAAGTTTCCTATAATAATAACATGCAATGATGTTTGGCAGAGCAAATTTAATCTGTTAAGAAGTAAATGCGAAGTTATTTCTTTAAAAGAGATTCCCTACCCCCTCATCCTTAAGTTTCTTGAGGATATAATAAAATCCGAGAATAAAATTGTTAATGAAACTCTGATTAAAGAGATTGCTGCAAAGTCGCGGGGTGATTTAAGAGCAGCTCTCAACGACCTGCAATCGGTACTTTATGAAGACAAAACAGAAATACAAAAAGAGACAAGAGAAATAGACTTAAGGGAAAAGAGCCAAGATATTTTCAATGCGCTTAGAGAAGTTTTCAAGATAAGAGCTACAGAACAAACTCTTAATGTTTTTGATATGGTTAATATGGAAACTGATCAAATAAAACTATGGCTTGAAGAAAATATACCAGCAGAATATCGCGGAGAAAGTTTAGCGAAAGCTTTTGAAGCATTAAGTAAAGCGGATATTTTTAAAGGGCGTATCCATAGACAACAGCATTGGCATTTTACTGTCTATGAAAATTTTTTCTTAACAGCAGGAATCTCTGTAGCTAAAGGGAACAAAAATCTTGCTGATAAATTCACAAGATATAATGCTCCAAAACGAATATTGAAAATGTGGCTTATAAACCAAAAAAACCAGAAGAAAAAAAGCATTGCAGGAAAGTTTGCAGAACTCACACATACAAGCAAAAAAAGAGCCCAAAAAGATTTTTTTCTTATCTCGATGATTTTCAATGAGAATTTCTTAAAAGAGATTGATTTAAGCGAAGACGAGCTTGCATATATTCAGGAAAAGCAAGCAGAAATCAAAAATAATTTAAAAGTTCAATTCAAATAAGAGTTAGTAGCACAAAAGTAAAGAGTAAAGTAAGGAATATTTTACAAATCCGACTGCCGAAAGAAATTTCTCATAACTAAAAAACCTGAACAAACATTTCTGATTACAAAATAAATGTACAGCAAGACTTAAAAATTAAGCACCACAACCGCCAGAACTTTGGCTAGAACTTGTAGTTGTTGTGCTGCCAAATCCAGGACTTGGAGTTTCTGTTGAAAGATTTTTAGAACATTCTTCCTGGTTTGAATTGAAAGCAGAACATATTGTTGATAAGTATGCTGCAGGGCTTCTTCCACTTGATACTTCAACCCCATTAATGATTAAAGTTGGGCTTCCCTGAACACCATAACCTTCGCTTAATTCAGAATCGCTTTCATAATATTCTTTTGATTTGTTTGTTGTTAAACATGAATCCAGTTTTGCCTTATCTATCCCTGCTTTAGTTAAGCATCTTGTTGAATTGCCATCCTCTAAGAAGCAAGAGAGATAGTCTAAGAATTTATTTCCTTGCTCTTCTCTTATGCATAATTGTGTGTATGTTTCCTGCTCTTCTTTGTCTCCATGCATAAAGTAATGCACGAATCTTATTTTAGCGTCAATCTTATTTCCCAGCTCTTTTATTACAGGAATTAATCCCTTCTCAGCCATTGTTCCGTATGGGCAATAAGTCATAACAAATAATTCTATTTTCGGCTTATCAGATTTTGGAATCTCTTGACTTGAGGTTTCAGCACCATTTTCTACTGCTTGGCCTGTAATTGGAGCAATCTCAGTAGCTCCTTGTACAAAATACTTTCCGTCTTTTGTTATATAAACAGGAATCTCTTGTCCTCTATAAACGACAGTAACTTCATATAGACTACCAATATCTTCTACGGCTTTTAATGTCACTCCCCCACCAACTCTTTCATTTAAAAAAGTAACAAGTTCTTCGCCTGCTTTTGTTTTGTTTACTCCAGAAGGCCAAAACATAACTGCTAATAAAGCCAATAAAAGAATAATAGAAGTAATCATCCAAAAATTATGTTTTAAAAAATTTAATGGTTTCTTTTCTTCTTTCTTTTGCACTTTATCTTGCTCTTTGCTTTGATTTTCCATAAAGTTTTTACTACAATAGTATTTAAAAACATTTGGGTATAATGTTATATAAAAGAGCAGGACAAAATGCCTTATGATATTATAATCGGAAGAGACAAAGCAGATCTTGAGAAATTTGGAACTAAAGGACTTATTTATCTTGGCAAGGGCTATGTTAGAATGGGCGAATATGTTTCTCTCTCGAATATGATATGGATGGATGTTGTAAGAAGCCATGTTGTGATGGTTGCGGGCAAAAGGGGCTCGGGAAAAAGTTACACATTAGCAGCGATAGCAGAAGAGATTTGTGATTTGCCCGAGGAAGTTTCTCAAAATATTGCTCCTCTTATCTTCGACACAATGGGGATTTTTTGGACAATGAAATTCAAAAACGAAAAAGAAGCAGAGTTGTTGCAGGAATGGGGTTTAAAACCTAAAAGCCTTCCTGTTGTTGTCTGGGTACCTTATGGTTATTTTGAAGAATATGAAAAGAGGCAGGTTTCTGTTGATAAAAAATTTGCAATTAAGGCTTCTGAACTTGCTGTAGAAGATTGGATTATAACTTTTAATCTCAGTATAACAGAGCCTATTGCAATTGTTATTCAGCGTGCTATTAAAGAACTCTCTGAAGAAAAAGAAAGTTATGATATCGATGATATAATCAATAAAATAAAAAAACAAGAAACAGAAGAAAGAACAAAAGAAGGTGCGATAGCACTTTTTGAAGCTGCAAAAACCTGGAAAATTTTTGCAGAAAAAGGACAAAAAGGAACAGAAATAAAAGAATTAATTGTACCTGGAAAATCAACAGTGCTTGATGTAAGCTGCTATTCCCCTATCGGCACTTTTAATGTGCGTGCACTTGTTTTAGGTTTGGTCTGTAAAAAATTATTCAATGAAAGAATGCTTGCAAGAAAAAAAGAAGAGATGATTGCTTTACAACATGGCATTAGTTATCTTAGTGCAATGGAAAAAAGAGAAACTCCTCTCGCATGGATATTTATCGATGAGATGCACGAGTTTATTCCCAAAGAAGGTAAAACTGCTGCAACTGATGCAATAATCCAACTTCTTAGAGAGGGCAGGCAACCAGGAATCTCTCTTGTTTTTGCAACTCAACAGCCTGGTGTAATTCATAGAGATGCGATGACCCAATCTGATATTGTAATAAGTCACAGGGTTACAGCACAGCCAGATATAGAAGCTTTAAACACTATTATGCAAACCTATCTTTTAGAGAGCATAAGAAAATCGATGACAGAACTTCCAAGCGCAAAGGGTTCTGCTATTATTCTTGATGATAATTCGGAAAGGATTTATTCAATAAGAGTAAGGCCTAGATTCACGTGGCATGGCGGCGAAAGTCCGGCTGCAATAAAAATCAAAAAAGAGCTGTAATGCTCTAACTAGAAGATTTTATACTATTATAAAGCAGTGCTTTTAGAATGTTCATGTAAATTTTTATGATTAATAGTGTTATTTTTACTAGTATTGCTTTCTCGACTTTACAGCAAGATAAAAATTGCAATATTTTATCTCATAAAACTAACAGACGGAATTCAAAATTAGAGTCGAGTTTCTAAAGAAAGACCATCTTTGTTAAATTCTTTTTTGTTATTAAGCTCTTTTACAAATTCAACAAGCGCCTCTATACATTTTTTAGCTTCTGAGCATTTAGCATCATTACCCATTCTATTGCCCTTCTCCTTGGTTAGAATACAAAAACTTGAACCTTCAGTTATTCCAAGAGTTAACATATAAATGGTGCTTTTCCCGTTTACATACTTCTCTTCAATTTTGCCATCAATATCTCTTCTTAAATAATGAATAAAAACCTCACAATCATATTCTTGTGCTTTTTTAACAAATCGTGCTGTTGGGGTGCAGTGCATTCCATTTCCTCCCCTGTTCAAAATAACTATAGCATGATAATCTGCATCTTTACCATTTAAAGAGCCTTCATAGACTTCAAAAGGCTTTAAACCTTGATAAGGATTATTATAAATTTTGCTAGATTTTCTAGTATTTTGTTTTGCAGCCCCTACATGGCTTTCTTTTGTTCTGTTTCCCATTTTCTAAATTTGCAGTTTTATGCCATTTTATTTATCTTTATTTGTCTTGCGAGAGAAGATTAAATTGCAAAATTAATGCAAAAAGAGAGTTTATAAAACTTTCGATTCTCGATTGTATATTTAGTATAATAAATTAAACTTATTGATAATAGACTAGACTATAAAACTTTACAAGTAATATTCTCGACAATAAAAGTCAAAAAACAATAGATTCATAAAGTGGCTTTTGAATCTCGTTTTGTAAGAACAAATAATGCAAGGGGATATTAAGGATGATAAGGCATAATTATGAATTAATGAGAAGAAGTTCATGCAAACATAAAAAAGTCATAGCAAAAGCTATAGAGAGTATAATAGGAAAGAGAAGAGAATCCGAAAGTTCGATTGAGATGGTTTCTTCTGATTGTTATGCTACTATGGGTTGTTTTACATTGAATATTGCACCCGTGCTCTACAACAGTACAGCACAAAGGGTTTTAAAAAATCTTGAAAATCCTAGAAGAGGTTGTAATTATCAAATAGAATAGTAAAATAGAATTAAATATTGTTTAGAACCTTTATTTCAATCCTATATCTATGCTGATATGGGGCTATATCCCCTGCTTCTTTAACATTCAAAATTTTTATTTTTCTCTTAAGTTTTCTTGCATAATTAACTAAATCTTGAACCATCTTGTCTTTTCCTTTTTCCTTGGAAAAACCATAATAAATAATTAAGGTTCCTCTTTTGGAAACCAACAGCGCTTCTCTCAAAAAAGTTTCTTTCAAATTTGGGCGCGGCATAACAATAATGTCAAACTTTTCATTTTTTGATTTAAGTTTTGGGATGATCCTTTTAACATCACCTTGAATAATTTCAACTCCTGAAAAAATCTTGTTAAGCAACAAATTTTCTTTAGCATACTTACAGCATTCTCTTCCGAACTCTATGCTAACAATTTTTTTCGGCCTTGCAAATTTTGAAATAATAATAGGATAAGGCGCAACACCAGAAAACATAACTAATACCTTAGAATTTGGCTTGAATTTTTTGACAAGCTTTGCAACCTCGAGCCTTTCATGAGATAGTCTGGGGGAAAAATAACAGCTCCTAATATCGAGCTTAAATAAACATCCGCCCTCTTTATGAACTGTTACAAAATTTTTTTCTCCTGCCAAAAATCTTGTTTTGATTGTCCTAAGCCTACCTTTCACTTTCTCGACTTTTTCAAGAACAGTTTTAATATGGGGATTTGCTTTAAGAATTTGCCGAGCTTGTTCAAGCTTTTCTTCCCTCTTTACATTGTTATGAAACTTTAATATTGCAATATTGCCTATAATATCATAACTAGCCATGATTCATTATAGTAAAGAAGATTTTTAAAAGTTAATAAAGCTGAATTAAATGAGAGTCCTCTCTAATCTCATAAACTCTAAAAATGTAATATCTCTAACGAGCTTTACAAGGTTATGCACCCTTAAAAGATAATGCAGCTTAATTTTGTTAATTTATCGAGAAAGACTTGAAGTTTTTAACCATAATGTTGATAAAATCAATATCAAAAGATTAGTTAAATATGCAGATTATAGTTCAGAACCCCTCACTCTTACAATAAACCTAAAGCAAGGTTCTGTGCAGTTAAAAGGTAATGAATAATAAATTTTGGATCATTTTACAGAAGATTTAAGAGATTAGATAGAGCGAACTTGCTTTGTGAATTTTTTGCAGTTAATTATAATTATTTAATGGAGCATCCTACTAAGGAAGAGCCAAAAATAGCTTGGGAAAAAGTTGGATTGATGATTAAAGTATAGAATTTATTTTATTAAGAATATTGTGTTACCATTATAAATTATCACCTTTTAAGGTAACACAACCCAAAGTAAAAACATTTATAAATATCTGCACTGTTATTCTATCAATAAAGAGGCTAGCTAAAGAGGGGCCAAAAGAGCAGGATGGGAAGTACAAAAATTATAGGTTATGTTTTGGCATTGTTAGGATTGGTTGTAATTGCATTTAGCAACAAGATTGCGGCTCTTAAATATCTTGCATTTTTAGGAGCAAAAGCATTGGTTTATACAATTGTAGGAGGAGTTGCGCTTGTTGCAGTTGGCATTGTTTTAGTTCTTTCAGAAGGAAAAAAAATAAAGCATGCTGCAGAAGAAGTTCCTATTTATGAGGGAGAAGGCAAGCATAGAAAAATTGTTGGTTATAGACGAGCGAGTTGAAAGGCAAAGAGAAGAAAGGCAAGACGTGAAAAGAAAAAATAAAGTGCAAGATAAAACAAAGGAGTAAAAGAGCAGGTAAGATAAAATGACTTAGGACATATAAATAAGAATAGTTTTCTTAAATGCCAAGTAATAATCTTTTATTTAGTTAATTTAGTTACATCTGAAACGAATTTATTGCTACAATAAATTTAATGAAGGTTTAAAATTAATACATTAATCAAAAACTTTAAAAACTTAGTTTTTCTCTAATATATTAATGGAATATCTGATTAAAAACGCTGAAGAGTTTATAGAAACAGGAGAGGACAGTTTTAAGAAAGAAAGATGGAATGCTGCAGTTGCTAATTTTTTTAGGGCAATTGTAAATTTATGTGATTTTATTATCTATAGGCAAATAAAGATAATTCCAAAAAATCACACTGAAAGATTTGAGCTTCTAGAAAAATATTTTCCAGCTATTTATAAAGATGTAAGTGAATTATTCAATAAATACCGCGACTCATATAATCTTCGCCTTAGCAAGAGCGATGCAGAAATTATTAAAAAATATCTCTATGAACTTAAAGATTCTCTCGAAACTGAAAAAAGAACTTAAAAAGCTTATTGAAGACAAGGAAATTTTGGATATCATAATATTCGGCTCTGTTGTTAAAGGCAAGACCCAGCCAAGAGATATTGATATAGCGTTAATAACTGAAAAAGAAAAGAAAATTTATATAAAAGGCTATCATATAAGCATAATCCAGCCAAATGAGTTCTTTACAAATCCTCCTATGTTAGCAAATACGCTTCTTAGAGAAGGCTATAGCATTAAGCATAACAAGCCCCTTTCAGAAGTATACAACTTCAAAAATAGAGTTTTATTTAAATACGATTTAGCAGGCTTTAAATCTGCTGAAAAAGTAAAAATCGTCAACATATTGCATGGCAAAAATAAAGGCAAAGGGATGGTGGAAGAAAATGGCGGGGAATGGCTTGCAAACCAAGTTTTCATACTGCCTATTGAAAGCGAATATATTCTTGAGAGGTTTCTCATAAATTCAGGCGTCAAATTCAAAAAATACTTAATATTAATGCATTAATAAAATATGGCAAAAAATAAAAAAAAGTCTAATATATTATTAAAGCAAAGGAGCCTTCTTAATAAAGTAAAAAAAGCGGGGATAAAAAGAATAAGCCCTGATGCATTGAACCTTATTAAGGAAACTATTGAAAAAATTCTCGATAAAATTCTGGCAGTTTCAAGAGAAGAAATGTTAATCGCCGGCAGAAGAACACTTAAAGAAGAAGATATAAAAAAATCTATAGAAAGGTTCGAGGAAACAAGAGAGGCAAACTGGGAAATTTAATCCTGAAAAGCCCATAAAAAGCAAACTTGATTAAGAATTAAGAATAGAGAATTTTGGATTATAGGCAAGCGAGTTGAAAGGTAAAGGGAAAAAAGGCAGGGAGCAAAAAGAATAAAAAGCAAGGGGGGTAAAATAAAGTACTAGATTATCCCTATAATTCTTTTTGAACTTCTTCTAGTGCTCTTTCTAAATCTTCTTTTCTCTTTTGAAGATGCTTATCTTTGGGATGCTCCTCTAATAATCTATTTACCTTACTCAATTCATCCATTAAATCTATCTTTCTTCTTATTGCAGATTCTCTTTTGTATTCTGCAAATTCTGCATAACCAAAATAGCGATGTATTGCTGGGTCAAAAATAAATGCAAGTATAACTAGAATTAGTCCGCTTGTATACACCCAATTTGAGGAAAGTGATAACTCGCTAGACCTCAATCTCCATAAAACTAAAAATACAAGAGCATAGACTGCCCAAGCAGCCCTTCTTCCAAAGGTTCCTTGAACCCCTCTATGAACAAAGAAGAAATATATAAGAAAAGGCAAAAAAGTTATAAGAGCAATACCAAGAGTCCCATATGGCAGCAACATGCCTAAAGTAAATTCGTTTTTAGGAAGGTATCTCATAGCTAAGATAGAAATAGTTGCAGAGATCACAAACAAAACACCTTTATTCTCCTCTAAGCCTAAAAATTTGCTTTTTTGCAGAATGAAGTAAATCATCACATATAATAAAATAAGAAACAAAACTTTTGCGAAGAAAAATGGTTCATAAGCAGTTGTATTCAAAAGCACTTCGAAAAATGGGCTTGTAAAATCCTTGATGATTTGAATCAAATCCTGGGGCCCTTTCCAAAGGATATATTTTAAATCAAATCCTCCAAATTGGGCATTTACAAAAGGCACTATAACATATATTAAAGCAATTCCTAACAATATCCTCAGACTCTTTTTTATTTTCATATATCTTCAAGCACAAAAACATTTATAAATATTGTTATTCTAAATGAATTATGAAAAAAGGGACAAAGATAACCGCATTACTTATTTTAGGATTAGTTCTTACTTCAATATTAATCGGCGTAGTGAGCGCTGCTTTAAATTTCGGAGAAGAAAATCCTATTGAAAAGATAGCCAGTTTGCTTTCAAAATCAGGGTTTAGTGCCGATTTTATAAAGGATGTTCTCTCTCCTCAAATTCTTTTTTTTATATTGATATTTTTAATTCTCTTTGCGGTTCTTGACCAGATTCCTTTATTCAAAAATAAACCCGGCATATTAACTGCTGTTTCGATAATTGTAGCTATTCTATCCGCAGGATATATTAAGACAGATTGGTTCTTACCTATTTTAAATCAATATACTTCTATAGGTATTACAATTTCCTTTTTATTACCTTTTGTATTATTATTTTACTTTATTAAAAATATGGTTCCAAATAATTTTTTAATTCAAAGAATTATTTGGGGCACTTATACAATTATTGTAGCTGTAAATGCTTTTATTAATTGGCCAGAAATAGCAACTAGAAATGATAATATTGCAAAAGGGCTTTATTGGGGCGTTATTATATTAAGCCTAATAATGTTAATTAGTGGAGGAAGAATAATGAAGTATCTATTTAAAGAAAAACTTACAGAAACAATATATAAAAGAGAAAAATTTGACAGATTACTTGCTGCCGGAGATATAGCAAGAGCTAAAAGACTTTTATTAGAAATGGACTTACCACCTGCGGAAAGAATAGAATTAGAAAAGGAGATAGCTTGGAGAGAACGTGCATCAGAAAGATAAAAACCCTTCAACTTTTTTAGTTTCTGCTTAAAATTTTCTTAATTTTATATCTCTCTCCCTCCCGATTTAAAATTTTTAATTGTTTGATTTTAGATTATTAAGTTTTAAAGTATTATCCTTTTTGTTCGAAAGATATCCTAAAAGAGAATATTCTTAGTTTTCTTTAAAACTCTTAAAAACCTTGCATTCTTCAGCTAAAACTCCAAAGATTCTAATACCTCAAGGAGGACTGTATATTACAATTATAATATCCCAAGAAATCTTTATATACCATAAAGGGTATAATACCTTACTTAAAAAGTGTAGGTCATCAGGAAAGTAAAAACTTTATGATATCTGTCAAAATTTTGACGAAAAATCTAAAAAGCTCGGTTCTTTAATTAAAACAATCATTGAATATAAAAGATAGCATGAAAAAAGAGACAAAAATCTTAATTAGTTTAATAGCTGCAGTATTTTTATTGATTTTAGTTCTTGCTTTTGTCTTTAATTTTGTCAAAGCACAAGAGCCAGCAATGCCTACTCTTCCTGGAGGAATAACTCCTGAAAAAATTGAAGAAATAGGACAGAAAATACAAACACCAGAAGAGGCTGCAAACGAGACAAAAGAATACTTAAAAAGAGAATGGGCAAAAATAATCGCGAAACATCCTGTAATAAATAAAATTCATATTTTCTTTAAAGAACATCCTTTGGTATTTACAATTCTTTTTAATATAGAATATGAAATCAGCTGGAAATTTATCTGCATTGTTCTTCTCTGGTTTTATATAATGGCAATAACTGCAGATATTGTTAGCGGTTTAACCAAGGGTTTTCTTTCGATTGTAATAGGAATTGGAATGGCAATAATTTTAGCACAAGTAGGAGCAATAAGCGGGCTTGTCGGCTTTATACTAAATCTTTTGTTTGCACAAAAGCTTTGGTGGGTTAGACTTATTTTAGGAGTTGTAATAATTTTAATCTTAACTCTTGCATTTTATTTATTTGATATAATCTCAAAATACTTGCAAGAAGCAAAGAAAAAGGCAAGAGAGAGGGCTATTGAAGTGACACAAAGAGTAATGCAAAAATTCATAAAAAAAGTAGAAACGGAATAATAATCTAATTTGTTGAAATTTTTAGACAAATTAAATGCCCTCTTTGTATTCTGCAAACAAGTAATTTTGATGATAATATTTTTGCTTTCTTGAATAATTTTTATAGTCTCCAATTAAAACTATAAATAATTCTCTACAAAGTTATAACAAGCCAAAGTATTATTTTAAATATCTCTTAAAAAATAGGCAATAATTTATTCAATTCATTCATATGCTTAAAATCATAGAGTTTGCTTCAAGAAAATTAAGAAAAAGGTATCTTAAATTCCCGCGCCACCTGTAAACTCTTCAGTTGCTTCTTGCTGAACTACCGCTTTTGCAACTCTCGCTCCAGTAGCCCTTGCTTTTGCCATCTCTGAAGATTCCTTTAATATCCTTAACAGAATCTTTGCTCCAGTACCTAGGATAATAAGTAATATAAGTGTAAATAAAATCCTAATAGGCCCCCATTTTTCAAGTGCCTGCAAAAATCCTCCGAGCCCGAAAAACCATGTTGCAGTATAGCGAACAGCGCCCGTTATTGATATTAAACATGTTATAACAAAAGCACCAATCCAGCTTTTCAAACCCTCCCCAAAAAGAGGAACAAATACAAGAATTGCTTGAAGCAAAATAAATAAAATTATCCAAACAGCAGCAAGAACAACAAAAGTCTGTAAGTCCATACTTTCTCCTGGCTGCAAGCCAAAAATAACTCTTGCAGGGACGTTCCACTCTTCAGGAATGTTTATTTTTTGTGAAAGAAGCTTGCCTGTAGCCTCTCTAAATTCTGTAACACCTACTGTTTTTCCTGCTTGCTCTGTAGCGCTAATCACCTCTTCTCTTGTCTGCATTTCTTGCGGGCCTTCTTGAGCAAGAACAAAGCTAACAGCAAAGATAATATAAATTAAAAGTATCAACAAAAGAACAATTAATATTTTACTAAAAAGGATTTTTTCTCTTTTCATGCTTTTTCAAGTTTTTGCTTGTTTAAATTCTTTTCTAATCCCTTTTCTATGATTAATTTTTAAAAAGGGCCCTCTGCTTCTGCTTTTCCTTAAAAAATCAAACTTCTTTAAAATCTTCTGGCCGAATAATTTTCCTGCCGGAGAGCCTTGCTTTTCTTACAGCACTCTTAATATCCTCTTTTATCTTGTCTTCTTCTAATTTAAAAAATTCAATAATTGTTCTTCTTCCTATCTTAAACCCTTTTTTCTCGAACTCTTCTTTTATACCTTTAATATTAAATAATCCTCTTTTCATCCTAATATTTTCGTATAATTGTTTTTTAATATTTAACATTTATTTAATTTTTATTTAACTTTTGTTAATCGCTAACAAACGCCCTTTTCTTTGAAAATTTAACCTTCCACTTTTTCAAAAATTCTTTGAATAATTCCTCTTTTCTTATGTCAACCATAAAACTTCCTGCTCCTAAAGAAATGCCTTTCTCTTGATATAACAAACCATCTTTTTTTCTGCCATACAATGCCTGGGCAAATCTTACTTTATCAATTTTAGATAAACCCTCAATATTATAAGAAAAAATGCAATAAGAACTGACTTTTAAAAGCTCAGAAACAAATTTTCCATGTTTCACGCTGAACCCCTCATGCATTACAGCCAAAAAAATGCTTTCTTCGAACATCGAGTCTACAAAAAGAGGCTCGATATGAACATTTTTAATAAAATCTAAGTCCTCTCGAATATCAAAAAAAGATTCTTCAACTAGTTTTAGATTCTTTTCCTTGAATAAAATAATCAAGTCTATATCTCGAGGCAAGGGCTTGTCTTTCAGCAAAGAGCCGATAACAAAAATATCAGCAATATTACCCTTTAAGTGCTTTTTTAATACTCTCTTCAACTTCAGTATCAGCTGGGACTGCGATTCCTGCATTTTTAAAAGCCTCCTTTACTCTTTCTTTAATAAGATTAATCTCGCTTATAGTTATTTCTTTTGTATAAGCTCGCCTATAAGTTAAAAATAAAGAAGAGGTTATCTTATAAAAAATTGGAAAATGTTCTTTTAGCATGTCAAATCTTTCTTCATGATTTTTTGGGAAAAGATCTATTTTAGAAAGAACAAAATCATTTACAGCAGCAAGAGCCTTAAAGTAATCGCTAGATGCGACATCCAAGTGTTTTATTCTTTCGTTGATTACTCCTGAAATAAAATAATCTCTTGCCTTTTTAATAAAATCCACCATAAGTTAATAACTAACTTAAAGTATTTAAATGTTTCTTTTTTGTTAATCGCTAACAAATGCCCTAAAATAAACTCGTTAAAAACAACTCTCAAAACAGCGTCCTCTGCTTCTGCTTTTCCTTCAGCTCGTTAAGCTTTTCTATTTGATTATTTATTCTTTCCTCGCTAAAATCGTGCTCCAAAAGAATTTTCTTTATTTTTTCTATGTTCATTTTGGGGAATTCTATTTTCGCATTTTTATCGACTTCAGGATTATTAATTAAATCATAAATTTCTTTCCAATCAAAATCAAGCTTATATTTTCCTTCTTTTTCAAAATTCTCTACCGCTGAAAAAATTTTTTCTTTTGTCTTATGCTCTTGAACTAGTTTTAGTGCTTTTTTCGGGCCTATTCCTTTCACGCCGCCGGGATTATAGTCTGTTCCGCTTAAAATTGCCAAACAAATTAGCTGCTCTTGATTAATGTTCAACTCTTTTAACACTTCTTTTAGCTCTATTATTTGCGGTGTTACCTCAACAAATCCAGAGATGGTTTTTCTTTTTCTCGCGAGTGTTAAATTTTGTATTAAACGAGGAGCTTTAAACATCAAAGCGTCATAATCTTGAGAAGCTACGGCAAAAATATTTTTATCGTGGGACGCCATAAAACTTGCCTGTGCCTCGCCTTCTGCGGGTGCTTGTATTACGGCCATACCCATCGCCTTCAAAAGTTCTTTGCTTTCTTGAATCATTTCTTCATTTAAAAAAGCAAGTTGTTTTGCATACTTTCCCATTTCTTCAATATTTTCTTCTTCAACAGCTTGTTCGTATTTTTCCCTCGCTTCATCTTTAACTTCAGCCCTTTTTTCCTGAGTTCTTTTTTTCATTGCAGGAGCTTTGCCATCAAAAACATAAACAAGTTTCATTCCTTCTTGAAGCAAATTTAAATTCCTGTAAAACAATCCAGACAAATGGCTTGTAACCCTTCCTTTTGAGTCCATTAGTGGAGTTCCATCGGGCTGCCTTATTGTTGTTAAAAATTGGTATAAAGCATTAAAAGCATCTACAAGAATTATTTTGTCTTTTAACTCCGAGAATTCAATACTCTTTTTTGAAACAATACTTCCGATTTGCAAGCCCATAACAAATAATAAAAAATAGAATATATAAAATTAATGAATAATCAAATAGGGTTTTATTTTATTCTGCAGAAGCAGTTTTTTGCTGTGCACACTACAAATATAGAAAGTAGCAATACTGTTAAAGATAATGAAGTTACTCTAAAAGAGCTGTAATTAAATGAAAACAGACAAAACATTTCAAGCACAATAATCACTAATGCAATCCACCCCATCACTAAGCCTCAAAAAAATAGAAACTTTTTTCTTTTTTGCCATAATAAACCCTATTTAGATAACTAATAAAAAAGTTCATTAACAAATCTAACACTTTCTAGGAACCAAATAATTATTAAAAAGATTAAGGTTTCCAGAAAAAAATCTTTTATCTCTCCAAAGAGAAAGTCTTTCTGAAATTCTTGTAATTGGACCAAATCTTTCTTCTGGCGGAATATGACTATAATCTAATTCAACTGGTTGAAATTTATAAGAAACTATTCCTTGCTCTAATTTCTCTGATTGAGACTGGTAATATTGAATCCATTTTCCAAGATTTCTAGATATAAATAACTCTTCAGGCCTCATTGAAATAATTTGATTCATTACCTCTTTATAATTTTTTAAGCTGTGCTCATCATCTGCCTTAAATCTTTTGGATTTTATTCCGGTTTCTTCAACATTTCCTACCGCACTTCTAAAAAAAGTTTTTCCATCCTTAAAAAAAACAGGCGCGAAATTCTTCCTTCTTTTTGATTCGTCAGGATTTTGCGCTATTGTATTATAAATTCTTTTAAAAGTATCATTAGCATAAGGTTGGTCTATCAAGAATACAATTCCATCATCCCCAACAAGTATATAATTAGATTTTATCCCTGGAACAAGTTCTTTACTTCTTGCCTCTATTTTATCGCTAGATCCTGCTAAATGTGCTTCGAGATAACCAAGCATTTCTTGTTTTTGCCTGTTTGTAATCATATCTTATGTAGGCAAAAGCCGTTTATAAACCTTTCTATTTTTATATCTAAATAGTAGTAACAATTACTAATGTTTTATAAATTTAAAAATATTAAGTAAAATATGAAAAATACAGCTTCGATATTAACTAGCTTAATTTTGCTCTTACCTTTTAATTTAAAAAATCTAAAAAAAGATAAATAGGATAAAAAACAAAACTGGATTAAATTAGATTAGGTTATCTATTAAAAGATGGAAAAGAAAATATATATAACTACTCAATTAGGGGAGCATTAACTCAGAAAACAATAAAGGAAAGAGAATTAAATTCTGATGAAACAGAGACTAAAAAAGAAGAACCGGGCTTCAATATGATGCAAGTTTTTTAGCACAGAGAAAAAATGTATTTCAAGAAAAAGATAGTTTAAGGCTTGGAGTAATTGATAAGAGAAAAAGTAGAAAAAAATATGCAAAACCAAGATTCGGGTTAGAACAAGAAATTGGCAAAAAAAATTACATTAAGGACTGGTATGATAATGCAGGAAATAATGGAAAAGGAAAGTTTACAACAAAATTAGGAGTAAGATATAAAAATTGGGCAGTAGATTTAGCTTTTACTAAAAGAAAAATAAGAGGATTAGAGATTTCTTGGAGATTTTAATTGCAAATTTTAAATTAAACTTCAAACATTAAGTTTTAATATTCCTTTAAGTTAAATAAAGTATGAAAGGATTTATCGTTTATCCGAATTACGTCAATATAGACAATCAAACTTACATACAACTGTTCGGAAGGTTAGAGAATAATGAAAGCTTTGTTGCAGTTATTAAGTTTAACCCCTATTTTTATATAAAAGAAGCAGACTTGAAAAAAGCGAAAGAAAAGATTGAAGAATGCAAATGCAAGGTAGAAAAAACAAAAATGAAAACTTTTTCAGGCGAGGAAGTAATAAAAGTGATTTCAGAAAATTTTACAACAATAAGCAAACTCTCAAAAGATCTTAACGACAATTTAGGAATAAAAACTTATGAGGCAGATATCAAACCCCATATAAGATATCTTATCGATAACAATGTTTACGGCAGTATAGAGATTAATGGCGACTACGAAACTTCTGAAAAAGTGAATCGAGTTTACAGGAATCCAGAAATAAAAAGTTCAGAGGGATTTTTTCCAAAATTAAAAGTTTTGTCTATAGATATCGAAACAATCGAAGAAGATTTGCTCTGTATTTCTCTCTACTCAAAAAATTACGAAAAAACTTTTATTGTTTCAAAAGGTAAAGTAGAAAATGGGATATCTTGCAAAAACGAAGAGGAATTGCTTGAAAAATTCAAAAAAGAAATAATAGAATTTGATCCTGACATAATAACGGGCTGGAATGTTATTAATTTTGATTTTAGTTACTTAAAACAAAAATTTGAGAAGTATAAGATAAAATTTGATTTAGGCAGAACTAACGAAAATGCAAGAATAAGGATTGAAAGTAATTTTTTTAAAAATTCAACAATGGACATTCCGGGCAGGCTTGTTTTAGATGGCTTAACATTCATAAAAGACCCTCAAATACAAGAAGCACCAACAATAAAATATTCTGAATTTGAATCCTATACTTTAGAAGATGTTTCTCAGGAATTATTAGGAAAAGGAAAACTTCTAAAAGGAAAAAATAAATTAGAAGAAATTGAAAAATTGTATGAAAAAAACAAAGAAAAATTTGTTGAATATAATCTTCTTGATGCAAAATTAGTTTATGAAATTTTAGAAAAAACAAAATTAGTTGATTTAGCTATAGAAAGAAGTCAGTTAACAGGAATGCCTTTAGACAAAGTTTCTGGAAGTATCGCTAATTTTGATTCTCTCTACATAAGAGAAGCTAATAAAAAGGGCTTAGTTTCTATATCGACAAGTTTTGGCAATAAAGAAGAAAGAATAAAGGGTGGTTTTGTTATGTCTCCAAAACCAGGATTATATGACAATGTTTTAGTTTTCGATTTTAAATCACTATATCCTTCAATAATAAGAACTTTTAACATTGATCCTTCTTCTTTTTTAGGAAAAATAGAAAATGCAAAAAGCAAAGAAAAAGTAGTTATTGCTCCAAATGGAGCTTGTTTCAAAAATCAAGAAGGAATACTTCCAAAAATAATAGAACGACTGTTTTATGCAAGAGAAAAAGCGAAAAGAGAAAAAAGAGAGCTTTCAAGTTACGCAATAAAAGTTATAATGAACTCTTTTTTTGGCGTTCTTGCTTCTCCTAATTGCCGTTATTACAATTTGGATATGGCTAATGCAATAACAAGTTTTGGACAGGAAATTATAAAGCTAACAGCAAAAAAAATTGAGGAAAAAGGATTTAAAGTGATATACAGCGACACAGATAGTGTTTTTGTTTTCACAAATCTGAATACCGAAGAAACAAAAATTCTCGGAAAGAAAATAGAACAGGAAATCAATAAGTTTTATGAACAATATATAAGGGAAAACTACGCAAGAGATTCAAAACTCGAATTAGAGTTTGAAAAAATTTATCTTGTTTTGCTGATGCCCCAATTAAGAACTAAAATAAAAAAAGAAGAGGAAAAAGAAGTTATAGGTGCAAAAAAAAGATATGCTGGTTTATTGGAGAAGGACGGCAAAAATGAAATTGAAATAGTAGGTTTAGAAGCAATAAGAGGAGATTGGACAGAGGCTGCTAAAGAATTTCAAATAAAACTTCTTGAAAAAGTTTTCAATAAAGAGGATACAATTCCTTTCATAAAAAGTTATATTAAAGAATTAAAACAAGGAAAATTTGATAATAAGTTAATTTATAGAAAATCAATAAGAAAAGAATTGCACGAATACACTAAAACAACCCCACCTCATGTAAAAGCAGCCCGCCAATTAGAAAATTTGGAAAGCAATATTATAGAATATGTTATAACTACAGAAGGCCCAGAGCCGATACAAAAATTAAGGCATAAAATAGACTACGAGCATTACATAGAAAAGCAAATAAAGCCAATTGCAAGAACTATATTGGAAACATTAAACATTGATTTTGAAACAGCAATAAAAGGAGCGAAACAAAAAACCTTATTTTAACATGATAGAAGAAATAAACGAAATATTATTTCTCGAAAAAAGAAAGTTACTAATCTCTTTAGCTGTAATTATTTTTAGTAGTATTATGCATTATCTCATATTAGTTTTAACAAAAATAAGCGAGAAATTTTTTCTCATGATTATTGGACTATCTTTATTTTATATTTCTTTATCATTATGCTGGACCATTTTATATTATTTTATAAAGCTGACTTTAGGGAGAAAAAATGGAAGAAATAAAAAAATATAAGTTTGAGCCAAAACCTGAATTTGAAGAAAGAATGAATGAAATTCTAAAATTAAATGATAGCGACGAAAAAGACATTAAAGCTTTTTGGCAAATCGTTCATACTCCACCAAGAAATAGTATAAGATGCAATACTCTTAAAATTTCTCCAGCAGAATTAAAAAAAAGATTTGAAGAAAAAGGCTGGATTATAGAACAGCCTTTTAAGGAACATGAAGAAATAATGATTGTAAAAAATCCCCTTCTCCCAGGAGAATTAGGAAGAAGCAAAGAACATTTGCTTGGCTATTTTTATGTACAAGAAATTTCAAGCATGCTCCCAATTATTGCTTTAAAGCCGAATGAAAATGATAATCTTCTAGATTTGTGCGCTTCTCCTGGTAGCAAGACAACACAAGCAGCAGCAATGATGAAAAATAAAGGCAATATCATAGCAAATGACAATAAACTTGATAGGATTATTATTCTCGCCTCAAATCTGGAACGATGCGGAGTTTCAAATGTTATAGTAACAAAGCAGGATGGTGTTAGGCTTTGTAATAAACTAAAAAAATTAAAGTTTAGATTTGATAAGATTTTAGTTGATGCTCCTTGCTCTGGAGAAGGAACATTAAGAAGCTCGCCAAAAACATTTATAATGTGGAACGAAAAAATGATAGAAAAATTATCAAGACAGCAAAAAATACTTGCTGCATCTGCATTAAAAATTTTGAAAGTTGGAGGGGAGATGATTTATTCAACTTGCACTCATGCTCCGGAAGAAAATGAAGAGGTGGTGCAGTACTTGCTTGACAGGTTTGATATAAAAATTGAAGAAATAAAACTTCCTTTAAAAACAAGGGAGGGCCTAGAAGAATGGCAAGGCAAAAAATTTTTTCCTGAGATTAAAAATTGTTGTAGGATTTATCCTCAAGACAATGACACAGAAGGATTTTTTATTTGCAAAATTAAAAAACTAAGCGAGAAAGGAGAAGAAGATGCAACAACTTAAATTCATTTTCAAGAAAGAAAAGCAAGAGATAATTAAAAAATTAAATTATTATGGAATAAGTGAAGTTCCTTATTTACTAGTCGAATTAGGGAAAGAGAAAATAAGAGGCTATTCTGGAAGTTTATCTATTGAAGAATTAAATAAATTAAATAAAGAAACAGGCATCGAAATTATAGGCCTTTATTTATTTCACAATTATCCTAGCGACATACGGATTTCTTTTGATGCTGTCCATGCCCTAAAACCACAAATAACAAAAAATATTCTTGAAATAAACGATGAGCAAACAAAAGAATTTTTAGAAGGTAAAGATATAATTCTCAGCAACCAAGATAAGGAAAAATTAAAGAATGAAACAAGAGGATTTAAGATAATTAAATATAAAGAGGATATAATTGGAACTGGAAAACTTACTCAAGAAGGGAGGATTGTTAATTATATGCCAAAAGAGAGAAGGCTTAGGTAAAAATAACAATAGAGCCTTGGAATAGAATCTTAACTAAAGACATGACTTAAAGGAGCCTATAACCAGTGTTTAAAAACCCTCTTTTCTTTACAAAAGAATGACAGAGAAGGATTATTCTGGAATTGCAACTAGCAAAATAGGAAAAAATGTTAAAATTAGAAATAACTTTACTCAATCATCAGAAATAATAAAATCAAAAGAAAAAACAAGAGAAGCCAAAAAGATAGAATTACCAGCATCACTAATCGAAAATTATAAAAAAGCTGGCGAGATTGCGAAACAAGTCAAGCAATATGCAAAAGAGATTATAAAACTTAATATGCCCCTACATGAAATCGCAGAAAAGATTGAAGCAAAAATTCTTGAGTTGGGCGGAGAAATTGCTTTTCCTGTAAATCTTTCTATAGATGATGTTGCTGCTCATTACACCCCAACTTTACACGACGAAAAACTTGCAACAGGACTTCTTAAAGTTGATTTAGGGGTTCATATAAATGGCTGTATTTGTGATATTGCTTTTAGTTTAGATTTAACACAAGAAAAGAAACATGCAAAGCTTATTGAAGCGTCAGAAAAAGCATTAGAAGAAGCATTAGAAATATTAAAAAAGGAAAAAGCCCGGGCATACATAAACGAGATTGGCAAAGCTATACAAAAAACTATTCAAGGTTTTGGATTTTCTCCTGTAAGAAATCTTTCAGGACATGGACTTGCTGAGTTTGAGATTCATTCTGGCTTAACTATTCCTAATTACGACAACAGCAATATAAAAATGATTGGAGGAGGTGCTTTTGCAATAGAGCCTTTTGCAACTTCTGGAGCTGGTGTGGTTTATGACGGGCCTAGTAGCAATATTTATCATCTTGTTAAAGAAGGACAAGTAAGAGATAATTTCTCAAGACAAGTTCTTGAATATATTATAGAAAAGAAGAAGACTTTGCCCTTTTCACAAAGAGAGCTTGAAAAAAAATTTGGCTCAAAAGTTTTGATTGCAATTTCAAATTTAAAAAGAGCAGGTATAATCGAAGAATTTTCTCAACTAATAGAAAAGAACCACTGCCCTGTTAGCCAGGCTGAAACAAGTATTCTTATCTACAATGATAATGTAGATGTGCTTTGCGACTAATTCTTATATAGTAGAAAGATTCTAAACAAAATTGAGAAGTTATTTTCTAAATCGAAAAGTAAGAATATAGCCAGTGTTAATCAAAATAAAGAACCTTGCTATGCTTCATTAAACGAATTTTTAGCTGGAAGAAACGCAGACGGAACAGAACACAAGGGTTATCTCTTAATAGATGTCGTAGCAAAACTTGTTACAGATTTTAGAGATAGGTCTAGCAGAAGTGTTGTTCCTCCTCGAAAAAGGCCTGTAGATTCACAGACATTACTTAATAAGTTAACAGGCAGACCCGATTCATACTGCCTTTAAATTTTTTACTTTTTTATTTTTATTATTTTTCTGAATCTCTTTATTTAGTAATGTGACATCCTCCTTGCCCTAAAGGGCAAGGCTTCTAATAATGTCTACTGATTTCTTACGTACTCTTTAGCAGCATCTACTTGAATAAATCCTAAAGAAGCTGCAAATTTTCCTGGGCTCCATAA
>Ga0272448_1002117_pt1 | contig 25516 bp, 18 predicted proteins | sample YNPCB0191_FD_202220 | JGI IMG/M metagenome (GOLD analysis project Ga0272448, IMG submission 202220) | Hot spring sediment microbial communities from Yellowstone National Park, WY, United States - YNP-CB-019-1 | ecosystem: Environmental > Aquatic > Thermal springs > Hot (42-90C) > Sediment... | reverse complement strand
GTTTTGTTCATATTTACCCAATAGACAATGGGCCGAGAACACCGTTACAACTTTTTTCAAGAAAAATCCGGGCTAGACGAGTTCTTTGACGAAGTTTTCAAACGAACAGTTGACCCGACCATTGACGCACTTTATGAGCAGCTTCGGAGAGAATGGGGTGGGTTGCCACCGGGGTCGAAAGACCAGTTCCCTGACCGAGTCAGCCTTGTGCTATCGAATTACCTGATTGGGTCCGGCACGGGCGCAGTGCTCACCAACGTGTCGCGACAATTGATTACGTTGGCTGATGGCGCAGCGCAACCGCTTGGGCTGCTCAAGGAATTGGCTGACACGCTCGACGAGGTCACCAATGCAATAAGTGCAATCACGGACAGCATTTCGAAGGGCACAAATGGTGTGCCACTTGGCACTGTCAAGGACGGCCTGCTTAAGCTGGTGGACGGCCAGAGGCCACTTGCAAAGCGGTTGGTAGGTGAACTTGTCGGCCAACTAGCTGAAGAGTACCTAAGTGCGGTTACGGAGCCGCACTTGAGCAACTTGATGAAGGAGGCCGAGCCTACCATTCAACAGCTCGTCACCAGACTCAAAGAAGTGCAGGCTGCTTTGGGTGAAATCCGTGCCAAGGTCGCTCTTGGCCAGGAATTCGCTCAGGAACTGGACACAAAACTCAAAGCTGCAGCAGCGGAACTGACAAACGCTACGACGCGTGCGAGCCAAGAAATTCGTGCCTATTTTGACGGGCTAGATTATTCGATTGACAACCCGTTTTTGCATTACTCGGCTAACGAGATCAAACAGTTAATTCGCGCGCGTGTGCGTGAGCGGTTCCTCGAAACTGCCGCTGCAGCGGGTATTCAAGTCTCACTCAAACAGCGGCTCTATGACCTGGACGCACTGTATCGTGAGGCGGTTGACAGCGTGTTCCAACAGCTTAATGGGGTTATCAGGCAGCTTATTGGGCAGACACTCGCGCAACTTGACAAGACAATCAACGATGCGCTGGGCGACCTGAGCGATGTGATTGGGGCGGGCCAAATTGACGGACACGCTCTCATAAATGGCAACTCGCTCAAGATGCTACGGCTCGACGGCCGGTTCAGGTGGCGTGTACCGGAGGAGATGGAGTTCAACGCGTATCTAATCATCAAAGAGTTGGATTCGTCCGCCACACCCGGCTGCGGGTTTACCGGCGATACAGCCACCGAGGTGACCTTGGGCGCAAATGACGTCGAGCTGGATTGGATCAGCTCGGACCTGCGTGCAGATGTTGCCACCAAGTTTAGTTTCCAAACCAGCCCGTTTAAACCTGTGGGTATGGGCGGTAGTTTCAGTGTCACTGGCGGCCTTGATTTCGAATCATTCAAGATTTACAGGCTTGATGCCGCAGTTGCTTTTGGCCTGTACGAGAATTACCTGGCTGCCATGTGCGGTATCAAAATACAGTCGTACGATCTTGCTGGTGGCATTTTCTTCGGACGCACTTGCACGCTTGACCCGATCCAAATGATAGACCCAGATGTTGCGGCTGTGCTCGGTTCACCGCCATTTACGGGCGCGTATTTGTATGGCGAAGGTTGGATCCCGATCTCAGAAGCTGTGCTGGGCATACCTGCCTCGTGCCTGTTTAACATCTCGGCTGGGATCGGCGCAGGCGCATTTTATTTCATCGAAGGCCCCACCTACGGCGGTGTGATGAAAGCTGGTGTGTTGGGTGAAGCACTTTGCATCGTTACAATCAAAGGCGAAGTCAAGATGGTCGGTGTCAAGAGCGGTGACAACCTGCGGTTTAACGGCAAGGGGCGGTTGAGCGGCAAGGTTGGCTGGTGCCCGTTGTGCATCAAGTTCGGCAAAACGGTCGGGATCACTTATCAGAACGGCTCTTGGGACATTGACTATTGACGGCAGAAAATGAAGGCAAAAACCCGAAATACAGATCAACAAAGCCGGAACACAGCCGGATGCAGTAACGTGAATGTCAACCGATTGACTGCTGTGTGTGGTGGTTCAGTTCCCGCTTCGGGTTTGGCTGCGGTATCGGGTTTGCCTTGTAGTATGAGTTTAATGAGGTTTTTTTCAGTTTTTTCGGTTGTGCGGGTTTTGCTGTTGGGTGCGTGGGTTGGATTATTGTTGAGCAGCCGAACCGCAGCTCAGGAAGGCCTCGACAACATCATCTCAACAGCCGGCACGACGTACCAGGACAGCGCCGGGCGGTACTGGGCGTACCTGTTCTGGCAGAGCAGTCCGCCTGAGCTTGTGCTGGGTAGGACTTTTGCTGTTTATGCCAAGCCAGGCGACCCATCATCACCTGCGTCATACGCCCGTGTGAGCGTTGTTTCGCAGCAGACCGACCCACGGAATATCGAGCCGTTGCTACGCCGTGCGGAAAATTTAGGGGAGGACCCTGCCAAACTCGAACAGGATTTGCAAAGCCTGTTCGAGGCGCTCATGCCATCGCCGAGCATATCGCGTGCTGAGAAAGTCTCAGCAGCGATTCGCGGCTCGGTTACGCAGGCTGAATACTTCCAAAACCTGCTGTTGATGGCGCGAATTCATCCCGGTGTGGCAATGTCGTTGGGTGTGGCGTATGCGGATGTATTGACAGAACGCACGACGTACGAGGTGCGTCTGTTTGATCCGGGCAGTGACACTGACCAGGGTGTTATTGGCCGGGTAACACTTGAGCCTGGACCGGCTCTACTGTTGCCGGCGCCTGGCGCACCTGTTGAAGTGCCTGATCCGACGCCCAAGGGCGACATCAACGTCAAATTACGCTGGGCAACACCAGACCCGTTGCGTCGGCTCGGCCTGTTGCAATACGGGTTTAATGTCTGGCGCGTTAGCAAGGCCTATGCTGAAGCGGCCACGAACCGATGGGACTTGACGCCGCCGTCACCTCAGACATTGGCGGCGCGCGCGTTGACTGTGCCGCAGCACGTTAAACGTTGCAACAACCTGCCCATACTTACAGACAAGGAATTCAGCACAAACGATGTCGCCAATTTCAGTCCGCCCCCAGCAGGCGATCCTGAAACGTTCTATTACTCGGACGACGACGGCCGGTTCCGGCCCGATTACGTGAACCTCGGCTTCACCAACGGTGCGCGCTTTTACTATTTTGTGACTGCGCGCGACATTCTTGGTCGGGACGGGCTTGTTTCACCCGGCACATTGGTCACGGTGTGCGACCGCAATCCGCCTGCACCACCTGTTGGTGTTCGTGTCGAGAACGATTATTCGTTTGTTGGTGGTAGTCCGCGTCAGTTTTTGCGCGTGATCTGGAATCAGAACACAAACACGGCCGATCCGGTGACAAATTACTGGGTTTATCGCTGGACGAACATCAACGAGATTCATTTCAAGGCGGGCAACCCGAGCAACAACTTGATTGCCATCGTGCGGCACACCAATGGACCCGCAACAGCCAGTACGTGGATAACGGCCCGGGTGCGCCTACTGTCACGCAGGATTTGGGCCGGACATTCTGGTACACTGTGCGTGCGCAGGACCTTGGCGCGTGCGGGCCGAATTTGTCAGGCAACAGCGCGCCTGCATTTGGTGTTCTGCGGGATCGTGTTGGGCCGGATGCGCCCACGGGCAGTATCCAGATTCACTGCCTGCAGCCGCAGGTTCGTTCCAGGAGCTTTGCGTTGACGAATGGGAGCGCGCCTTGGAAGTTCACATTTCGGCTCAACTGCACCCGGACCAGTCAGCAGTTTGCCTGGGTACAGTTTGTTGCCGGCATTTACGATCCACAGGACAAGAAGTTTGTCGCCATGTACGATTCCGGCCCGCTCTTCTACAGCCCGGGCGAGTGGAGTCGTGAATTTGTCTTCGCGACAAATTCGCGGGGTCTGAATGGCGACTTTTTGTATGTATGGCCCAAGGCGGTCACATTTGACGGACAGGTTGGCCAGCTCATGCCACAGTTTGTGGTGCGGATTGAGGAATCGTGGTTACCCGAGAAAGATGTGCTTGTTAATTTTGAGGCTCGACTTGTGGGGATGCTTACAGCCCTGAACCAGGGGTGCGACCGACATGTGCCTGTAACACCGGACGGCACCAGAACAAACATTGTCATTATCGGCTACCCCACACCCACCAGCCGCGAATGGCGTCTGTACCGGCGCGTTGACGACGGGCCGTTGATGCTGCTGTGCCAGGGCGACATTGGTGGTGCGCCTAGTTTTTCATGCCAGGACGATGGTTTGCCACCAAGCGGCGCAACAATATGCTATTATTTGCAAGTGCTTGACGAGCACGGTAACCCGAGCCCGCTTGTCAAGCTTGGCTGCGTAAGCACTGCGCCTGCAACACCGCCGCCTGTGCCGTTGCTCTCGCCGCTGCTTGCCACGGGTGTGACAAATAACCCGGGCATGAACATGACCTGGTTCTGTCCGCCGCCCGGGCTGGAACGGTTTGAGGTGTGGGTTGCCGGTAAGCCAAATACAGTAAGCTCGAATCTTGCGCCTGGTTTCCTTGTTTTGCGCAGGACCAACGAGTTCCAACCAAACCCGGTTCGGCAAACGTTGGTGCTTAATGGCGAGACGAACACGTACGATTTCTATGTTTTCATCACCCCACGGATCGGACCCGGGTTTGGCCCCGGACCACAGTTTAGTGTGCCCTGCGATATTGAGCTGGGCGAAAAATACACAGTGTTTGTAAGAGCCGTAGCCAAGGACGGTACATTGAGCGAGCCGAGCAATATCGAAGAGTTTGTGTGGAACCCGGCGAATACGAATTACCTAGTCTGTACGATACCGTGGCCTGCGCGCGGTTTGCCCCCACTTAACACGAGCGGTGAGTTCAAATCAGGCAATGTGACGTTGAGTGTGACAGGGCTTTACCACGCGGCGTATGAAGCGCCGTTTACCGGTGCGGTTGTTTTGGTCGGTGCAACGCTGTTTACGTCGAACGATGCCTCAGGTGTACGGCACCAGCCGCAGTGGATTGCCGGCCCGACCGATCCGATGAGCCTTTTGTTCACCAACCGTTCTGGTGAAAAGCTGTTTCCGATGGTGCTTTACCGGTACCAGTTGACCAATAGCCTGTTCCCGACTGTTTCAGGTGACATTGTGCAGGTGTCGCCCATGCTCGAGAACATCGCCTACGAAATCACGAATTACTGCATCGTGGTAGGCCAGGGCAGATTCTGTTTCACAAACAGTCTGTTGCGCGATTCCTACGTTGTTTATGACCGGCTCATGCTAAATGACAATTTGCATATTTTTTTCATGTTCGTGCGGGATACACAGCCGGTTATCGCCGGGGCGCGGTACAGGTACCTACTGGTGCGGTTCCGTAAAAACGGCGAGATTGCCGAAGTCATCCCAACAGGCGAAATGGATGTGCCATGAATGTGATGGCCAAAATCCGTAAGGCGCGGGCCGAAACGAGTGCGAATCTCGAATTCCGAAATTCGAGACAAGCGGAAGTGTTTCAAGGCGTGAACCCACAACCCGCCGACACACAACCATGGCTGAGTGTTTCGGTCATTGTGACTTGTTTCGGATTTCAGATTTCAGGTTTCGGCTTACTCAGGCACATGGCCGCGTCCGCACTTGGCTTGGTCGTTTGCCTGACTGCTCTCTGCGCCCGGGCCTTTGTCTATGAAACGCCAACCGAATTTCACGCAAGTGGCGATTTCGACGGTGACGGACGTGCGGATGTGCTGCTTGTGGACAAGGCAACAGGCGGGTACCGCATCGGCTACCAACTTACCACTGGTATTGTGACCTGGGCCGCCACACGTGCCGCTGGCATCCAGAACGTGTCAGGCCTTGGCGTTGGCAGACTTACCGCCACAAACCGCGATGCTTTCATTTGCACTGCGCCCGAGGCGAACCGACTCAATCTTATTGATGCGCCCGGGCCGAATTCGGTTGTTTTGCCTGTGCCAGTGTACATTGGCGCGATAGGCCCAAACATGGTTGGTGTGATAGACATTGGCGGTGCAGGCAACACGGCATTTGACGATCTGTTTGTTGGTACCGTTTGGAACAGCAGCCCAACGTTGCGCTGGTCGCTGCTGCGCAACACAAACGGGGTCGAATTTGGCATGCTTCTGACCGTTGTGGCTCCATCACGGGGCGAGCGGGCAAACCGTGTGAGCCTTAAAGCCGGTACAACAAATCGGTTGGGGGTTATCTGTCGCGCTGCCACCGACACGTTCCGCGCTTACGAGCTTGGCTCGGGCAGCATCGTGCAGACATTTGCACAGGCGTTGCCTGCTGGCAGTGAGTACTTAATCGAGCGGTTTAATCCCACCAATCTGCTTAGCCAGTTTATCTACTACAGGGCTGGTACAAGAGAACTCGTGGTTCGGCAGGTGATTGAAGATGTATCGGGAAGTTTCAGTTTGGGTCCGGCTGTTGTGTACGCTCTTGACCAGCGTATTCAAACTGTTTACGTGATTCCAGGCGGAGCACGCCCGCGTTTGCTTGTTGTTTATGCGGGTGGTTATACTGCCGAGGTTTTTGACTTTGACGGTCTGCGTCAGTTTGTGTCCGTCCAACAGTTTACTGCTGATTCTAGCCAGGCATTTACGGGTGTTGGTGTGCTTGGGAACGGCCATTTCCAGCTTCTCTCGGGTATCCCCGGAACGGGCCTGTCAACGCGGTTTCAAACGTGGACCTACAACGGTGCAACCTACACGGCTGGACCGGCAGGTGAGCTGCCGTATTTGGGCAGGCTGTCTGCGCCCGGCAACGTGTTGCTGTTCCGGTACGAGCCGTTCGTTACGAATAATCCGCATCTGGTGCGCGTGCTCAACGCGGGTGATTGGACATCGCAATTCCGCTATACAGGGTCGCCCCCGGTTGTCACCGTGACAGCCGAACGATATGCCGGCACGACCAACGGCTTGAGGAATCCAACTGTGACTGCCCTGGGGCCGAATCCGCCTATGGCGAATTTCGGCCTGGTTAATCAGTACACGAATATTGTGTCGGTTTTCAGTCTCAGGACACCAATTGGTGACGAAGTGTCCGAGGTTAAAATTGCGCCCAACCCCGGCCGGTACAACAATGCAATTCAAATGACGCTTACCACGACCGATCCGACGCATCTTGCCTATTACAGGCTTGGTATGGGATCGTGGCAAGCGTACTCGACACCGGTCAACCTGTTTACAAATGTTACTGTCCAGTTTTACGCTAAACCGACAACTGGCTACGCCAAATCCCCCATTCAAACTGCCACGTACACTTTTGCGGAGCCGCCTTCAACACTGGATTCGGATGATGACGGTGTGCCGGACTTTGTCGAGCTTGGCAAGGGACTCGACCCGAATGGCGGGCCGGATTCCGACGGGGACGGGTACTCCGACCTGGAAGAATTGATTCGCATGACAAACCCGCTTGCGCCGGATAGCGCACCGACCAATGCGCCTCGACTCGAGTTCAAGACTGCGTTTGACCGTGCTGTTACACCCAGGCCGTACGACGGCCCGGCAAACCTTGCCACTTACGCAGCTACGGGCACCGCAATGCGCGTATATGCCGTGCAAGGCAGTTTGTTGTCTGCAGGGGCTGTAACAAACCTTGGCATATCGGGTGTCACAAACCCAGCGTGTCTGTTAACCAACATAATTGTTGACCCGGAAGACCGGCTGCTGGTCGAGGCTACCGAGTTGCACTTTGACATTCTAACGGCGAATGCCGATAAGCGGCTCGGACGCGAATTGGTCGGCTTGTTGCCTGCACCGCGATTTGCGCCTGTGCAAGTACCGTACAGCTTTGGCGGGGGTAGCCTGGCAACCGAAGCTAACGCATGGATTGCGGCTGCGTCGAATGTTTGGGCCGGCTTGAGACGCGAGATTAGCAAGGGCGACCTGACTGTTCGGGACACGCTGACCGCTGTGCTGGTGGAACGGAAACTCAGCCGGATCCTTGTTTCACGTGGGTTGTCTTGGGGTACGAACATCACGCTTTTCCCGTTCCGCGCGTCTGATGCGGGTCGAAGCAATGTTACACGGAGCCTGTTGCTCTGGCTCGAAAAAGAAACCACAAACGGGTTACCCGGCTGGCGCATGCAGACGGTTTATAACACCATAAGCAACCTGGTCGAGACTTCAACCGACGGTAACATTATCAACCTGCGCGCCGTAGCAGTTGAAATCTACGATATTTGTAGCACGTACAATAACACTAACCCGGCTGCGTTTGTGCCGCCCTTGGACGAATTACGTTATTTCCTGACGCATTGCACCTACGATTCCAATTACCTTGCCCGGTCAATGTTATCGAACTTTTTTGCCAGTGCGTGTGCAGGTGCAGATGCAATTTTGGCTGCCGTACCGCCACGGCCCGTAACGAATGTTGTTGTGGTTGCAACTGCTTCTGTGGCCGGCCAGCCGGCGGACGGCTTCCAAATCTATGGGGGAACCACCAGTGTGTGGCTGTATAAAGAGGACGGCTCGCGATACGATTTGCCGGATTCATTTGGCGTGGTGCCCGGCAGCCTGTTACAGGTGCGCGGATACGCTGACCTGACAAATCCACCCGGTGCCCTTGCACTCGAGGTGATTACTGTGAGTCTTACGAGCATTCCGATGGCGAGTGATTCGGACCGTGACGGCAACCTGTTGGTTGATACGTGGGAAAGGCTCTTTTTCGGTTCGGGCGCGGATCCATTTGGCGATTGGGATGGTGACGGGTACCAGAACCTGCAGGAAATGTTCGAGGGGTCCGATCCGCGTGATCCGCTTGGTGTACCGCTCGTTACAAGAGTCCGGTTTGATCTGCCCCATGTCGAGCTGATTCGGGATGGCGAGCAGATTCGGCTCAGGTTTAATTGGCCCACACCTTACATAGGTCATTTCCTGTTTGGCGTTAAAGGGTCGCCTGAACTCGACGCGCCGTTTGTGGATGTGCCGGCAATCGGGCCGGTTGGTGTGCCGCTCTTGCAAGACACGTACGACCTGCTTGTGCCTGTGCCGGAGTCGCGCACTTGCTTTTACCTTATTTACGTTGCATTGCGATAGGGGTAAGAGGCAGCGCTGATAAGGGTTTTTCAGCTCCGGGACCAGTTGCATCTGGCCAAAGTCCGTGTACTACCGCGTTGCGGCAACGACGCCAAACCACGCCGGTTATAACAATTACACTTCGCGATTGCATCACTGCAGGCAGCGGCACTTCCTGCAAGTGTGGGATGTCAACCATTAAGTTGGATAGCCAACGAACCGGCCAGCATACGTAATTGCCGGGTTACAAACCGCGGTAGGGCTTTGAGGAAGCAAAACCTTTCAATTCAGCTTTGCGAGTGTCGGTACACTTGCACCGAAAACATTCGCGGGTTGTGTTCCACCGCGACCGCAAGTTCCTACCAGACGAAGCAGGCCGCATTGGGAATGTCAGGCCTGGAGGCATCTGGCAATGCTTCCTTAGGTTTGTTCGTGTGTCGGGATGTGCGCCTGCCGGTAAGGAGCCGGCAGCACGCACGGTTTTTTTGCTCACGTTTCGATCGCTTCTGCGTCTCTGCGCTGCTGCAGTCAATGTGCGCAACAGGAAATCTGAAGCGCCGAGGGCTGTGCAAACTATCAGTGAGGATAGGATTCAGGGATGACGTGTGGCGGCCCACCTCAAATGAGGGACAGGATGCGCTGGTGTGTGCGTCTGGCAGTGGACTGGCCGACCTATCCAATCGCGCAGTTCCGGTGTTTGTAGTGCAAGCCTGCAGGCGCATGGTGGGGCTGCAAACGCCTTTTCGCAACCGGCGCTTTGCGGCCGGCCTTGGTTGGCGATGCACGCTTCGGCGTTGTAATACCAGTTTTGGCAAGCCTGTCCACGATTCGGTTCTCAAGCGAGGGCATGTGCAAGCTGCCAGTTTTTCGTCTTCCCATTGTCTTTACCCCACGTGGCTGTTCAGGGTGAGACCAGATTAAAGTTCCAAGGTGCGAGACCGCAATGTACTCGATTCTGAGACCAGAATTGTTGCGGCATGGTATGTTGCCACGCGGGACAGGTGAGCGCGACCTGAGGGTGTTGCCCACTGGGATCAGGCTAGGCCGGCGTTGGGTTTTATTTCCTGGAAGTGGTGCGTTCGTGCAACCAAGGAAGGTCAGGCGAGTTCATGTCCCGTGGGGTAAAAACTGAGTACCGCTGGGCTAGGACTCTTGAATCTGTCCATTTTTTAATTTCGGCGTGACCGTCTGCGAAAGATAACCCACCTGCACGGTGATGATAACAAGCCGGCATGTCAACCCATGTGTTCGGATATCCAATCGGGTCCTCCATAAACCAGCCGTCGTTGATTGTGCCCGGATTTTCGTCTATTAGCACCCAGCATTTGGAAGGCGGTGGATTAATGATATCGGATTGTTTTCTGAACACGCGATTTTGCGAGCTGAAGGTTTCAATCGAGATCGGGTTCATCCATGCGTTCATCGAAACGCTCCGCACGGTCAGTGCACCCCCGGGACCGGTTTTCCGGTCGGCGGGACATTTGTACACAGCCAGGTTTTTGACGTACGGGAACATCAACCCGTTTATGATGAAAAGGACATTTGTACACATCGTGCTTGGTGCATCGTTTGGATTGACACTGCCCAACACCCAGTTTGCTCTTGGCCCACCCGGTTGCGCACTGGGGTCATTCGGGTTTGTTACCAAGGATTGCATTCCGCCGGTCCGGACAATCTTGTCGTCGTTGTCGGCTGAATAAAGTGTCCAGCCAATCTGCAATTGTTTGAGATTATTGAGGCAGCCGATGCCTTGAGCTTTTTGTTTTGCTTTGCCAAGTACTGGCAAAAGCATTGCAGCCAGAATCGCAATAATGGTAATCACAACAAGTAGCTCGATGAGCGTAAACGCGACGGCCAGTGAGACTTTTCCGTTTGCTTTCATCTTCACAAAAAATAATCTTGCGTTAGCCCGTTCAAGTCAAGCCCTGATCCGGGCCTGGGTTAACCTTCCCATTTACCTGACAGGCTGTTGGAAAAATGGCTGTTTTGGAAAATCGACCCTCGAAAGTATCGAGATTTTTGCATGTTTTCCCTCGAAAATGGCTTTTTCAACACACTGCTAGTAAGGCTGCGCTAGCAACTACAATTTCTGGCGAGACCTAAATCTTTGGATGGATGGACGTTGAGGCTATTTGAATCTGTTGAATTGGGCCGAATGTGGCGGCCTGCAGATTTCACCGCAGAACATCGGGAAACTTTATGGGAATGCCCCGCGTTGAGGAGTCTTTTTGCTTGTGGCCAGAGCAATTCACTATGGGCGCGAAGTACAACATGTCGTAGAGGTTGCCTTTACTCCAGTGAACAAAAAGTTTGGGCGTGAATTGCTCGGGAATGAGATTGCAGGAATCGCGAAGCGCGTAGTAAGTGAGTGGCATTGGTGTTGTTCCGCGAGACCGTGGCTCGATGACGGTGTAGGAATAACCGGCTGGTGCCGACACGGCTTTTTTCACCCAGCGCAGGGGCTGGGTGTGATCACGATCTGTTTAGGGTGCGTTCTTCCAACGTAACAGCGCCAGCCAACCCTTTTCGATGGTTGCCTTGGCCGGTCCTGTGATTGGAAAAGTTGCGGCTCGACCGTGCTTGGTTGTGTTGGCTAATGTGTTGGCGATGGCGCCGAAACTGGTCAGCTTGATTGGTTTGGTTGTGTTCATCGCAGTAGCATGGGCAATATCAGCCCATCGCAGATTGTTTCCATGGCGTACGGTACTGTGGGGGTTAGCATTACAATTTGTTTTTGCCGTGCTGATTCTCGAGACGCCGGCGGGGCGCGGCGTGTTCAGTTTTACAGGTGCTGCAATTCAAAAGCTCATTCAGTTTTCAAACGAAGGTTGCAAATTCGTTTTCGGGCCGCTTGCAGACGAAACGTTGCTGAGCGAGAAGTTCGGCCCGCAAAACGCGGTTATCTTTGCTGTACTTGTGACGGGCACGATCATCATCGTTGCCTCGCTATCGTCGCTTTTGTATCACTGGGGTATCCTGCAAAAACTTGTGCGTGCAATTGCATGGCTCATGCGGAGTGTGATGGGCACAAGCGGCAGCGAAACCCTTGCAGCAGCAGCGAACATTTTCATGGGCCAGACCGAAGCGCCTTTATTGATCAAGCCTTACATCGCCCGAATGACGCGCAGCGAACTATTATGCATGATGACAGGTGGTATGGCCACAATTGCGGGTGGTGTTGCAGCGGTTTACGCGAAGCTTGGCATGGACGCGGGTCATCCGGATATGGCGGGCCATTTACTGACCGCGTCGGTGTTGAGTGCGCCTGCAGCGTTGCTGATATCGAAGGTGATGTTGCCCGAAACCGAGCAGAGCGAGACCGCAGGTATAACACCACGAGACCCACCCCGCACTACTGTGAACAGCCTCGATGCACTTTGCCGGGGTGCAAGCGACGGTATGATGCTTTCGATCAACGTCATTGCGATGTTGATTGCGTTTGTTGCAGCGGTTGCACTTGCAAATTTTGTTCTGGCCTGGCCGCAAATGAAACTCGGTATACAACAACCTGTCCGACTCGAGACAATCCTAGGCTGGCTCAATGCCCCTTTTGCGTGGCTGATGGGTGTGCCTGTAAAGGATTGTGTTGTGATTGGCCAGATACTTGGCGAACGGATTGTGCTTAATGAGTTTTACGGGTACCTGACACTTACAAGCCCGAAAACGGTGGTCGAGCCACGCAGCTTCGTAATCGCAACCTATGCGCTGTGCGGGTTTGCCAACTTTGCAAGTATCGCAATTCAGGTTGGTGGGATCGGTTCACTTGTCCCGGAACGCGGGGCTGAAATGGCGCAGTTGGGCATTCGTTCGATGATCGGTGGCGTGCTTGCAAGTTACCTGACAGCCACAATTGCAGGGATTTTGCTTTAGATGCGGAATTTTGCGTATATGAAACGGGAGCATTTGGTATCTAAGGTCAGCATGCACCTGATGCACATGAAACTTTCAGACGGGTTATGTGGCGATCTGATTTATGCTTGAGCGGAGCAGGTAGATTCGGCGATTAAGACTTCAGTTGGACGGCGCGATGCGCAACGGCGTGAGTTTGAAGCGTTCGAACAGGCAGAACTTGTTGCGGTTCCTCAGGTACCTGCGACCGCATCGAGGCAAGCTGATCGCCGCCACGGTTGCAGGCGTGCTCAAATATAATCTGCCGGTTGCGTTCCCCTGGATACTCAAGGATGTGGTTGACCGTTTGTTAACGGGCCAAAACAGTCGGTTGGGGTTGACCTTCAACGAGCTGATGCTTGGTGCACTGGCGGTTTTCCTGTTGTATGCGGTTGCAACGTATTTTCGGACTTTGCTGGCCGACAGTTTGGCGCAGAGGATCACATTCGACATTCGCAACGATTTGTTCCGGCATCTGCAGGAATTGCCAATCGAGTTTTTCCGTACCCGGCACACAGGCGCAATTGTGTCGCGCGTGTTTACTGACGTGAGCATGGCACAAAACTTCATTGGACTTGCCGGGACAAACCTGTTTATGGACCTGACATGTCTGCTGAGCATTACAGTTGTGATGTTTGCAATGGAGCCGAGGCTAGCGCTTGTGGCTTATGGCACCCTGCCGCTGTTTGCGGTTTGCCATCGGTGGTTTCGTAGGCGATTGCGCGCCAATGCAAAAGAGGTCAGGCGTCGCTTTGAAATCTTGGAGGGGCGCGCTTGCGAGGCTGTGGGTGGCATTGCCGAAATAAAAAGCTTCACTGCAGAACAGGAAGAAAGCCGTCGGTTTACCACTTGGGCACAACATTGTTTGGAAGCGGCCGTGAAAAATATCCGCCTGAACAGTTTCGCTCTTGCGACAACAGCAATATTAACCCGAGTTCCATCAGTTGTGGTGATTTGGGTTGGTGGGCATTTTGTGCTGCGGCAACAACTGAGTGTCGGCACGCTCATGGCATTTTACGCTTATCTGGAGATGATTTACAACCCGTTGAGTCGGCTGAGCGAACTGAACATTCAATTGGCGAATTCACTTGCTGCAATTGACAGGTTGTTCGAGTTCCTGGACGAAAAACCGCAAGCTGAACGCGGCATTTGCCCGGCATTGTACGTGCGCGAGGGCAAAATCCGGTTCCAGAATCTTGTATTTGGTTATCAGCCGGGTTTGCCTGTGCTACGCGGTATTGATGCGGAGGTTCAGCCGGGCCAGCGGGTGGCAATTGTTGGACCGAGCGGCGCGGGTAAATCAACACTCGTAAAGTTGCTCGTCAGGTTTTATGAACCGTGGGGTGGTAAGATTCTCATTGATGGCATGGATATTGCGAAAGTTGACCTGTGGTCGCTGCGGCGACAAATTGCCCTGGTTCAGCAGGAACCGGTTCTGTTCAGCGGGACTGTTGAAGACAACATCCGGTTGGGCAGGCCGGATGCAACAGTTCCAGAAATCGAACGCGCAGCCGAGCTTGCCAATGCTATCGAGTTCATTCGCCGTCTCCCAGATGGGTTTGCAACTGAAATCGGCGAACGCGGCGCTAGGCTGTCAGTTGGGCAAAAGCAACGTATTGCCATTGCGCGTGCGTTTTTGAAGGATGCACCTGTTCTGGTGCTGGATGAGTCAACGTCGAGTTTGGATGCACCTACCGAAGAACTCATATACGAAGCATTGGAACGGCTGATGAAAAACCGCACAACGCTTGTAATAGCGCATCGGCTGGCTACAGTTGTCCGGGCAGATTGCATATGGGTTCTTAATCAGGGTCAACTGGTTCAAACAGGCGCGCATGCAGAGTTGATCCGTGACACTGCAGGCCTTTACCACAAACTGTATCACGAGTCGCTCGCGTTGCGGGAGACGTGGGTAAAAGGCGCAAGCATCGCCGCGTAACGGTGCGACTCCAGACGCACGGCGAAGCGGCCATAGGCGCACTTTGAAAATAATCCAGAGTAAGCGGCCTCTGAGCTGAACGCATAGTGTGTGTTGGAATCGGCTGTATGTGTGGATGCGGCGTTACCGCAAAAAATGCCAGGCTTGGCCGGCCAGCCCCAAGATCGAGCTGACCGATTACACCCGGTTTTGCAGGTTGAACTGCATAAACGTCCAATCGGGGCAGCCGAACGTAATTATCAATCCGGTGCGTCCAGTCGAGTGCGCCTTCCAAATCTGGTGCGATGTGCCCGGTTGGGCGCGCGTTTTTGTGCAGTCTGAATGAGGAATCGAACCGATTTGCTTGAACCGATTTCTCACCAACAATGTCTATCCAATTGAAACTTTTAGCGACGGATGGGTACCGAAGCCGGTAACACAATTGTGCCGGAGCAGAGCGCGGGCCACTCGGGCATTGCAGTTGTGGGCAACATTGCTGTTGTTCGGCGCGTTGATTGGTGCGACAGGTTGTGCTTCGCCATTACAACAGCGCTGGTGTTCGCAATTTACCTGTTCACGCTTGCGCCTAATGTGCCGCTGGATTGGTCAGGGATATTTTCAACAGGCGCAATGTATGGGGGTGTTCCGTTTTCTGGGGGTTATCCGGCCTGGACAATTTACGCCTTGGCATTCGCGAAATTTGTCCCGTTCGGAAATGTGGCGTGGCGCGTCAACCTCAGCTCTGCTGTAGCGGCAGCCGTTGCCTGTGGTCTGATCGCCATGATAGTTTCTTATGTTGGGAAGCTGACCCACGAGGGTTTCGATGTGTTTTCACGTAGTGGTGCGCGCGAGCAAAAACTGATTCGGTGGACCTGTGGGTATGTAGCAGGGGTTGCATTTGGCCTGAGTGGCGCGGTTTGGGGCAAAGCTGTCATAGGCGAGTTTTGGGCACTGGGCGCCTTGCTGTTTGCTGGCGGATTATGGCTGTTTACACGCTGGTTTTTCGAGCCTGTAAACCGGTGGCGACTCTACGGCACGTTTTTGTTGACCGGCCTGTTGCTTACGAACAATCAGGAACTGCTGCTGGTATTGCCGGCTTTGGTTGTGGGTGTGGCTTTGGCTGACGAAAGACTCGGGCGCGACTGCGGCCTGGTGTTTCTGCCGTTGGCTGCGGTTTTGACTGCATGGTGCCAGTGGTGGTTATGGATTGAGTTTCCGAGTAGTCCTAATTGGCCGGTCCTGGTTGCTTTTGCAGGAGCGATTGTGGTTGGCGCAGCAATCGCATGCAAAACGCGGTGTGTCGGCTCGGAATTGAAAGCAGCCGTGCTTAGCTTATTGGCTCTGTGTATTGGCTTGACGCTCAATTTTTACGTGCCGTTGGCTTCGATGACAACCCCACCGGTCAACTGGGGGTACCCACGAACGGCCGATGGGTTTCTTAATACAATTGGCCGCGGCCAGTTCGAACGGCCGGAGCCGGCACGTGACTTTGTTATGTTCGCACAACAACTTTGGTGGTTTGTAAAACTGCTCAGCAAAGATTTTGGCATCATCTATCTTCCTTTTGCGGCGGTGCCAATAATGTTTTTCCGGTCGGTGACACGCTTTGGATGGCGCTGGCTAGTTGCGCTGGTGACGCTAGTCGTTTGTGTTGGCGTAGCCATGGTGGCGATGCTGAATCCGCAGTCAACCACCTCGGACATTAAACTTCTCAGGCCGTATTTTATCTGTTCATACGCAGTTATGGCTTGCATGTGTGGAGTCGGCTTGATTCAGGCGGCGCGGTTTGTGGTAAGGAGAAAGCCGAGTGCCGGCCAAACAGCCGACTGATTTTGAATTTTATTCCGATTCATGGATGCATCACACCGCATTGTTATTGATGGCGTTTGTTGACCATGAGCCGAGCCCAGCGGGCTAATAATAGCGAACTACTGTAAATGATGCCGAGGACAACGTGTTCGTGTTGAACCTGGCGGACGAAAGGCCCGTTGTTTTCCTTAGACATCTGCGGGAAGACTAGGGTTTGCACCGAGGGATGTTTCAGGCCTTTTCCCCGATTGGCAGTTTCAAAATTTTGGCGAAAATTGTCCCGTAGTGGTACGCGGGGCAGGCGATGGGGGTTTAATGTAAACATGCCTTAATGGACGTAACCGGTTCGGAGCAGCTTGAGTAACCAGCATGGTCCGGCAAATTTAGACGTGGAGCGCTGTACAAAAATCGAAAAGCCGCCTTTTGGCAGGTGGGAAACGCCGGTTTTACAATCTGACAGCCCGGCCAAGCAACGTGTGCTGGTTGTTTCGGGTTGCCCTGCATTTCGGGCTGAGCTGAACCGCATTGTTCAAGGCGAGGCTGATTTTGTTGTCTGTGGCGAGGTGGAAACTGCGCGGACAGTTTCAATGTCGGTTGCCAGGCTAAACCCAGACATTGCAGTGTTGCACTTCGAAAGCGAGACGGTGAACAACCTTGCCCTTATCCATTTCCTCAGGACGAAATATCCAGCACTGCGCATTTTGGTTGTGTCGGATCAGAACGACGAAGTATGCGCAGAACGCGCATTACGGTTGGGCGCCAACGGGTATCTGCCAAGAACTGAAATGGCCCATGAATGTGTTCATGCATTGCGTGTGGTTGCGCGCATGGAAGCTTACACAACACCAGCCATTGCAGCGCGAATGCTGAAGAAGGCTCACACGGCCGGCCAGGCTTCAGACAAGCCCGTCCCAGGTCTGACAAGGCGCGAGATGAAAATACTCGGCCTGCTCGCGGCCGGGCTTGACCGCACGGAGATTGCACGCAGACTCCATGTTACGCCGCGCGCGGTTGATGCGCATTGCGTGATCTTGCGGCGCAAGCTTCGGTTGCGCACAAATGAAGCGCTTAAGGCGTACGCTTCAGGCAGAGTATAAATTTCTGTTTCCTTTGCAGTAGCTGGGGTGGTTACTTGTTTGGCACTGGTGCATTCTCTTGGTCCGTGCATGTGCGCAGACACGACAATTGGCGTGAGGTGCACGAGTGATTTTGCACGGCACCTGTAGCGAATCGGGTGGGTGTTGCGCGGGTAAACTGCATGTTGAACGAACCAGACCGGAACAGGTTGTTGTGAGCACTACGGGTTGTCCGTTGGGCCATGCTTGGCCTCCATGTTTCGTCTGTTTCGATGCACGTGCCGATTAAGGAGGACGGAGCAGCGTTGGTATGCATTTTTTCCAGATTGTTGGTTGTCCTTGGGTCCACAAGCGGGCTGCACTGAGTCTTGAAGATTAAGTGTGGATTGTTGAGGCGACTATGTTTGGGTTCGGTGATGGAACGTGTCAGTGCGTAGTATGCACTAGGTAATTTCCCTAGGTCAGGGTCGGGGTTTTGCCCGATTGACGCTGCATTTGCGCGCGCTGATAATTGTAGCGTGGAAATTTTGGGAAGTTGCTGTAGCGCGAAACAAAAACCAAACTCATAAAGCTGAGTTAAACAGGCAAGGTGATGCAAAGATGTTGAGGGGTGGAAAATGCGCCGTCGAGTTCGGGAGCTTGGCGGCACATGAAACGGCAAAAGGACCGTGCGGCTTGATTGGCCTCGGTCGGAATGACGATGTCAAGGATTGCACGAGAACTTTATGCCGTTTTTTATCCCTCACCAAAGGACGGTACGTGCTGTTTTGATGGCTGCCTGAACAAGACTTTTTTGCGTTTTGTTTTTTGCGGCGCAGCGGTCACGGCGGTACCGGCCTTGGACTGTGGCGATTTATGCAGACATGTGAAAGGCTGCAGGAGGAGCGGAAGCGAACAGCGTTGTCCGCAGCAGATACGCGTTTTCCACACTGGAAACGCGCGCTTGACCTTTCGTTTGTTCTTTTCTTTGCGCCTGTCTGGGTGCCATTGGCCGGGTTAATCGCTATCGGCATTAAACTTTATTCACGGGGTCCCGTGCTTTTCAAACAGGAACGGATAGGTTATCTGGGTAAACGTTTTATCTGCTTGAAGTTCCGGTCAATGAAGGTCGGTGCTGATCAGACACTTCACAAGAACCATCTTCAGCAATTGATCCGGAATGAAACGCCAATGACAAAGCTCGACCAGCGGGGTGACTCGCGCGTATTCGGCTTTGGCAAACTGCTGCGTGCAACCGGCCTGGACGAGTTGCCACAGCTAATAAACGTTTTGCGTGGCGAGATGAGCTTGGTGGGGCCGCGCCCGTGTCTTCCGTACGAATATGAGGAATATCCGGCCTGGGCACGGAGGCGGTTCGATACATTGCCGGGCTTGACGGGTTACTGGCAGGTTTATGGCAAGAACCGCACCACGTTCAAGCAAATGATCCAAATGGACATTTGGTACGTGGAGCATAAATCCCCCAGACTCGATCTCGTAATCATTGCGCGCACGCCGTTGGTGCTGGTCAGGCAATTTTTTGAATCTCTGTTTGCGAGCCGGAAAAGTGGACCGGCCATTACACAAAATGCAACCTTGAAAACACCGCTAAACATATGAAAAAACAGATCAACATAGGCGTTGTAGGGTGCGGTTACTGGGGTCCGAACTTGGCGCGTAATTTGCGCCAGATACCGGAATGCAACCTCAGATACGTTTGCGATACAAATCCGGAACGGCTTGCCCACATGCGGCGTCTTTACCCCGAAGTTGAAGGCGAGCAAAACTACGAGGCGCTTCTGAACGGTGCGCTAGACGCAATTGTAATTGCCACCCCTGTGCGGTTTCATTATCCGATGGCGAAGGCGAGTTTGCTGGCAGGTAAACATACCTTGATCGAGAAACCGATGGCATGCTCGACAGCCGAATGCGAGGAGCTGATCGAGCTAGCGCGTAAAAACGGGTTGGTGTTGATGGTTGGCCATACGTTCCTTTATTCACCCGCGGTGCTGAAGATCAAGGAAATCATTGATTGGGGCGACATTGGGGAGCTGCGTTACATAGGTGCGCGTCGGCTCAATCTCGGTCTGTTCCAAAAGGACATCAATGTCACGTGGGACCTTGCGACGCACGACATCTCGATTGTGCTTTATATCATGGAGGAGATGCCGATCTCGGTTTCGTGTCGTGGGGATGCACATGTGACACCTGGGATTGAAGATGTCAGCACGCTTTATCTTTCATTTAGGAAGAACCGGGCGGCCACGATCCATAGCAGTTGGCTCGATCCGAAGAAAGTTCGGGAAATGACGTTCGTTGGGTCGCGGCGGATGATTGTTTATGACGATGTTGCAATGCACGAAAAGATCAAGATTTACGATGCACGTGTCGAGGTGCCCCCGCATTACGATACGTTTGCCGAGTTCCAATACTCGTATCATTACGGCGACGTTTACATTCCGTATATCAAACAGGACGAACCGCTGAAGCTCGAGTGCCAGCATTTTATCGAGTGCATCCGCGAAGGTAAAACACCGCGTACATCTGGTGAAAACGGGTTGCAGGTGGTGCAGGTGCTGGAACTGGCGTCGCAATCGCTCAAACAGAACGGGGCATGTCTTGTTGTACCTGACCGGAAAGCATGGCAGGTGCGCGCAGCGCAGTTGCAGGAGGCGGCTCACCACCAGGTCACACAAATTGCAGCATGAATCAGCCACTTGAAAACCTGCAGCGGATTGCACCGGACGTTAAGCTAGGCAAGAACGTCCGGATAGGGGCATTTGTAAACCTCTACGGATGCGAGATAGGCGATGAGGTCAAGATAGGCGCGTTTGTTGAGATCCAGAAAGGCGCCAAAGTCGGCAACCGCTGCAAAATCTCGAGTCACACGTTCATTTGTGAAGGTGTGACAATTGAAGATGAAGTGTTTGTGGGCCACAACGTGACCTTCATAAATGACCTTTACCCGCGTGCGACAAATGCCGAGGGTAAACTGCAAACTGAGAAGGATTGGAAATGCATTCCGACGGTGGTCAAGCGCGGCGCGTCAATCGGGTCCGGGGCAACGTTGCTCTGCGGTATTACGGTCGGCGAGCGTGCATTGGTTGGTGCAGGCAGTGTTGTAACGCACGATGTACCACCGTTTGCTGTTGTGGCGGGTAACCCGGCGCGCGTCATTAAAGTGTTAACCGAGGAGGAACGTTATGAAGGTGCCGTTTCTTGATTTGAAAGCGCATCATGAGCCGCTCCGTAAGGAGCTTGAGGCGGCAATTGGCGAAGTGATTGACTGCAATGCATTTGCCGGGGGCCCGTTTGTCGCCAGGTTCGAGGATGAATTTGCCGCGTTCTGCGGCGCGCGGTTTGCCGTTGGTGTCGGCAGCGGCACAGACGCGCTTTGGCTGACGTTGCTTGCCTTGGGTGTTGGGCCGGGTGACGAAGTCATAACAGTGCCCAACACATTTATGGCAACCGCCGAGGCCATCAGTTATTGCGGTGCACGGCCGGTATTTGTGGATGTTGACGAACGTACTTACACGCTTGACCCGGGTTTGCTTGAACGCGCAATCACAAAAAAGACAAGAGCTATTATTCCGGTGCATCTGTTTGGCCAGTGCGCCGATATGGACCCGATCATTGACATTGCGTCAAAGTACAATATCCCAGTTGTTGAAGATGCATGCCAGGCACATGGCGCGCTTTATAAGGGTAGAAAGGCCGGGACGATCGGCGTTGCAGGCTGTTTCAGTTTTTATCCTGGCAAAAACCTCGGTGCATTTGGTGAGGCGGGGGCGGTCGTGACGGACGATCCCGAGCTTCGTGCTGCGATCCAGATGTTGCGTGATCATGGTCAGGCGCGGAAGTACGTCCACGCCAAGGTGGGTTGGAACGCGCGTATGGACGGGATCCAAGCCGCTGTCCTCAGGGTGAAGCTGAAGAACCTCGACAATGTCAATGCGCGTCGCCGGGCCAATGCACAGCTTTACAATGAGCTTTTGGCCGGTGGCGATGGCATTATCACCCCTGCAGAAGCGCCGTACAACACACACGTTTACCATGTCTATGCTGTGCGGGTTTGTGAACGCGATCATGTGCTTGATGAACTTGGCCGGCGCGGTATCGGTTGCGGGATTCACTACCCGATCCCGATTCATCTGCAGGAGGCTTACGGTTGGCTCGGGTACCGTCCTGGTACTTTTCCGGTTGCCGAACGGTGTGCAGGCGAGTTCCTGTCATTGCCAATGTATCCCGAATTAACGCGCGAACAGATTTGCTATGTGTGCGAGCAACTTGACCAGGCGGTAAATCGGCGCAAACACCATGAGTGTGTCGCTTAAACCAATCATGACATCGAACGGCGGGTTCAAACGCGCGCAAGCGTTTGCGGGGCGGCATTTGTTGCTGCAGGTTGACCCGCTCCAATATCCGGGTTGGGATTCGCTGTTGACCGCGCACGCGGACCGGTCGGTCTTCCATACTGCAGCCTGGGCACGCGTGTTGGTTGACACCTACGGACATGAACCCGCCTATTTTACACACTTTTACGGGGGTGACCTTGTCGGGCTGCTGCCTGTAATGAAAGTTTCGAGTCCGTTCCTAGGTCGGCGTGCCGTGTCGCTGCCTTTCACAGATTTTTGCAATATGTTGGCCGGGCGGGAAGCCAACCGAAGCGAGCTTTACAAGCTTGCGTTTCAATGGGCGCGCGAATCAGGTTGCCGGTATATCGAATTTAGGGGGAATGGTAGTCCGTTGTCTGAGGCGGCGCCTTCGCTGGTTTTTTACGGTCATGTCATCAATCTTCGGCATGGTTTGGAGTCGCTGTTCGACAAGTTGGATGGGGCGGTGCGGCGTGGCATTCGCAAGGCACAGGAGTCGGGTGTCGAGATTGATTTCGGTACGGACACTGAGGCTGTTCGAGTGTTTTACGGTTTACATTGCCGGACCAGACGGCGACACGGGTTGCCGCCCCAGCCGTACGGTTTCTTCAGGAACCTTGCGCAGTATGTTCTACAGCACGGGCTTGGTTTTGTCGCAACTGCCAGATGGCGTGGCAGGCCGATTGCATCAGCAATTTTCCTGCACCACGGCCGGCGTGCGATATACAAGTACGGTGCATCGGATTATGCATTCCAGCAGTTGCGGCCCAACAACCTGTTGATGTGGCGTGCAATCGAGTGGTTTGCCGAACACAGGTTCGACACTTTGCACCTTGGCAGAACGTCGCTTGCAAACGATGGATTACGGCGGTTCAAGCTCGGGTTCGGCGCGCAGGAGGAAAAAATTGCGTATTACAAGTTCGACATGGCCAGGGGTGCATTTGTTACCGAAGCGGATGGTGCGGAAGGCTGGTACAATCGCATCTTTCAAAAGCTGCCGGTGCCGGTGCTTCGGTTGATCGGCGCGTTGCTTTATCCGCACGTGTCGTGAAATCGTGAAAAGATGTGAGTCGTACCGGAGATTTTGGCCAGTTTGCAAAATGTCATGAAAGAGTCGTTTACAACGCAGGCGAGGGTGGTTGAGGCTACCCACGCCCAACTTACCCCGACTGACATTTACTACATTGTGTTCCGGCACAAATGGAAGATCATTTTGATCTTTTTGGCCTCGATCGCGGTTGCTGGCGCATTTTATTTCCTGAAACCGCCGGTGTACGTTTCGGAGGCGAAAATTCTCATTCGGTACATTATCGAGGAACGGTCCATTTCACCCGAGGCAAATGATGCACAGGTTAAAAGCCCGGATACACGAGGCGAAAACATCATTAACTCGGAAATTGAAATCCTGACCAGCTTGGACCTTGCATACGATGTGGTTGACACGATAGGTGCGGAGAAAATTTTGGCTGCGTTAGGGGGTGGAACTAACCGCGCTGCTGCTGCGGGTGCTGTCCGAAACGGTCTTGCCGTCGAAGTTCCAAGGCGCAGCAACATTTTGCGTGTCGAGTATCAGCATCCGGACCCAACGGTTGTGGAGCCTGTCTTGAGTGCCCTTGTGGAGACGTATTTGAAACGGCATGTCGAGATTCACCTCGGTGTGGGTGTATTGGACGATTTCTTTGCGCGACAAGCGGACCAGCTTCGCGCGCGTCTGGCTCAAACCGAGCAGGAATTGAAAAAGCTCCAAACCGAGGCACAAATAATTTCGCTTGACGACACAAAGCGTTCTTACATTGGGCAGATTGCCAAGATTCAGGATGAACTGCTTGCTGCTGAAGCTGAGTTGGCCAGCAGACGGAGCGCACTTGAGGCAATCGAGAAACTCCTGGCTGTGAATGCAACAGCCAATACAAATGAACCTGCTGTGCCACCCGCTGTTATTGAAGAATATCGCGCGGTTTGTGCCGAGCTTGACACCATGTTAAAGCGTCAAGCCGAGTTGCAGTTGCGCTACACCGAGGCGCATCCGTTGCTAAAAATTGTGCGTCAACAGGTTGCAGATGTGCAGGCGCACAAGTTGCGGCTCGAACAGGAAAATCCGAAGTTGCTCGCCAGCATATTGCCCACAGCAGCGCAAGCAAAAACCGAGTACGATTTGGCTGCGGAGGTATCCCGCGTAAGCGCGCTTGAGGCCAAGATTGGTGTGCTTACCGAGCAACTGAACAAGGTACGGGCCGAGGCAAGCCGGATTGTTGAAGTTGAGCCTACAATCATACAACTGCAGCGGAAAAAAGAACTCGAAGAGGCTAATTACCGATACTACACGGCCAGTCTCGAGCAGGCACGTGTGAAGGAATCACTTGGTCCCGGCAAAATCACGAATATAAGTGTTGTGCAGGCGCCATCGCCGCCGGTGCGCAGGATAAAAGAGCTGCTAAAGCCGATTGCCTTAATACTTGTGTTCGGTTTGGTTGGTGGGTTCGGCTTAGCTTTCGTTACAGAACGGTTTCTCGACCAAAGCATCAAACGTGTGGCTGATGTGGAACGTCACCTGCGGATTCCGCTTTCGATGTCAATTCCGGACACAAACGCAGATGGTCTGCTGCGTCTGCCACTGTTGTTTAGGAATGGCAAACGCAAGTCGGGTGGCGATGTTAGCCCGCCCACTAGTAGTGCAGCCGTTCCGCAGTTGCGTTCGACCGAAATTGCGCCGTGGGACCCGCACCACAGGTTGCGTCCGTATTACGAGGGTCTGCGCGACAGGTTAATCACGTATTTTGAGGTCAGGAACATGACGCACAGACCGAAACTTGTGGCTGTGACAAGTTGCACGCACGGTGCTGGTGTTTCAACACTTGCCGCCGGCCTTGCCGCTGCACTTTCTGAAACGGGGGACGGAAACGTCCTTTTGGTTGATATGAACCCTGAGCACGGCGCTGCACAACACTTTTCCAAGGGTAAACCCACCTGCGGTTTGGCTGACGCACTCGAGCCTGAAAAACGCAATGACGCAATGATCCAAGACAATCTTTACCTGGTTTCGGTTCAGGCCACAAACGACCAAAAACTGCCGCGTGTGTTGCCGAAACGGTTTGCACATTTGGTGCCTAAAATGAAGGCGAGCGATTTCGATTACATAATCTTTGATATGCCGCCGGTGACACAAACAAGCATTACACCGCGTCTTGCGGGGTTCATGGACATGGTATTGATGGTCATCGAGTCTGAAAAAACGGGTCAGGAACTTGTTAAACGTGCAACTGCGTTGCTGCATGAATCGAATGCAAACGTCAGTGCGGTGCTGAACAAGTACCGTGAGTATTTGCCGAAGCGGCTAAGCCAGGAACTATAGAAATTTTTTGCCGAGGGTTAGGCTGTACAACTGTCAAGGTCGGATACCTGGAAATGATAGGTTGAAGTCAGAGGGTGAGAATGAGACGCAAGGAGGAATCGTAAATAGGCAAAGCGAGCTGCGAAAATAATTGGAGGCAGGGATGTGTAGCCCTGCACC
>Ga0272448_1002115_pt1 | contig 25551 bp, 28 predicted proteins | sample YNPCB0191_FD_202220 | JGI IMG/M metagenome (GOLD analysis project Ga0272448, IMG submission 202220) | Hot spring sediment microbial communities from Yellowstone National Park, WY, United States - YNP-CB-019-1 | ecosystem: Environmental > Aquatic > Thermal springs > Hot (42-90C) > Sediment... | reverse complement strand
GTGTAATCCGCAGCCACCCAAACCGGCACTCCGAACGGCAGCCGGATTTTGTAAGCCGTCTTGGCTTGCCCCTCCGCAAAACCCCAAGTGCTCCCCTTACGGTTGGCCTTGCAGCGTTTGACGAAAACCTTCTCCGACTGTCTGCACTCGGTTCGATAACGGATAGCCTTTAGCCCCTCCATGCCTACCATCGCGTGGGGCTCCGCGAGTGCCCTTCTCTTGCAGCGCACTTCGTCTACTGGCGGCACGATTGGCCAGTTGCCTTCGGTGTCCACCAGGATAAAAACGACATTTGCCTTGGGTATTGGATTCCACCGCGAGGTTCCGGCGGTTCATGTCCACACCCTTGACTGGGGTGATGGAGGCCTGCGGGTACCGGTCCAAAGCCTTTTCGACGGACACCAGCAGATACCATGCCCTGGATGCAGAGTCCTGCCAGAGCAGGGCCCCGCCCAGTGTGACACCATGCTCCCTGGGCTCGCGCCATCCTCTCCAGATGCCGGTTCCATCCTTCGTATCGGCACCGGATGCCTCCGCCCAAAGTCCCCATGCTGACCGTTTGTTCCTTGCCCAAGGACCAATCCCGGCGATGGTTCAAAGTCATGGTCATGGCAGTGAATCTGTATGCCTTGTCGAGACCCTTATAGCGCCGGGCCGATCCAGCCTTTCGCTTTATGGGCCGCGCCCGCTTTGGCGCGTTCCCAGAGGGTTTTTTAGGCCGCAGCCACTTGTCTGGGCACGTTGTATGTCATTTGAGCTGGCAGCTCAAACCTTTCGCGCAAATCCTGGGACACCAGCCTTTGCAGTTTCTTGCCTTGCGATATCTTCCCGCCCAAAAAAGCGACAGTGGATGTGTGATTTAGGGCGTTACGGTAAGCCAACGCCGTGCACCGCACCGCCTCCTCCTGCTCTTTAGTGAGCAGGAGCTTCAGTTTGCACCTCAGCGATTGGGTGGCTGGCAATTCATTCAGGTTTACGAGTATTATGTTTCAGTTGTAAAGCATCGCCGCTGCGCGGCGGCGCTATCCCTCTCCGCCTTGAAAGGCGGGGACTCCCGCGCAAATTTGTTGAAAAGCAGCAGAGCAACAAGAGAGATAACAAGCCCAATGAGGAAATGATTCTTTCCTGAGGCCTTCAGGCACCCTTAGAATGCTCTGAAGAAAGAAATTTTTTAAATACTGGAATCTTTAAACTGGCTTGGTCTTTGGTAGGCCAAGAACCTTATCCCCTTCCTTCCATTTTCCTTGCTTTTTCAAAATATTAATTCGCTCATATCTTTTAAGCACGTTTCTTTTGGCGGCTAACATGGAACCACTTCGGTAGCTTCTATGTTGAGACATCTTACCCTCCCACTATACTTTTTATAAATTAAAGAATTTCTTCTTGTGTGACCACGGAAGGCCTGCTTTTTGATTTACATCCTCCTTAAAAAATTTTCTCGTTCTTCCCCCACCCTTCTCAATCTCTTAGATTTCTGATCCCGTCGAAGACCCAGTGGAATCCTAATCAGAAAGCTTATCATAATAAGGGTATCAATTTTGTCAAGAAATAACCATGAAGAGATCGCTTGTGAAGAATTCTAAAAAAAACCATCATCTGGGATAAAGAAAAGTCAAATTCTTAATAATGCCAATTAGCTAACTAAAAATACTTAAGTTAAAAAGAGCCTCTCTTCTCCTAGCTCTATTCCATTTTTCTGGATATCTCGAGTAAGTAACGAATAAGTTTCGAAATCCGCTTCTAGCCGAGAAAAAAGCTCAGCCACAAGCCTATTGGTTAACATTTTTTTTGTCGTAATCTTACCGAAAGATTCAATTTTTAAAAAATCTCTGGCAATAATGGTCTCACACTCAAGTTGACCTTTCACTATAAGCTCGTAAGTAATCACTTCCTTTACTTTGGCAGAAGAAAATCGATTCACAATTACCCGCGGGGCGACCACTATCCCTTTTACAACACTCTGCGAGCAAAATTCCACTTCTTCCGTGGCTTTAAAAGAACATTGCATTATTCCCCTGATTCTTATTCTTCTTCCCTGTACAGTAGCGCCCACATATTCCGATCCAGCCTCAAAATCAATATCTCCAAGAGTCGAAATTTTTCCTCTGATCTTTCCTTTTAGGCAAAGATTTTCCACATAAAGATAGGCCCCACAGAAAGCACAACCGACAGAAAGGGCTTGAGGATAAATTTTTTGAGAATTGTGGCAGTAGGGGCAGGTAATTTCACGCGTCTTGGAGGGCAAAGAAGGAAGACATGGAACGGGGTTTTTTTTTGTAGCAAGCCCAATATAATGAAAGCATTTCTTACAAATAGTCGACAGAGCCCATCTGGATTCAACTTGAGAATGCCCACAAGCAGGACATCTAATAAGTTGTGTTTTACTATCTAATCGCTTGGAACTGATTGGTTGCATTAACTATTTAGCTTGTTTTTACCGATCACTATTCTTCCATTTATTGTAGCTCCCGAATCTATCTCAATGGCTTGCGCATAGACTTCCCCTTCGATGACCGCTTCAGAAAGTATTTCCAACTTTCCTCCCACTCTTATTTTCCCTTGAATATGACAATTGACAATCGCCTTATCCCTCACCCACAATTCTCCTTCCAGCGAAATGTATGGAGACAAAATGGTCACCTCATCTTTGTTCTGCATCTTATGCTCCCATTCCAAAGGGATTTTTTTCTAAACTCGCTATATTTTTAATGTAGTTTATTTCGCTATGATAAAAAGGAAAGAAAAAGCTATGGAAGGCCAAAGAAGTTTTTTTCAAGATCCAGCTAACAGGCAGTGGTGGATAGATCAATTATTAAGCCTTCGAGAAAATCCACAAAATTTCGAATCCTTAGCTTTTAGATTATATGATTTTCAAAGAAAACATTGCCCTGCTTATAAAACTTTGACGGAAACTATTGCAAATCGCCTTTCTTCTTGGAAAGAAATTCCTGCCATTCCACAAGAACTTTTCAAAAAAGAAACCATCTTTTGTTACACCATTGAACAGGCAGCAGGCCATTACCTTACCAGTGGCACCACCTCTGGAATCCAAGGAAGACACTATTTTTTAGATCCATTGATCTATAAGGCTGTGTCTTTGCAGGGGGCTAACGAAGCTGCTATCCCTATCCATAGAGCATGTCTTCATTTTCTAACAGAGTCTCCTAATGAAAATCCACATAGTTCCCTTTCTGCAATGTTTTCTTTTTGGGCAGAATCAAACCCTTTCCCGTCCTATTTTTGGATTCAAAACAAAACATTTTGTATTGATCCCTTTATCCAAAAACTCAATTTGGACATTTCAGCCGGCAGAAACGTTGGAATATGTGGAACGGCTTTCAGCTTCGTTTTACTTATGGAAAAACACCCTAAATCTTTATCGCTTCCTCAAGGCTCTTTTATCCTTGAAACCGGAGGGATGAAAGGAAAGCATAAAGAGATCGACAAAAAAGAATTTTATCAAAAATTATCTTCTTACTTTGGGATAACACAAGACTGTATCTTCAGCGAGTATGGGATGACGGAATTATCTAGTCAGGCTTATTCCAAAGGCACTGATGGGACATTTTTAGTCCCTCCTTGGGCCAAAGTTTTAGTTATCGATCCTAGAACAGAAAAAGAATGTCAAGTCGGCCAAAAAGGATTGGTCCGTTGGATAGATCTTGCCAATGTCGATTCTGTTCTTTGCATACAAACTCTCGATATAGCCATAAAAACTCAAGAAGGATTTTATCTTATAGGAAGATCTAATCATGCTCCCCCAAGGGGTTGTTCTTTAAGCATTGAAGAAATAGCCTTTTTTGAAAACACCCACCGTTAGCAGATGCAAACTTTGGAAAGAATTGAAATGCTTGATGCAATTTGCAAGCTTTTCCCAGAAATTGGCTTCAGGGGAAAAGAGGACCTCATCCGTCTTGTGGAACTGGAATTAAAAAGTTTAACTGCTTTGGATGACTTCTTTGATTACGGAGGAGCGAAAACCAAGGCTATCGCTCCACGACAAATATACCATGTATTGGCAGCCAACTTATATGTAGCTGGTTTTCAAAGCGTTTTACTTGGGCTACTGGTAGGCTCTTTCAATGTTGTTCAGTGTCCCCAGCCGGTCACCGAACCACTCTTAAGATTTATTTCTTTACTTCCAAAAAAATTGAAAAATCAAGTCAAACTTTGTTTTGAATTCAACCAAGAAGCCTTTGAACAGTCCGATTGTATTGTAGTTTTTGGTGGGAATAGGACAATTGAGCATTTCAAAGCTCTGACCCCTTCTGACAAACGATTTGTCGGCCATGGCCATAAAGTGAGCTTAATTTGGGTAGGCACAATCGAAAATATAAACAGAGAAAAAATAACCCTAAGCGCTAAAGATATCAGTCTTTTTAACCAATTAGGATGTCTTTCTCCTCAATCAATGCTCATCGAAGAGAGCACACCTAGCACCATCATCCTCTCTTTTTGCGAAGCTCTTGCGGAGAGTCTGAGCAAGAGAAGCTCAGAAAAAGGCTTTGATATTAATATTGAAGAACTCGCAGCCATTAAACAACTCCGGGATTGTGCAAAGGCCCTGGGCTGGACTGTATGGGAAAGTAGTCTCACGGAGATTAATCCCTGGACTGTAATCCATAGAAGATCCAACAGTTTTGAACCCACTTGTGGCTATCGCACCATTTACGTTGACAGCGTGGACAAAACAAAGCTAAAGGAATGGCTAAAACCTATCCAGGGTATGATAAGTACGGTAGGTGTTTTCGAAACAATTCCAGATGATATTGTTAGGCTCTTTATTAATGCTGGGGCCACAAGATTTTGTTCTGTAGGAGAAATGCAACAGCCTTCAGCATTTTGGCATCATGACGGAAGGAATAGGATCGAGGATTTAGTGAGATGGGTGGACTGGGAAATCCAGAATCAGGATGTAAAGTCATGAGCTAAGTTTATAAACAATTTTTGGATCAAAAACTTTATTTTGTTCAGTAAATTCAAGCTCTTCTTTGCTTCCTGCTTTTAGCTTTCTATAAAAACAACTCCTATAACCAACATGGCAGGAGGCACCGCCATCGACTTTCACTTTTAAAAGTAAGGTATCTTGATCATCATCGATAAAAATATCCTTAACGTGTTGAAAAAACCCTGATTGCTCTCCCTTCACCCAAATTTTTTTTCGCGATCGGCTATAATAAGTCGCCAATCCTGTTTCTATGGTTCTATCCAAAGCCTCTTTATTCATGTAGCCTAACATAAGCACCTCTCCAGTATCCGCATCCAGAGTGATACAAGGTAAATACTCATGGAGATCAAATCGTGGTAATAATTTATTCCCTTCTTCAATTTCGTAAACCGTTGGCTTCATAGAATAACTGACTCCGCTTTTATAAGTTTTACATTAAAACTGACATTCTTTGTGACTCTATTCAAAAAATCTTAACGCAAAAAAACTTCTTTGTCGAAGTTTCTACTCCTATGTCTTTTTTTGTACCATAATTTCCACAGTTTTTGCAGATCAACTGGTTTTCTATTTGGTTTCTCTGCAAACTCTACTCGTCTACCGCTGCTACCGATTCTATTTTTTGTCTTTAATTGCTAGAAGAGGCCTATACCCACGTAGATGATCCAAACATTCGGCTATAGCTTCTCCCAGCAGCATTAAACAGTCGGCTATGGCAGAGGGTTTGCCCGGTAAATTAATGATAAGCGAGCGTTTTCTAATTCCAGCAACTGCTCTTGATAATATTGCCGTCTTTACTTTCTTATACGACTCCATTCTCATGATTTCGCCAAAGCCCGGCAATTCCTTCTCTAAGACAAGCCTTGTTGCTTCAGGGGTAACATCTCTTGAAGATGGCCCTGTGCCTCCAGTTGTGAGAACAAGAGGACAGTCAAGTTCATCAACAAGCCTCAAAAATTCGGAAACAAGCAAATTTTTTTCATCAGGAATCAATACAGAAATGAATTCAACAGGTTCAGCAAATAGATGCATGATAACTTTTTCGATTTCAGGACCACTCTGATCCTTGTAAATACCCGCATAGGCTCTGTCGCTTAAAGTAATACGACCAATTTTCATTCCTTTTTTTTCTCTATAAGTCTGATTTGACCGATGACCATCGATTTGTCAACCGCCTTACACATATCGTAGAGAGTCAAAAGGGCTACTGAGACCATAACAAGGGCTTCCATCTCCACCCCTGTCTTCGCCACTGATTCGGCCCTTGCGACTACTCTTATTCCAGTTTCCTCGATTTCAAAATGGGTATCAGCATAAGAAAGGCCAACAGCATGGGCTAAAGGTATGAGTTCCCCTGTTTTTTTAGCCGCCATAATCGAGGCAATCTTCGCAACGGTGAGCACATCTCCTTTAGGCATAGCCTTAGCCTGCAAAAGGCCAATCGTTTCTTGAGAAAGCGTTATAAAGCCTTCAGCAATGGCCGTTCTTTTTTGCACAGCTTTATCCGTCACATTAACCATTCTTGCCTCTCCTGATGGAGAGAGATGGGAAAAGCTCGACTCTCTACTTTGCTGGCTTGCTAGCTCCATAAAATCAGGCTGATTGTTTTTCAGTAAATGAAAGAAATTACAACATATTCAGTTATTTTAAATAGAACAAAACCCCTAAAAATGTTTTTAGTTAAATAGAAATTTTCCCTTAGAATATGCATTATGCTTATTTTATGCAAAAAGAAACTGTTGGCTATTGGGTCTATCCCAGAAATAAAGAGCAAAGAGAAATTCTATCCCCTTCGTATTATTCCAACTATGGTTCTATTCCTCTTGCTTTTTTTATGTAGTTCTTCCTTGTTAAAAGCAGCTGAAAAAACTTCCCCCAATTATTCCATTCACTACGATGGATACGCTCGTCATTTTCCCTTCTATCCCTTGATCGATCCCTTAGGTAAAAAGCATTCCATAAATCAGTTTCTAGGAAAAATCACTGTTTTTATCGTTTCCGTACCCAACATGACTCAGGGTAAAAAGCAAGAAAAATGGGCTCGACTGCTTGGAGAGGATCCTAAAACAAAACTGCCTGATGATGTGGCACTGATTTTAGTTGAAGACATTTCTCACGCAGGGTTTTTTAAAGGATTGGCTCTTTCCCACATAAAAAAAAATTTTAATGAAAACTCTCGTCCCTTCCCTGTGCTCGACATGAATGGCACATTAACCCATGAGTTGGGAGTTCCTAAAAACACCACTCAAATCTTAATCTATGATAAGTCGGGAAACCTTTATCAAGTCGAAAAAAATCTCGATAACATTGAACTGACTCTAAATAGAATTCACAAAGCGATCCAAAGACTAGAAAGGGAAAAAAAACGCTTTGCCAACTCCTCCACTTGATCCTATACCGTTCCGTCAGACTTACTCATTTCTACTAACACAGGTTCGAAGTTGACTTCCTGCTTCACCGAAGCTGGTTTCACTCGGGCTTTGAGGCCAGAGCCAGTGCCTTCCTCTCCACAGGCTTCACATACAGCCGGCCCTCGCCGTAGGACCGCTTAGGACGTCCAATCCATACCCCAGAAGATTGCTAGCCGCATTCACCTCCCACAGTCCGGACATCGTCACCTGCAAACAGCCAGAGGCATTTTTCCTGCACCGTCCTGCCAGTCATACAGCTCTCGCTGGACGGAAACCAGCGGTCGGCCTCCACCACCATTCCACCACCCCACTTTGCCTTGTATGCCAGTTGCCGCCAAAACTCGAAGAAACCCATGTCGGATAGGGAGCCGGCAAGATTACCGGTTCTTCACCATGCTGCCCGCCTTCAGCTCTTCGACAACGACGGGGGTGAAATCGTCGCCTGAGCTTTGTCGTGAGCTTGTGTAAGCCTTCCTGCCGGATATTGGCAATCCTGGCATGCAGCCTTGCAAGCCTAAGCCTTGGCTTTGGTCCGATTGGCCGACCCCTTTTTCTTGCGCAAGAGACTTCTAGAGAGTCTCCGCAATCGCTCGAACAAGTTTTAGTGTGGCTTGGGACCGATGAGCTTTTCTTTAGCTCCTAGAAAAATTGCCTGGCTAAAAAAGGCAGACCTGCTTCTTAGGATATAGAAAAAGACTAAAATTGCGTTCTGGGACCCATAAAGAGCTACGCCTAATAGTAGGATAGAAGAGAAAGAAGGCTTGTTTTTTAAAGAGAAATTTCGTACATTTTAAACATGACCGACTTACATATTCTCTCTAATCAACTTAGCGAACTCAAACAGAGATTATTTTCCGTACGGGGGTTTCTTTGACCCTACGCAGCTTGAAGCAGAACTTCAAGCGATAGAAAAAGAAATGGCCGATCCAGGTTTTTGGCAATCAAGCGAAAAATCAGAAAAAGCGATATCTAAATCAAAAGAGCTTAAAGCAAAACTATCCGATTATTACACTATCCTCAGCAGATTCAAAGATCTAGAAGCTCTCTTTGATCTTTTAAAGGAAAGCGGAGATGTATCCCTTATAGAAGAATTAGAGAGGGAAATAAAAAATTATTCTGAGTTGCTCGATTCAGTGGAAGTCAAACTCATTCTTTCTGATCCATTGGATCAGAAGAACGCTATTTTATCGATCCATGCTGGAGCAGGAGGGACAGAAGCGTGCGATTGGGCTGCAATGCTTTTGCGAATGTATCAGCGCTATGCAGAAAGGCATGGCTATAAGGTGAGTCTTGTCGATATTCTCCCTGGAGAAGAAGCAGGGATCAAATCCGCAAGCATCCTAGTTTCAGGGAACAATGCCTATGGTTATTTAAAAGCAGAGCGTGGCGTGCACCGTCTTGTCAGAATTTCTCCTTTTAACGCTCAGGGGAAAAGACAAACTTCCTTTGCTTCGGTCGATGTTGTTGCAGAAGTTGACGAAACCATCGACATAGAAATTAAAGAAAGTGATTTAAAGATAGATGTGTTCCGCTCTAGCGGTCATGGAGGCCAAGGTGTCAATACAACGGATTCGGCTGTTCGTATTACCCATTTACCTACTGGATTAGTTGTGGTATGTCAGAATGAACGCAGCCAATTACAAAATAAAGCCACCGCGTTGAAGATCCTTCGTTCGCGGCTTTATGAATTAGAAAAAGACAAAAAAAGAGCCGAAATGGAAAGAATTTACGGACAAAAAGGAGAAATAGGTTGGGGAAGGCAGATTCGATCTTATGTCCTACAACCTTATAAGATGGTTAAAGATTTGAGAACTGGAGAAAACAGATCTCAGGTAGAGGAAGTTCTTGACGGAGATCTTGATTCTTTTATCTGGGCGTATTTGCTAGGGAAAAAGAAGGATCAAGAAGAAAGAGAAATAGAGGAAACTTGAACACCGTTTCGATTATTTTAAAATGATACAGATTTTTCATGTTACTCAAGTTAAGGATTGAAAACCTCGCCCTTATTGAAGAGCTAGAATGGGACCTTGTCCCGGGACTCAATGTTTTAACTGGAGAAACCGGTGCAGGCAAATCGATAGTCATCGACTCCTTAAAGTTTCTGTTGGGAGAAAGAGCTTCTCCGTCATTTCTAAAAAATAAAGAAAAGCCAGGCATAGTCGAAGGAGAATTTCAATTATCAGAGACTTTCTGGACCAGGGTTTCTGATCTTTTCAAAGAAAAAGGATTGGATACATTAGATAGCTCTTCTTTTATTTTGAGAAGGGAAATGCGGCCTTCAGGATCGAGTCGCCAATTCATTAATGGTGAACTCATTCCGATTTCCCTTTTAAAAGAACTTGGAGATAATCTGATCGATGTGCTTGGTCCTCACGATCATCAATCCCTTGTTGACAAAAAAATCCAATTAAAGCTCCTCGATGCTTTTGGCTCTTTAAATGAGTTATCCCATCGAGTAAAATCCCTTTATGAGACTCATCAAAAACTGCTGAAGAAAAAAAATTCTCTTTCTTTAGAAGAGCTGCTCAAAAAGAAACAGAGACTTAACGAGCAACTGCAGGAGATTGTCGCTGCCGATCTTATTCCAGGAGAAGAAGAAGCAATCGACCAAAAGCTAAATTTAGCTAGAACCGGCTGGAAAATTTACGATTGTCTTGGAGCAATTCGTGGTTTGCTTTCCCAGAACAATCCCTCTATTCTTTCTTTATTGTCTTCTCTGCATAGGCACCTTTGCCTATTGGAGAAATTTGATCCTCAAAAAGGCTCTCAGGCAATAGCCTTGGAACAGTCCGCAGCTCATGATTTGCTAGAACTCGATAGATTGATCGAAGATTATTTTTCTAAAATAGAAATAGATCCAGAAGCTCTCGAAAAATTAGAACAAAGAAAAAATTTCCTCGAGAATTTAAAAAGAAAATATGCTTTGCAGATAGAGGAATTAATCGATTATAAATCTAAAATTAGCGAACAATTAGCCAAAATAAAGGAAGAAGAAGATATAGTCCGAAATATCGCTAAAGAAGAACTCGAACTTTTGGAAGCACTTCAAAAAGAGGCCTTGCATTTAAGTTCCAAAAGAAAAAAAACAGCCGAAGCATTAATCATTTCTATTCAAACTGTGCTCCAATCATTGGGTTTTGCCCAATCAGGGTTTTCCATAAGTATTGATAATAAAGAAAAGGTTGGTTCTTCTGGTCAGGACGAAATAGAATTTCTTTTTTCTCCTAATCCAGGCATTCCACTCAAACCATTGAAAGAAATTGCTTCAAGTGGAGAAGCAGCCAGAGTCATGCTGGCCTTAAAAGCGGTCTTTGTCCGAGTCGATCCTATCCCAATACTTGTTTTCGACGAAATAGACGCTAACATTGGTGGGGAGATAGCCTGGAAGGTAAGTTCTTTATTGAAGGAACTTTCAATAAACCATCAAGTACTCTGCATAACCCATCTTCCATCCATGGCTGCTGGAGGGGACGCTCATTTCAAGGTTATGAAAGAATCGGAAGAAAATGTCACACGAGTTCTATTGAAGAAAATTGTTGAAGAAGACCGTTTGAAGGAAATTGCAAGAATGCTTGGAGGAGAAAGCAAAGAAGCAATAAGACTAGCTCGCAAACTACTTTCCGTAGCCAAGGGGAACAAAGAAGAAAAGAGCCTAGAAAAATTATTCCAATAGGAAGAGAAAAAAACGAATCCTTGCCATGAACCTAAGAATTTTCCTATTATTATATGCAAGATGGCTACTGATTCATTGAAAGTTTTAACGGACAAGTCTGAGATTTTTTTAAAAAAATTTGAAAATGGAATTGGGAAATTTTCTGCGAACGCTTTAAATAAGCATGTGGCTTTATACAGTCATCTTTTGCAAGAGGCTAATTCCATAGCCAATGAATTTTCTCAATATCTTGACAACTGGCCTTCTTTTCAAAACACAGAGGAAGAACCTTCTAAAAAAGAGCTTGTCACCTCAAAGATAGGTCAATGGTTTTCCCTTTATGGTAAGATTGCAAGCCATGAATTGTATTTCTCTTCTTTAGGCAGAAATGGAAATTGCGAAGGGAAAATCAAAGAACTCCTAGAAATCAATTTTGATTCCGTCGTGCGATTCAAGCTAGATTTTAAAATTAAGGCACTTTATTCTACAGGCTGGGTCTGGTTGGTTTTGGATCATTATACTGGTAAACTCTTTAACCTATCTTCTAATAGGGAAGATGCTTTTCCTTTTTCAGGGATGAGTCCTCTGCTAGCTATTGATCTTGTCGAACATGCCTATGAGTCAGACTTTGGTTCAGACAAAGAAGGTTACATTGAAGAATTTTTTAACGCCCTTGACTGGAAGGAGATAGAAAAGAATCTGCCTATAATGTAATTTTATAGCACGTTTTGATTAGTTATTTGACAAACATAAGACTCATCGTTTTGGGAAAAAAACTTTGTCAAGGCACCTCAAGGGGAAAAAAGAAAGCATCTCCAAAAAAACTCTGACTATGGGCTTTCTTTATGAACCTGCATTTCAAGCGGTTGTGTTGCTTCAAGAATCTTTTTAGCCCCTTCGATCTCTTCTTCAGTGCCTCGAATAACAAGAAGATATTTTCCTGCTTTGAGATGTTCTTCAAATTTTAAAATATGTTGTTTTTGTATCCCCAAGCCAGACAAAAATCCAAGAGCTGCTCCAGCAACTCCACCGGCAACCAATCCCTCCAACCCACCAAGCAAAGCTGCTGAAAGAGGACCAGCAACAATCAATGGACCAAACCCTGGAACCCAAACAAAGGCTGCACCTACAAGGATCCCAAAAAGCCCGCCAACCCATCCCCCAATAGTGGCACCCGTTTTGGCGATATCTCCAGCAGTGATATATCCATGAACTTTTCTTTCACTGGATAGATCCTGAGCAAGAATAGAAACTCTTGTAAGAGGGAATTGATTTTGCTCCAGGCTCTTTAGAGCCTTTTCAGCATCCTCCAACGAAGTATAGACAGCACTCAGTGAGACATCAGCCATGCATAATTTCTTTAAAATCTCTTATAAATTAAAACAAGCTTTTTTTAATCTATTTCAGTGTCTTTAGTCTTCCTTCTTCTTCCCCTTCTTTTTGATGAATTTTTTCGACAATCCAAAACATTGCTTTTGGAATGATCAAATAGCTAAAAATAGAAAAAATCAGAAGCAGTTTCCAAAAAAGAGTAAATGCAGGACATGAAACAAGAAAAAACCCGCTAAGCATCATCATTAAGGCAAAAACAAAAGAAAAGAGTTCCCAAAAGAAAGATCCTTTCAATCTTCCAAACGCATAAAAAAATGCATACAAGCCAGCCGTAAGAACAAAACTCAAGCTGGCTAAGAGCATCTTTAAAACGGAGTCAGCACTCATAAGAAATGGTCCTATTGTTGATGAGTGGCCTTTGTTTTCCCAATAGTTAACAAATCAGCAACAAGTAAGACATAACAAACAAAAAACATAATTCCAAATCCCATGCGCCAGATCATAGACTCTTTAAACCAGGGATGCGACTGGGCATCGATGTAGGCTTGCCATGTCGAACCACCAACGGCTCGTTCAACAAATGTTTGAGTAAACCCAGCCACAGTTAATGGAGCAGTAATACCCAACATTGCCAGATTCAAACCAATAAAAACCCATTTCCAAAGGGTTCCATCAAGAATGGATCCCTCATGCAACCGAATTCTTTGAAGAGCCGTATAAATTAAGGCAAGATTCGTATTAACATACGCACCAAAAAAAGCAAGATGTCCATGGGCTGCTGTCAACTGTGTGCCATGACTATAAAGATTGATTTGAGGCAATGTATGCATAAAGCCCCATACCCCTGCTCCGATGAAATTGCCAAAGGCTTGTGCCACAATCCAAAAAAAAGCTGGTTTATTAATTGTTTTCAACCTATGGACTCCTGCATCATAGACCGCATGAACAATCATTGCGACAAGAGGCAAAGGCTCTAGGGCAGAAAAAAAGCCTCCAATGCCTAACCAATATTCTGGAGCACCTATCCAGAAATAATGATGTCCTAGCCCTAAAATTCCAGTTCCAAAAATAAGGAAAACTTCTAAGTAAAGCCATCCTTCAACAATTTTTCTTGAGGTTCCCAAAACAGCCATTAGCACCCATCCAACAAGTACGCCAACTAGCACTTCCCAGGTTGCTTCAACCCAAAGATGCACCACCCACCACCACCAAAATTGATCTACCGAGATATTGGGACTGAAAAACATGCCAGCAATGTAAAATCCAATAATGGCAAGCAAATCCACTATTAATACCCAAAGTATTCCCTTTAGTTTCTTGGCTTTCCAGATAGATGCAAAAACATTAAAAAATATTATCGAAAAAACAGCCACTATACCAATATCAGCCCATCTTGGCGCTTCAATATACTCTCTGCCTTCAGTAACAAGCCAAAGCGTCAGCATTTCTCCTTTGCCTATTTGGACAAGCAAAAAAACCAGCACAACAATACTGACAGCTGCTGTCAGAACTATAAAAGCGATTTTGCCTAGAAAAATGCCTACAACCTCTCTTTCTGTTTCTAAAGGTAAAAACCAATAGATTCCCCCAATAAAACCAAAAAGCAACCAAAGAATCATTGAGTTAATATGAAGCAGCCGACAAATAGAGAAATTAAGGAATTTATGGAGAAATTCAGGCTGGATATACTGATAGGAAATAATCAGTCCAAAGACAAGTTGGGCTCCAAAAAGACATATAGCTACGATCCAATAGCCAATGGCTAATTTTTGTGATTCATAAAGATCTTTACTTTCTTTCATTTTTAACTTTGGGAATCAAAAAATAGCGGGTGATTTGCCAAAATGATCCGGAAACCCGTTTGTATCGATAGCAGACATAAATTTTAGATAGCCAACGACGGCCTTGGCCTCCTCTTCTGTCAATTTCAAATTGGGCATTCTTCTTTGCCATGTTCCATAATACTCAGGGTTTTGCAGCCACTTAGCCATAGTTTCTTCTTTTGTAGCCACACCTATCATTGGTTGGATCATAGTCTGCCATTTTGGATCAAGCCAAGATTTCGTAAGATCAGGTGCAAAATAGGCTCCATTGCCTAAGAGAGTATGACAGTCCATGCAATTTCTACTCTGAATCACTAACTTGCCTTTGGTTAACAGTTGAGTCGCTTCTTGTTCTGACCATTTTTTCCCGAAAAATAATTCTTCTTCCCCTATTGTTGGCATATAGCGCTTTTTATCTGGATCGTATTCAAATCCAATTTTATGATTGATAACGGTTGGAGACGGTACTCGAGCTGAACCAAATGAAATTTTCTTTAAGGTATCAAAAGTTAAAAGCCAAAGAATAGAAAACATTACCAAAGAACTCACGATAGCAAACACTCCCCAAAAACCTGGTTCCAACCAATTTTTCCCTCTAACAAATATGGCTGAGATCACTACGACAAGGACAATCGAAAAAAGAGTGATTTCTAACCACCCAAATTTCATAAGAAAGGAGCAAACAAAACAGACAAAAAAAGTCAAGATTCCTTTTCGGACTGATACTCTCAGCAGAGAGTAGTAAACAGGAAGAATGGAGGATTAGATATTTTTCATTGTGAATTCTTTCCGTTTTTAAAGAAAACAACTAAACTAAGCGAACTATGGCAGATATCTTCGAACCGCCAATGAACGGTGATAGTCCTGAGTTTTGGCTGAGACTCGCATTTAAACTAGCAAAATATGGTTCGGAACAAGGAGAAGGTGGTCCATTTGGAGCAGTTGTGGTGCTTCAAGGAGAAGCGATTGGCTTAGCTCATAACGAGGTGCTTTCAACTCAAGATCCAACTGCACATGCTGAAATTCTAGCAATTCGTCGGGCTGCCAACAAACTTTATAAATTCAATTTGAATGGGGCTATCCTCTACTGTAGTTGTGAACCCTGTCCAATGTGCCTTTCGGCAATTTATTGGGCTGGGATCAACAAAATATATTTTGGTTGTTCTGCAGAAGATGCTCAAAAAATTGGTTTTCGAGATGTTTTCTTATACGAAGAACTTAAAAAACCATCCAATCAAAGACAACTGCAATCTATTCAACTCTTAAGAGAGGAAGGACTATCTATTTTGAAAAGCTGGGAAGAGTCCCCTCTAAAAGTCATTTATTGACCCTATGTTCAAACACAAAAGGCTTATTAGGTCAAGGAATATTGAAAAATAACTCTTATCAGTCTTCTAGCCTAAAGCCTATTCTAACCTCTACTTGAAAGAGAGGTTTTCCATCTTTATTAACCGATCCTCTAATCTCTTTGACCTCGAACCAATCCAAATTACGAAGTGTTTTATTTGCTCTTTCTATAGCATTGCGAACCGCCTGTTGGATGCTTTCGCTGGAAGTGCCAATGACATGGACGATCTTATATACTTTTTCTGATTCTGACATTGTATTAATCCTTTTTGCTATCAAATTACATCACCATGTTGCAAGATAAAAGCATTTTCAACGCTTGCCCCCTCCTCCGCCTTCAGTCAGGGAGTTCTTTCCTGCCACCAGGGGCCTTGTTGCACCCCTTGGATCAGTCGAACAACCGACTCCCCGGCACTACACCGGAGAACAGGCGAGCCGGGCCAGTCCAGCCCTTAATATGTTCATCGCTCCCACTGAGTCGGCATTGCCCTCATACCTGCACCTCTCGCAGCGGAATGTCGTTTGCCTCGGCCGATTCGCTTGACTCACATGTCCACATTCCGGCTCCGGACAAGTCTGGCTCGTCTATGGGGTCGGTACGGTCCCCAGCCAGCCTCCCGACCAATGGAGCTTGTACTCCAAAAACTTCTGGAACATTGACCACCCTTGGTCCAGAATCGCTTTGTTCAGCCCGCTCTTCGCCCGCACCTTCTTCCCCGGATTCTCCCTCGTCCCCTTGGCCGACCGGCTCATGTTCTGGATCAAATCCTCCACAAACACCATCGCGTGGGTTTTGCTGATGGCCGTGGAGGTCTTGTGCAAAAAAATCCCGCCGGGCATTCGCAATATGCGCATGAAGCCGTTCTATCCTGGCCTCCTGTTTCTGCCAGTTTCGCCAGAACCGTTTCTTCCGCGACAGCTTCCGTATTTCCCAAGCCAGTTTCTTTTCATGCCGCCCTCTGAAAAGAGATGTACCAGTGCCTGGCTTGCCATGTTACCGTGGCATTCCGAATCGTTCCATCGATGGGCCAGGACTTGCGGAACTTCACCCAGCTGATCTTGGGCAGGAAAACCTTCGACAAGACACACCGCCCGTCTGTGTCCTTGGTCGACAGGTCGAGCTTGATCGGTTTGGGGTCCGTAAAGCGCAGGCCGGCCTCGTCCCGGTTCTTTTTCTTGAAGGGCGGCAACCGCGCCGGATTGGACTTGTCAAACGCGGTCCGGATTGCCCGATCCAGAAACTTGAGCGTCCATTGCAAAGAGTGAACGGGCACCTGAGCCAAAAACCCGTAGTCCTCGCTGTGTCTCCACCGTGTCAGGAGCCGGGCAAGCTCCTCATACGAGAGCAAAGGGGACCCGGCCTCCAGCCGCCCCTTTTGCAAGGCCAGCGCTTTGTTCCAAACCAACCGCGCACATCCCTGGTAACGGGTGAGGCACTGGGATTGTCCCGTTGTCGGTTCCAAGCAGAATCGAAAGGACTGGAGAATTTCCATGTTTTTTAGGAAATACTTGGTCTATGATAAAGTCAAACGAGATCCGTACAGGTCGACATTGTGTATATAATCTTCATCTACATTGGTCTTTGTGACTAATTATCGGCGCGGAGTCTTCACTAAAGAGATTTTGGAAGAGCTGCACGAGATTATGGCCTCGGTTTGTAAAGCTTTCGAAGCTGAATTGTTGGAATTTGACCCTCAGGATGACCACGCGCACCTTTTGGTGACCTATCCACCCCAAAGTGGCCATTTCCACGCTGATGAACAGTCTGAAAGGCGTCTCTAGCCGCCTGATCCAAAAGAAAAACTATACGCAAATTTGCCGAAAACTATGGAGTGGACATCTCTGGTCCCCAAGTTATTTTGCCGGAAGCTGTGGCGGCGCTCCTCTGCTTGTTATCCAACAGTTTATCGAGAGTCAGAGAACACCTGAATGCCGCGCCTTATCCTCTTCCTAAAGGAAGAGGTTGTATGCAGCGCGTTTTTTTTCAGATCTTTTCAGATCAAATCATTTCTCTTTTTTCTCTGCCTAGCTTTAATTTATTTTTTAAAAGGCTCTACATGGAACAGGAATTTTTTTTCCCACCCCCTTCGCTTCCCTCTCTCCATATCGCTCGAGTACTTCTTGATAACAAAAGAGACTTTCTCCTAGACTATGCTATTCCCGAAGCCCTGGAGAAAGAAATTGTTTTAGGCACTCACGTTCGCGTTCCATTTAAGAATGGATTTGGCAGGGGAATCGTTGTGGATATTCTTGAAAAACAAAACTCTACGCTTAAACCCCTTCTCTGCAGGGAAAATAAAGAATTATTAGTTCCTCAAAACATTCTCAAATTATGCAAGTGGATTGCAGACTACTACTGTAGCCCGTTGATTTCAGCTTTACAAGCCGCCTTACCTGATTCCATTAGTAGAGCGACTATTAAACCAAAAGAGGATCTTCTATTATCCCTGCCAGCGCATTTGGATCCTCTTTATATTCAAAGCAAAATAAAAAGAGCCAAAAAAGAAAAAGAGGCTTTGGATTTCCTCCAAAAATGGCAACCTGCTTGGCTTTCTGAGCTTCCTAAAAAGACTGGAATCTCTCGAAACATCTGGAAAAATCTTTTGCGCAAAGGGTTAATAGTTGGACTCTCCCAAAAAAAAGCCGAAACCTATTTCCCTATTGTTCCTAATCTTTCTCCTCCAAAATGCTTGACAGAAGAACAAAGCCATGCAGTCCACTTGATCGAAGAGGAAATGCATAAAGGTCTTCCTCAACCGATTCTTCTCTTTGGAGTCACTGGTAGCGGGAAGACAGAAGTCTATATGCGGACAATTGAAAAATGCTTAAAGCAAAAAAAACAGGTTCTTCTTTTAGTCCCTGAAATTTCTTTAACACCACAACTCTTGGAGAGAATTAAAGCCAGATTTACAGCACAAGGAGCCTCTATTGGTTGCTGGCATAGCCGCATTTCCCGTAGTGAAAAAGCAACTCTTTGGTATGATATACTCCGAGGCAAGATTGATATTCTTGTTGGCACCAGGTCGGCTCTTTTTGCTCCATTCCCCTCCCTAGGGTTAATCATTGTGGATGAAGAACATGAAAGCTCATTCAAACAAGAGGAAAGCCCGCGCTACCACGGCAGAGACGTTGCCGTGATGCGTGCTCGACTTGAAGGAGCCCTTATTATTTTGGGTTCGGCCACTCCCTCCTTGGAATCGTACTATAATGCGATGAGCGGTAAATATAAACTGATAGAACTTAAAAGAAGGGTCGAAGAAAGAAAACTCCCTTCTGTCAGCATTGTCGATCTAAGAAAACGCAAAAGGAGGCTTTCACAACAAGAAAAGAAAGGCACCGGTTTTTTTCTAAAGCCTGAAGAATTGGTCTCAGATGAACTAAAAGAAGCCATAGAAAAAAGACTGGAAAGAAAAGAGCAAATTATCCTTTATATAAATCACAGGGGCTATTCCTCTTCATTGCAATGCTCAGACTGCGGTTATGTCCTTCCCTGTCCAAATTGTTCGATTTCCCTAAGTTTTCATAAAAACCTTGGGATTTTAAATTGTCATCTATGCAATTATTCTGCTTCTGTTCCTTCTTTCTGTCCTATGTGTCGGGCAGTAGGAGCTTTTAAATTTTTGGGAAGCGGCACAGAAAAAGTAGAAGAAGCCATTCAACAATTGTTTTCCTCTGCTCGAGTTTTAAGAATGGATTCAGATACAATGAAAAAAAAGGGGGCAATGGAAAGAGCATTAAGGGCCTTTGGAGAAGGGCAATTTGATATTCTTGTTGGTACTCAGATGGTTGCAAAAGGCCTGGACTTTCCTCATGTCAGTCTTGTTGGAATTGTTTCCATAGATGGTCTTTTACATCTCCCTGATTTTCGAGCATCGGAGAAAAGTTTCCAACAACTCTTACAGGTTTCAGGCCGTTCAGGCAGGGGCTCTGTAGAAGGAGAAGTCTTTGTACAGACACGAACCCCTTACCATCCAGCCATCCAATTTGCAAGACACCACGATTATCTTGGTTTTGTTGATCAGGAACTAGAATTTAGAAAAACTCTTTTTTATCCCCCCTTCTGCAGAGCCATATTGATTCGCTTCATAGGGAATCCAGAAGAAAAAGTCAAGTTTATGACAGAAGCCTTCACCAAAGAAATTAAAGATGCATTGAAAGATTCTAATGCTCTTATCAGTGAACCGACACAGGCCCCAATTGCCAAAATCAAAGGCAAATATCATTATCAGTTATTCATACGCTGTCAAAAAGTCATGGAGATCAGTCAAAAGCTAAAGAAGCTAATTTTTGGCAAAGATTCTGAAATGGGTATAAACATTAGAATAGATGTCGATCCTCAAGATCTTTTAAAATGAAAAATGCAAGGATTAATAAAATTTTGATATTTTCTACACTATATTTAACTATAGAAGACAAAAAAGAAGAGATAATATCCTTTGTAAGATGATCGACACTATGTATGTTTTGTTCTTTGTTGGTTTGATGTTTTGCAGCCTGCTCTACTGCAAAGCATGCGATAAAGTGTGAAGTGTGAAGGATCTAGCCTATGCTTTTTATTCTATTTTTAGTCTCTCTCCTACTGCTTGTTTATCTGCTGATAGTCATCCTCTGGCCTGAAAAATTTTAAATTTTACAAAACAATGAGAGCTTCAGATTGGATAGAACTTGCTCTTTTTATATCTATCCTTGCTGTCCTAAACAAACCTTTGGGAATACATATTTATAGAGTCCTGGATACAGAAGGGAAAACTATTTTTGATGCCATCTTCAAACCACTGGAAAATTTAACTTACAAAATTTGCTCGATCGATAAATCAAAAGAGCAAAATTGGATAGAATACGCTATTGGCCTTTTACTCTTTAATTTTGTAGGCATGTTGTTGACTTATTTTGTGCTAAGAATGCAGCATGTTCTCCCCCTTAACCCTGAACATATTGGACCTATGGCCCCTCACATAGCGTTCAATACGGCCATTAGTTTTGGAACAAACACCAACTGGCAATCCTATATACCTGAAAAAGAAGTCTCCTACTTTTCTCAAATGGTTGGGCTTGCTTTCCATAACTTTACTTCGGCAGCTACTGGCATTGCCGTCGCCGCCGCATTCGTTCGGGGTATTGTTCGAACAGAGGTAAAAACTATTGGAAATTGCTGGGTAGATCTTACAAGGATCACTTACTATCTTCTATTACCTCTATCTCTTGTTGGTGCCTTACTCCTAATGTCACAAGGAGTCCCTCAAAATTTCCATGCCTACATCCGCTATCTTCCACTAGATAGCAAAGCTCATGAAGGAGCTTGCATTATACCTCAGGGACCTATCGCCTCCCAAGAAGCGATAAAACTTCTTGGAACTAATGGAGGAGGATTTTTTAACGCCAACTCCGCTCATCCCTATGAAAATCCAACTCCCCTTTCCAATTTTATGGAAATGCTCCTTATTTTTCTCATCCCTAGTGCGTTAACCTATTACTTTGGATTAAGTTGTAAGAAACTGCGTCACGGCTGGTCAATTTGGCTAACCATGGTTCTTCTTTTTCTTGTTCTTAGCCTTAGCTGTTATTGGTTAGAGCATGCAGGCAATCCGTTTTTTAAACCTTATGGCATTGAACAATTAACCAATATGGAAGGCAAAGAAACGAGATTTGGAATATTTGAATCGACACTTTTTGCTGCCGTCACGACCGCTGCTTCCTGTGGAGCAGTCAACTCCATGCATGACTCTTTTTTGCCCCTCTCAGGAATGATTCCTTTGTTCAATATGAGCTTAGGAGAAATCATCTTTGGGGGAGTGGGCTCTGGATTATATGGAATGCTGCTTTTCGTCATTCTTTCGGTGTTTTTATTCGGTCTGATGATAGGCCGAACTCCGGGCTATTTGGGAAAGAGAATTGGTGCCTACGAGATCAAAATGGCGGTGCTAGCTCTAATGATCCAGTATATTTTAATCTTAGGCATGTCCTCAATGGCTATATATTCTTCATGGGGGAGGGCAGCCCTAGGAAACAATGGGCCACATGGATTGACTGAAATTCTTTATGCTTTTACCTCTACCAGCCAAAACAATGGAAGCGCTTTTGGAGGATTATCCGCTACCTCTATTCCCTATGCTATTTGCCTTGCTTTGGCTATGTATTTTGGTCGCTTTTTTGTCATTATCCCTGTGCTTGCCATTGCTGGCTCACTTGTTTGTCAGAAACGGTACATTAGCCAAATGGTTTTCCCGACCAGTGGTGCCCTTTTTGTTTTTATCCTTGGGGCAACCATATTCCTGCTTGGAGCTCTTAGCTTTTTCCCAGTTCTTACCTTAGGACCTATCCTTGAGCATCTAATGATGGCTAGGGGTAAAATGTTCTAAAATTATGAAACCCTCCAAGAATGTTGTTTCTTTTTGGAGCTTAGCTCTTATTGCATCTGCAATAAAAGAAGCCTTTATAAAACTCAATCCTTTTAGTCTTTGGAAAAACCCCGTTATTTTTGTAACCGAAATTGGTGCCTTCATTACTACCATCGAAATGATTCGTTCTTCGGAATCTTTTTCCTTCACCCTTCAGATTAGTCTCTGGCTTTGGTTTACTGTTCTTTTTGCCAATTTTGCAGAAGCAATTGCCGAAAGTAGGGGAAAGGCTCAAGCCGAAAGTTTAAAGAAGACCAGGACTGTGACAATGGCAAAGAAACTTCTCCAAGGAAAAGAAGTCATTGTCAACGCCAGTGAGTTAAAGAAAGGAGATCTAGTAGTATGCGTTGCCGGTGACACCATCCCCTCTGATGGAGAAGTGGTTGAAGGAGCAGCAACGGTAGATGAATCAGCGATCACTGGGGAATCAGCTCCAGTCATACGGGAAAGTGGTGGCGATAGAAGTGCTGTTACGGGTGGGACTCGTGTCATTAGTGATCGGATTGTCATAAAAATCACTGCTGAGTCTGGGAATACTTTTCTTGACAGGATGATCGAAATGGTTGAAGGAGCCAAAAGGCAAAAAACGCCTAATGAGATTGCCTTAACCATCTTGTTAGCCTCTTTAACCTTCATTTTTTTATTAGTGGTCCTGACTCTGGTTCCCTTTTTAAAGTATTCTCAGGCTCCAGTTTCGATTCCTATTTTGACGAGCTTGACCATCTGTCTGATTCCAACCACAATAGGCGGCTTATTAAGTGCCATCGGGATTGCCGGCATTGACAGATTAGTGCAATTCAATGTTATAGCCACAAGTGGAAGAGCTGTCGAAGCTTCTGGAGATATCGATGTTCTCTTGCTGGATAAAACAGGGACTATTACCCTAGGAAATCGGATGGCAACCGAATTTATAGCTGCCCCTGGTATAGATCACTATAGACTGGTTGATGCCGCTCAACTTGCTAGCTTAGCTGATGAAACTCCTGAAGGAAGATCGATTGTCATTCTTGCCAAAGAAAAATATGGGTTAAGAGGCAGAGAAGTGCTTGATACACGAGCAAAATTTATCCCTTTTAGTGCAAAAACACGAATGAGTGGAGTTGATTTTTTTTCTGCAGATGGATCTTGTTGCGAAAGAAGGATTCGAAAAGGGGCCATGGATGCAATCGAAGCATATTTGAAAGAAATGGGAGCGAGCATACCCCAATCGGTAAAAGAAATAGTAGAAAAGGTCGCTAAAAATGGAGGCACCCCTCTTGTTGTCGTCGAAGGCAAAGAGGTTCTTGGTGTGATTGAACTAAAGGATATTGTCAAAGGAGGGATTAGAGAACGTTTTGCAAGGCTAAGAAAAATGGGCATAAGGACAATTATGATCACAGGAGATAATCCGCTGACTGCCGCGGCTATCGCTGCCGAAGCAGGTGTCGATGATTTCATGGCTCAGGTTACCCCTGAGCAAAAGCTAAATAGAATCCGCCAAGAACAAGCTCTTGGTCACCTTGTTGCCATGGCCGGAGACGGCACCAATGATGCCCCCGCATTGGCACAAGCGGATGTTGGGGTTGCAATGAACACAGGGACTCAAGCTGCTAGAGAAGCCGGCAATATGGTTGATCTTGATAGTAATCCGACAAAACTGATAGAAATCGTCGAGATTGGCAAACAGCTTCTCGTGACTCGTGGGGCCTTAACCACTTTTAGCATAGCCAATGATGTGGCTAAATATTTTGCCATTATTCCTGCAATGCTCATGTCCACTTTTCCCGAAATATCCCCACTGAACATTATGCAGCTACGTACTCCTGAAAGTGCTATCCTTAGTGCCGTTATATTCAATGCCCTCATCATTATTCTCTTAATCCCTATAGCCCTGAAAGGAGTGAAGCTAAAGACAATTTCTGCAGAGAATCTTTTAATCAAAAACATTTTAATTTACGGCCTTGGTGGAGTAATAGCCCCCTTTGCAGGAATTAAACTTATAGACCAATTGCTCTTCTTTTTACACCTTGTCTAAAGAATACTTATGAAGCTCTTCCATAGCTTAGTTCTCTCCGTCAAACTAACACTTCTGTTGCTGCTTATTCTTTCTGGCATCTACCCTTTTACGGTATATATTTTGGGAAAACTCTTATTCCCTTATCAGTCTGGAGGAAGCCTCATCATTGATTCGAAAGGCCATGTCCGTGGCTCCTTACTCATAGGACAGAATTTTGATTCTCCAAGATATTTTCATTCGAGGCCCTCTGTTTCTACCTACGATGGACTCAACTCTGGAGGCAGTAACCTTGCTCCTTCTTCTTCAGACTTTATTGAAAGGATAAAAAAAAGAGCCACTCACTATAGAAAAGAAAATGGCATAGCCTCCTTAAATCTTATCCCTGCTGATGCAGTCTGCGCCTCTGCAAGCGGGCTCGATCCGCACATCAGCCTCAAAAACGCTCTTCTGCAAGCTCCAAGAGTAGCTAAAGCAAGAAAAGCGGATCTAAAAGCTATAGAGAATCTTATTTTGAAAAATACTCAAAATCCTCTTGCTAATATTTTTGGTGAAAAAAGTGTCAATGTCCTAAAATTAAACCTTGAGCTCGACAAGGAATATCCTCTGCCATAATGTATAGGGATTATGGGTAAAAGTTACAAAGAAATCACTGCCGAATTAAAAGATTTTATTGTAAACCAAAAAGTTTTCTTTGTAGCTACAGCCACCTCTTCTAGCCGAATTAACATTTCTCCCAAGGGATTAGATACGCTTCGAATTATTAGTCCTAAAAAGATTCTTTGGCTCAACCTGACTGGGAGTGGTAACGAAACTGCTGCTCACCTTGCCACCGATGGGAGAATAACCCTTATGTTTTGTTCTTTTGAAGGTAAGCCTCTCATTTTGAGGCTTTACGGCAAAGGAAGAGTGATTCATCCATGGGAAGAGCAGTGGAGGGAATTTCTTATTCTTTTCCCTTCCTTTCCAGGCTCCAGACAAATCATACAAGTCGATATTGATCTTGTGACCACTTCCTGTGGATTTGGTGTTCCTCTTTTTCAATTTAAAGGAAATAGAAAGGACCTTATCCAATGGGCAAGGAAAAAAGGAGACAATGGCCTCCGTACGTACTGGAAAGAAAAAAACGCTAAAAGTATCGATGGAATTCCAACTCCATTTTTTGACGATACTTTTTTAGTACATAAACCGAATGAGGAGGCTAGAAGCCAAGAAAGCTAAAGTTTTTAGGAAAAGGACTCAGTCCAAAGCTTTTCTTCAAAAGAGAGGCTTTCATCTGCCAACAGCGTCGCGCAAGACCCTTCCTTTAGGCATGGAGAGGAGCGGCGCTACTCTCGCTTCGCAAAATAGGATAGTATGTGAAGTATGAGGAGGACAATCCGATTGTTTCTAGAACCTACAACCAAACAGCTCAAATCCTCTTGCGCACACTCCCTGAGTACACTGATTGTTTCAACGCTGTCTGTGCTGTTGGCTGGCAGAAGCGTTGCAAGAACGCTGTGAAATTGCATCACGAGACGTACTGGACACTCCGTACGGAGCATCCGGATATGCCTTCCGGGCTTGTGATTTCTGCTAGAGTGTGCGTGCAACGGAGGCTATCAAGTCCGCCTTGAACCGTCTGAATAAAGACCGCAAGGTGAGACGGCC